>Ga0272445_1002415_pt1 | contig 12817 bp, 9 predicted proteins | sample YNPCB0031_FD_194404 | JGI IMG/M metagenome (GOLD analysis project Ga0272445, IMG submission 194404) | Hot spring sediment microbial communities from Yellowstone National Park, WY, United States - YNP-CB-003-1 | ecosystem: Environmental > Aquatic > Thermal springs > Hot (42-90C) > Sediment... | reverse complement strand
TTATTAAATTCTTTCAATAAATTAAAGTCTGTTTCAGAAATACTAAATCTTATCTCTTCTTCAAAAACTCTTTTTTCAGACTCTTCATATTTAGGAATAAGCAATGGATTATTTTGAATTCTTTCAATATTTTTAAACAAACTGACTTGTTTTCCTCTAAATTCTCGCTTTTTAAATTCTCCAACTTCTTTGATGATTTTTTCAATTACATCTTTATTTGTTCCAAAAACAAAAAGAGTTTCTATTGTTTCAACTAAGTTTTTAATTTTCTCAAAAATATCTTTTCCTAATTTATATTTAATATTCAATGCTCTTTTTCTTTCATTTTTAATTGGCTCAATTCTTACACCTCTTCCAATAGATTGCAATACAAATTTACTTGCTTCATTTCCAACTCCTATATTAATAAACAAAATAATATTTGGCCTATTAGAATCCCAACCTTCGTAAAACGCTCTTGATCCTAAAAGAATATTTATTGGCGAATCTTCAGAATTAATTTTTTCAAAAAATTTTTCTTCTTCAAAAGTATGATTAACAGAAAATTCACTCAATGTTTCTTTAAGCCAAGTTGGCATACCTCCTGTCTTCATTAAAGCAAAATGAACATCAGAGGTAATTAATTTAAAAGCAACTTCACCTTTTACTGATGGATTGTAAGAAATTTCAATATCACCTGAAGTTTTAGAATTAAAAACATAAAAAAGAACATCTTCATAAGTTATTTCATTAATTTTTCCAAAGTCAATATTTACATTATCATTTTCTGGTATATCTAAGTTTTTCTTTTCCTCAAAATCTTTTTTAATCCCTTCTTTACATTCATCAATTAATTCTCTTTCAAATTCACCTTTTGCTATTTTTCTTAAATGATCGAAAAATATCTTTAAATCAGCAATTTCGCTATTAACACTATTTACAAGCACCATCATTAAAGGATTATGATAAAAACTATTATTAACTTTTCTAATTTCCTTCAAATTTTTCTTTATATAAGTAAGTAAAATACTCGCCTTCAAAATAACTTTTAATTTATCTTTTTCTTTCAGTTCATCTCTAAAAGCTCTTGCTTCATATTCTGAAATATAAATTTTCTTTCCATAACCATTTTCAATAAAAGTATAAAGATTGTATTCAAAACAAGTAGTTATTAAATCTCTTATATCATCAAAAGTTGCTGAAAAATTAAAAAGAAATCCGTTTTTAGAAAGAATAGAAAAGATATGCTGTCTTTTTGATTCTTCTTTATCTCCTTTATGTGCTTCATCTAAAATAATATACCATTTACCATCATTAAAATAATTTCTAAAATCCAAAATTTTTTCTTTTTCTTCATCATTAAACAAATCTGATCTATAATAAAAAACAAAATTTTCCTTAAACAAACTATTTCTTTTTGCCTTCTCATAATCCTTCAAATCATAAACTAAAATTTTATTTTCCCTACCTTCATTATATTCTTCTAAATGTTTTTTAAACTGTTCAATCAAATCATCTCTGTAAGTTAAAAACAAAATATCATAATCTGGAATTTCGCCTCTTTTTATAAGCTCTCTTAAAAATTCAATCAACTTTACAATCACCAATGTTTTACCGGATCCTGTTGCCATCCAAAACCCCGCCCTATTTATAAAATGCTTAAAGCTAATTCTTTGATTTTCTAACGGAAAATAATCAAAAATAAATTTATGCTTTGCTTCTTCTCTGTAAGGATGATCTAATTCATTTTCCAAAAGCCCATAATCTAAATATTCCCTAAACAATTTTTCTTTTCTTTTATCATTAACGCTTAAATCTTCATCTTTTCTAAAATCAAAATATTTCTCATAATAAAACCACAAAACTTTTAAAACATTTTCTAATGCTTCTTTCTGAAAATCATAAAGCTTCTTACTTTTAGAAAAACTCTCAAAATCAAACCCCCTCCAATTATGCCCTAATTCTTCCAAATCTATATTTTCTGCTATTTCTCGAAGAATTAATTTAGGTTTAATTATTTTTTCTCGTTGCGTAGGCATTATTGGTTTAATTGTTTAAAATACTCTTCTACTTTCTGAAGATCGTTATAAATTCCTTTTAAACTTTCTTTAGCTGATTCTGCGTTTTTAATACCAATTTTGCCTTTTTCTTTTTCTATTTTATCTTCAATTTTTTTATAAATATCATTTATTATTCTTAAATAATTGGGGTCAATATAAGAAATTATATCAATTAAAATTTCCTCTAAAAATGAATTTCTTATCGAGATCAAGTTTCCATCCGGTATTTTATACAAATCTTTGGTATATTCCGAAATAATTTTATCTTCAAATTCTTCTCTTTTATTCTTAAAACAATCAATTATCTCTGGCAATGTTTCAAATTTCTTATCATCTATTTTTATTAAATAATCTTGTATGTCTAAATATATTTTTAAATTATGTAATCTAAATAGTCTTTTAAATTTCAAAACATTTTTTGTATCTTTATTTTTTTCTTTTATAGGCTCCCCTTCTGTACGACTAAAATTAGTAAAGAAAGTATTAAGCCGAGGTATCGTTATATAAATTGATGGTTTTATTTCTAATATTTTTTCACTTGCCTGAAAAAACATATTTTTTATTTTTTTAGGATTTCTGTCTAAAGTACCTGTTTGATATCCTTCCAATTCTATATCAATTAAATAAAGAATTAGCTCTACTACACTTTTTAATGACAACTGATCATTCGAAAGTAGAGTTTTTAATTTATTAACAAAATTTTCTATTCTTTTCTTTATATTTTCATCACTTTCATTAAATGATCTAAAAGTTAATACCTCGTTACTTGTTTCTATATCTTCTAGAATTTTTCTTTGTTCATCAACTCTGTAACTAAATAGATAATATTCGTTCATAAGACTTTCCCATATTAAAGGATGTTTATATTTCAACCATTCAATCAAAATTAAATCTAACAAAAAGATGTTTTTACCTAATAAATCAAATTCCGTTAGCTGATTTGTTTGTTCTCTTAATTTAATTACATCTCTAAAACTATCAAAGTTAAAAACATCAGATCTATATAAAATATTCTCAAATTCTTCATCAAAAATCTTTCTTTCTAATCCAGTTAGGAATATTTTCTTATTCATTTTGTGAAAAAATGTTATTTATTTCTTTATAAAATAGAGCTTTCAATAAATCTAATGGTGGATGAACTTCAATTTTGTAATCAAAAGTTTTGTCTAAATACCCAGCAATTAGATATTCTTCCTTAAATATATTCGAAAATGCAGTCCGATCTATTGTAGTAATTAGATAGAAATTTTGTATTCTTCCAAAAGCATTAATAAATTTAAAAATATTTAGAATAGCCTGTTTATCTACTAATCTATCCAGCTCATCTAAAATTAGAATAAATTTCTTACTCCCTAAACTTTTTGTTATATGTTCTTTAAAATGATTTAATCTTTCTTCAAAATTCACAGGATCATTAATAAGAAATTTCAAGTCAAAACCGCCGCTACTTAATCCTATCTCGTAATTTAGAAAAAGGTTTTCCCAATAAGGATAATTGAATTCCAATCCCAACGCTTTTATAAGATTGAAATAAAGCTGTTCTGATGAATAAAAGCTGATTAAATCTAAGAAAAGAACTTTATATTTTTCTTTTTCTTTCTTTAATTCTTCTTCCAGAATCTTTAATATTGAAGATTTGCCTGCGCCCCATCTTCCAATAATTGCTATAGTAGCATTCTTGTAATCTTTAAGATTAATTATGTTTTTAATTTCTGAAATTTTTGAATTAACAAAATCTTTGCTTATCTCGTGTAAGTCTTTATAACTTTCGATTGGTAACTGTGGATTTTTAACAATTTGTCTTTCTGTTTTATGACATTTTCTATCTCTAAGCCATAATAGTTTATAAGAAAGTAAAAATATAGATATTATAAAAATTAATGGAAATAGTATTTTAGATGTTTGTTCTTTTAAAAATTTAATATTAAATAAATAACCTAAAACAATTGGAACTATAAAAATTAAAATCAATAATAAGCATGACGAGATTTTTTTGTCGCACAAAATTTTCATTTTTCACCACCAAATTAAGTTTTTAATTGACCTATAATCTAAATTTTTAACATCTATTTTCTCTCCATCTTCAAATTCTACTTCATTTTCATCAATCCTCTTTATCCACTTTCCTTTTAAATTTGATAAAGTTTCTGCAATGTCGATTTGTTTTTCAGAATAGATTTTTGTTAAATCTACTTTCACTTTATTATTTTCATAATCTAATTCTATGGATTCTAACATTTTTGGATCTGTTGAGAAGATATAATTGAAATTTTTGTCAAATAGAGTTTTTTGTTCTTTTGGTTCAAGATATTTTGCTTTTCTTAAAATTTCTTCATATTGTTCAAGTTCATAATATTTGAAAAATCCACCAGCATTGTTTTCATTATATTTTTCTTTTACATCTTTTTCTTTTGAAATTCCTGATTTATCATAAGCTAAAACTTTTTTCATTCTTGGTAAAACTACTGAATAAAAATGTTCTCCCATTTCAATTCCGATCCATTTTCTTTTAAGCTTATGAGCAGTTGCTGTTGTTGTTCCACTTCCTAAAAAGAAATCCATAACTAAATCTCCTTCGTTGGAGGTGGATTCAATGACGCGTTTGAGAAGAATTTCGGAGTTTTCGGTAGGAAAATAAACAGAAATATTTGTAGTTATATTAGAATATGAATGTATGTTTGTCCAGTTAGAATCAATTGCCCTTTCTTCACTTTCTAATTTGTATATCATTCCTCTTTCTAACTTGATATTTAATTTTTTTATCTCCTCTTCAGAAAGCTTAGATATTATTGAGCCATCCAATCTTACTGCTATTATTTTGCCCTCTTCATACAACTTATCAATTTTTTCTTGTTTTTGATTCCAGTGATAGCCTTTGGGAGCAATGAATTTTTCTCCATTTACGAAACACCAATTTTTGATTGGGTTATCTTTAGGGGACAACATTTTTATCCATTTCAATTCTCTCTTTTTTTCTTCGAAAATTGGTTTGAACACAATTTTTGATAAATTTTTCGCATAAAAAAATAATGATTCTGTAGCTGGGTTAAATCTTGATGGTAGACCAGTTTGTACATTTCCTTTTCTAATTGCAATCTCATTCCTAAAATTTTCTTCTCCAAAAATCTCATTCATCAATAATCTCACATACATATTCCCGTTGTAATCACATCTTACAAAAATGCTTCCTGTATCTTTTAATAAATCTCTTGCTAATTTTAGCCTGTTTTCAAGTAGTGTTATCCAAGTTGAATCTTTATATTTGACATTGTAAAGATAATCAGCATCTTGTTCTTTGTTAAATGGGGGATCAATATAAATTGTTTGAATTTTTTCCTTAAATTTTGGTAAGATTGTATTTAATGCTTGATAATTTTCTGATTTTATTAGCCAGCCATCTAATTGGTTGTCTAAATCATCAAACAAACTTAAAATTTCAATTTCTAAATCTTTGAAGTATTTTGTGTCAATTGGTAAAAATTGATATTTTTTATTTAGTTCTTTGTCTGTAACTGCTTTTTGAATAATTTTATTTTTGTCAAAATCATCATCAATAATTCCTAATTCTTTCCACTCTTTAACTTGCTCATCAAAATTTTTATGATTTATTATTTTTTCAATTATTTCAAATCCTTTTTCTTTATTTTGTTTTATGATTCTATCAAGGGTTATTACATAATTTGAATTAAAAACAAACCTTGGTTTGTTCCAGATTTTTACAAGTTCGTCTTCAAATTTTGAAACAAAATCAATTATAAGTTCAGCAATTTCTTGAAATTTATAAATTTGATCTAATCTTTCTTTCGTCCAATCTTGCTTTTCTTTAAAGAGATAATTGTAAATGTAAAGTTTTAGTTGTTCTGTTAAAAATGCCTTTGCGTTTTTGTGAATAAAATAATCTACTTCTGATTGTTGCTCAAATCTTTTGAATGCTTTTTCTAAAATATCTTCCGTGATTTTAATTTCTTTCTTTTTAAGTTTTTTGAGGATTTCATCTATTTTTGTTGTTTTCCCTTTTTCAGAATAATAAACATAAAAATAAATTTTTTCTTTTGTTGTTTTTTCTTCATCAAGTTCATAAATAACTTCTCTTTTTTCGTTTGCTTTTTTGTATTCAAGTTTAGAAGCATCAAAATAAAATTTATATTCTTTGCCATTTTCTTCAATTTTTATTTCTAAGCTTTTGAAGATTCTGTCGGTTTTAATGTAATAAAGATCTCTTGTTTTCCAAAATAAAATAACATCTTCTTTGTCAGTATAAATTTTTTCGTAAATTTGATGATAGGAAGGAGTATTAACAAAGTAAATTGAGCCTGATTCTGAAAAATATCTTGAAAAGAAAGTATAAAGCTTTTCAAAAAGCTCATCCTTAAAGTTCGGATAAGTTTTTAAAATTTCTTCTATCTTTTCTTGAAGCCTTGGCTTAAATTCATTTTCATAATATCTTCTTTTAATTTTTAAAAGATTAATAAATCCCCCTTGCCCCTCAATATCACTATCTCCAACAAACATACTTCCTAGCAAATTGTAAAACTTCTCTCTAAAATTACCCATTATTTTAATTTTACCACTTTATATTTTAGGGTTCAAAGATTGGGTTTTGTTTATCAAATTAAGAGCTTTTAAGATTTTTTCTTGAAGTTCTGAAGAATAGTTTGGTAGATTTTCAAATTTGTATATTTCATGAGGAAGAAGTTTGTAGTGAGTAACAAAAATTTCTGTTTGAGAGAAAGGTTGTTCTACAAAAGAATGATTGCTTGTAAAAACTAAAAATGGATATATTGGAATTTCTATGCCATTATTTTTTAAATATCTTTCTAATGCTTCTTTTTGTCTTTTTATTTGACCTACAACATCTTTAATCAAAAGTTTATAAGTGCGAAATCTTGTTTTCTTATAGAGATCGCTTCCTGATAATCTAAATGTTCCATTATAATTTTTGCTTTCTAAAATAAAAATTCCTTTAGGCGAGATAAGTAGAGCATCAATATCTCCTATTCTTGGTTCTGGAATTTCATAATTAAAAACTAAAATGTAATCATCTGGGTAGTTTCTCAAAACTTCTTCAATCCTTTTTTCTCCAACGATGCCTTTTTCAGCTACATCTCTTTGAGAAAAATAGTAATCAGCAAGATCTTGAAGGTTAGGTAAAAATATAGCGCTCAAAAAAATCAATACAAGGAAAATACAAAAACCATATTTTTGAACAAACGGATGTGAAGAATATTTAATATAAAAATATATAATACCCAATATTAATAAACCCAAAAATATAAACATAATCGATGTTTTAACAGCCTTTTTATGCTCTCTTTCCTCTTTTTCTTCCGCAAAAGATTTTTTATATTTAATAACTTTCATCAATTAAATTTTAATATTTTATATTTAAAAACAGAAAATAAATTAACTATTTTCATACAAAACAATATTCTAACATTCTACACCTGACTACCGGCAGGCAGGGAATATTAGAATGTTTTATATTTTATAAAAATAGAAGAGTCAAAATTACTTTTCATTTTTGATTATTATTTTATAAATAGATGTTTCAAATCTTTACATTGAGGATTTGGACGCCTTCAAGATCTTCTATTTCTTCATCAACTTTTTTACTTGTAGGTTTTACGAAATTAATAATAAAACCTGTATCGAAAACTTCTTCATCAAATTTGACTTGTTTTTTAAGTTCTTTAATATATTTCTTTACTTGGGTCGTATGATCTTCTTTGATATAAGGCTCCCATTTTAGATCAATGACTATAGCTATTCTTTTGTTTTTGCTTTTTAACCAAACCACTAAATCTGGTTTACTTTCACCGATTGTATATCCTTTAAATGATATAGGTATAATTCTTTGACTTTCATAATTCATCCCCTTTTCCCTTAAAGCTATTTCCATTGCATTTTGATAAATAGACTCTGGCCATCCAGATCCAAGCTCTTCATAAACTTCCTTTGCACACTCTTTTACTTTTTCTATTAAACTTTTAATCTCTTTATTCATAGTTATTCTTTAATTTTATTTTAATGAATTTTCGTAAGCTTGTTTAATGTAATCTCTGATTTCTTGAATTTGTTCTAAAGAATATATTTTCATTGATTTACCAATTTTACCTTTGCTTTTTAATAATTTTTTATAGTCTTTTATTTTATATCCTTCATTAAAGTAAATAGTAATAAAATTCTGTTGTGTTTTTCCATAAAAGAGAATTTGCATAAATGGTTTTCTTGTTCTAAAAGTTATAGATTTTTTTCCAGCTACTTCTTTAATATCATCACCTAATTCAAATACCACCTCCTCAACTGCTCTAATAGCTTCTTTTTGAAAGGATGAACATTTGTTAATAATATCTTCAACAGTATTAACTTTAATTTCTTTCCCCGCTCTACCAATCAATGAAGGCGCAGGTTTACCAGTTCTTTCCAAAATTAGAGGTTGTATTTGATTATAAATTATAAGATTATCTTCATATCTTTTAACTTCCCACAATTCAAAAGGAAGTTTAGGATGAAGAGCTCGTTTTTGATAAGGAGTAAAATTTGGTGCAATAAAAATTACTTTAGTGTGTTCCCAACTAATATCTTTTCTTTGTAAATTTTTATTTTTGCGTTCATTATATTCTAAAAGCACCTCAGCCTTGTGATCCAGTATTAAATTAAGATAAGTTTGTCCTTGATCCATAATGCTAATATCTTTTCTCTTTTTGTATTCAATGACAACGAAAGCTTTATTTTCCGGATCAAAAGCTAAAGTATCAATCCAGAAATTTTCTAAATTAAATTCTGAAGCTACAAATTCTAAACCGAAAATATTTTCAAGATTTTCTTCTGTAATTTTTTGGATATGTTTTTCAAGATCAAATCTTATTTCTTTTAAAGGTACAAGCTTCTGGTTTTTAATTTTAAAAATTGCCATTATTTTTAATTTGCTTATTTGATTTTAATTTTAATTCAACTTTTTCAAAAATCCAATTTTTCCAAAAACTCTAAAAAAATAAAAATTCCTTAATATACCTAGTATTTTGAGTTTCAGATTTCCAGTATGGTTGCTAAATAAACAGAATTTCTGAAAATTTCTAAAGCTCTATTTTCGTTATCTTTTGTGGTTAAATGAGTAGCGAAATATATTTTCATAAATTTTTGAAAAAATGAATAATAAATTTTTCAGGAGGAAGGCTAACAAGATTTTTCCAATTTAAGTTTTTATTTTGCTTTTTAAATTCTCTGACTATAAAATATCCAATAGTGTATCCTGACCATCTTTTGAATTTTTTAGAACCAAAGAATAAATCTCTATAAAATTTATAATTAAAGGGTTCGTAAATTTTATTTTTTAGTTTTTTTAGTAGCTTGAATGCTTCTTTTTGTGATAAAGCTTTTGAATAAATCGGCCTAATTTTTAAAATATCCTCTTCGAAATTTTGAGCTAAACCTTCAAATATTAAAGTATCAAGAATTCTCCACCTATGTCCTCTTTTTCTAAAAATTTGCTGGTAAAAGAAAAAAGCAAGATGGTTGTATTCATGAATTACTACTTGTTTAAGAGAATTTAAATTAAATTTTTTAGGATAAAGATATAGATTAATAACTCCTTCGTATCGAGCATAGCCAGTTACACCCTTCAAAACTTTATCTCTATCCCCTGGAAACCACGGAAAAATAAAAATATAAACTTTATTCACTTTAAGTTTTTTCCTACATATTTGTATCGTCTTTTTAATTACATTTTCTATTTTCTTTTTTTCTTCTTTGTAAAGTGCTCTATAATTTTCTGATTTAAAATTAGCCAGCCATCTATAAGAAAGATCCCACTTCAAATATTTCTTCTTTTTAAATCCGGCATAACCCAAAAACTTATCATTTTTTATTTCTTTCAAGATGTGATTGATTAATTCTTCCTTATTAGATGGTTTAATTTCTGGAAAATAAAATTTTACTTTTATCATTAATTTAACTTTATTATAGGCTTTTAGGATTGAAAATTTCTATTCGTATCTTAATGCAACTATAGGATCTAGTTCTGCTGCTCTTTTAGCGGGCCAGTAACCAAAAATAATTCCTACTAAACTTGAAAAAGTTAGAGAAAGAAAAATAGAATATAAAGAAACTTCAGAAGTAATATTGGCAAATTTAGAAACTCCAATAGATATTAAACCTCCTAAAATTATTCCGAAGATTCCACCAATTAATGTTAAAATAACTGATTCAATTAAAAATTGCATCAAAATTTCTCTTTTCTTTGCTCCAATTGCTTTTCTTAAGCCAATTTCTTTTGTTCTTTCAGTTACAGAAGTAAGCATCATATTCATAATACCAATGCCACCTACAACTAAAGAAATAGCGGCAATTGAAGCTAAAAAGATTGTCATTGTATTTATTAAAGAATTAAAAGTATTTAAAAATTCTTGAGAGGCAATAACAGAAAAATCTGGATTATCAGCGGAAACTTTATGTTCTTTCAAAAGTGCTTGAGTTATTTCTTCTTTTAAACCTTCAATTAAATCTGAACTTTCTGCTTGAACAGCAATTTGTGATAAATATTCAGATCCAGTCAATATTTTTTGCATTACTAAAAGCGGCACTAATACAACTTCGTCAGGATTCATAAAACCAAGGCTTCCTTTAGGCTCCAGAACACCAATAACTTTAAAATTAACTTTATTGATTCTTATTGTTTTACCAATAGGATCTTCTTCTCCAAATAAATCTTCAGCAACAGTAGGACCCAAAACTGCAACTCTATTTAAATCATTTTCTTGAAAAAATTTTCCAATTTGGATTTTAGCATTTCTAACAGTTAAATAATCGGGGGTAACTCCTAAAACCAAAGAATTTGTATTTTTCCCTGCTGATGAGACGATTTGAAACCTTCTACTAATTTCAGGAGAAACAGCCTTAACACCTTCAATTTTTTTAATAACATCAACATCTCTCATTTTTAAACTTTGCGCTGTACCTCTACCAGCTGAAACAATACCTCTCCCTGGTTGGATAATTCCAGGAAAAACGGTTAACATATTAGAGCCAAGACTTTCAATGCTTTGAGCAAGTTGTCTTTTTGCTCCTTCACCAATTGAAAGCATAGCAATCACAGCGGTAATACCAATAATAATTCCTAAAATTGTAAGTCCTGATCTTAACTTATTAGACAAAAGCGATCTAAAGGCCTCTTTTAATAAATCAGAAAAACTCATTTTTTAAAATGACTATTAATTATTATTCTATCTTTAACTTTAAAATCATCAATTATTTCTCCATCTCTTATTAAAACTATTCTTTCAGCGTGTTTTGCAACGTATTCTTCGTGTGTTACTAAAACAATTGTTTTTTTAAATTCAAAGTTTAATCTTTGAAAAGTATCTAGAACTATTTCTCCTGTTTTTGTATCTAAATTTCCTGTTGGTTCATCGGCTAAAATTAAAATAGGATCATTAACAAGAGCTCTGGCAATAGCAACTCTTTGTTGCATGCCACCAGAAAGTTGATTAGGATAATAATACCAGAAATTATCTGGAAAAGCAGAGGCTTTTAAAGCTTGAATTGCTTTTTCTCTTCTTTCTTTAGGTTTCGCACCAGCATAAACTAAAGGAAGTTCAACTTGTTCAATAACTTTTATTCTTGGAAGTAAATTATAAGCTTGAAAAACAAAACCAATTTTTCTTTTTCTTATTTCTGCAAGTTCATCGTCGTTTAAAGTTGAAACGTCTTTCTCTTCTAAAAAATATTTTCCTGATGTTGGTCTATCTAAACATCCAAGTATATGCATTAGTGTTGACTTCCCAGAACCAGAAGGTCCCATAATAGCAACAAATTCTCCTTCTTTAATCTCTAAATTAATATTTTTTAAAGCAACAGTTTCAACATCAGAGTTTTTATAAATTTTAGTTATATTTTCAAGTTTGATCATTGTCTTTGCCTGCCAAAAGGCATTCGAGGTAAAAATGGATTGGTTTGCTGTCTATTTTTGGCTGTTTGGCTTAAGGTTCTTATAATGACAATCTCTCCTTCTTTTATTCCTTCTAAAACTTCAGTAAACTCATCATTTGAAATTCCTGTTTTAATATATCTTTTTTCAATTTTATTATCTTTAACCACTTCAATATACTTTCCCATTCTATCACTTTTAATAGCTGAATTGGGTACTAATAAAACATTTTCTTTTCTATCAACGATAATTTCTGCATTAACAGACATTCCTGGTTTTATTTCTTTATTTTCTTCCTCTAAAGAAATTTTCACATCATAACTAACTACTCCTTGTTCTTCTTTGCCAACTGTACTTATTTCAATTATTTTTCCTTTAAATTTTAAATCAGGTAAAGCATCAAAAGTTAAAATAGCTTCTTGACCAACTTTTACTTTGGCGGCATCTATTTCATTTAAAGATATTTTTGCAATTTTTTGGTTAGTAATTATTGTTCCGATAATTTGATTTGGAGCAATTAAATCTCCTTTTTTTATATTTAATGTTGATAAAATTCCACTCAAAGGTGCAGCAATATAATAATCATTTAAATCTTCTTTAAGATCATTAAGTTTCTTTTTTGCTTGTTCTAAATCGATCTCTTTTTGTCTAATTGAAAGTTCTAAATTCTTTTTGTCAAAATTGTAATTATCAACAATATCATGGTAAGAATTAATTTTAGAGATTACATCAAGCAGGTTTTGTTTATATTGAGCTAATGAGTTTAAATAGTTAGTTAATTTTTGAAAATGATTATTAATAATATTTTCTTTTTCGTGAGTTGCGTTTTTTAAAGCTAAATCTTCCTTCAAAT
>Ga0272445_1002414_pt1 | contig 12829 bp, 12 predicted proteins | sample YNPCB0031_FD_194404 | JGI IMG/M metagenome (GOLD analysis project Ga0272445, IMG submission 194404) | Hot spring sediment microbial communities from Yellowstone National Park, WY, United States - YNP-CB-003-1 | ecosystem: Environmental > Aquatic > Thermal springs > Hot (42-90C) > Sediment... | reverse complement strand
TGTGTTTTATAAAGAGGCTTCCTCTATTATCTAAGGCTGGGGGTCTATCATCATAGGCTGGGTGTATGCTTGGAAGAAAGACATCCCTCATGGTGTTCCGAACAAGCACGATGTCTACCCTGTTTTTGGGAGTTAGGGTTAGAACGCCTTTTATAGCATTAAAGTAAAAGGACCTTGAGCCATCACCCGGCGTTCCATCAAGGATAAGAAAGCCTTCACCATACATGTCCTTCCCCAAGAAATCCTGCCGTCCAATCCTCAAGTCAAGAGGAAGACCGAACACCTTCTTTAAGTCGAGATATAGATTATCTATTATCACTTCATCCTGGTCAAACTTTCGTCTCTCAATGTTGTCCTTTAGCATATGATAATACGGTCCCATCTGATACTTGGGTTCGGTGTTTAGCCTTACCATTAGGCTTGTCTGGTTGCTAAACTTTACTTCATCCCAAAGCATTACCCTTAAACGGAAAAAGCTTCTATCTTTAAAAGAATTTGAAGTACCGTTAGTCCCCAAGGTAATCAAATTATCCCAGTTTTCATAGCGGAACCTTACATCAAACCCAGGTTTTTGTTCAAAACCCAAGGCAACTGCCCCATTAAGCAAGGTTAACCCAAGAAGGGCAGAAAGAACTTTTCTCTTTGCCATCCCTCACCCCCTGCTGAGATTGATGATAAAAGGCAAATTACCGAAAAAATTAGCTTATGTCAAGAATAATTCTTACTTGTTTGATTTTTTTTCAAAATTTCTTACGGCGGAGGAGGAGGGATTCGAACCCCCGGTGCGGGTTTTAGCCCGCACAGCCGATTTCGAGTCGGCCCCCTTCGTCCACTCGGGCACTCCTCCTGTGATATCTTATCCTAACAACCTTCTACCTTTTTCTTTGGCTGAGCTGGCTTTGCTTTTTCAGCAGATTTTGCGGATGTAGTTTGTTTTGCAGGCTCTGCCTTCGCTAATGAAAAAGCCTTCTTTATATCTTCGTCAGTAAGGCTTTTGTGAATTGCTTTTTTAGCAGACTTATTCCTAAGAAAATCAAGAAGCTCGTTTTCATCCTTTGCACCCGAGCTTTTAATTTTTGAAGCAAGATCAGCCTCTGTCTTGTGGCATTTTAGACAGGGAAGTGCCATCCCCAAATTCGGCAAAAGCAACCCTACGGCACCTAACATGGCTAAAATCTTACTCCCTTTCATATTCTTCCTCCTTTTTAACTTGATTTTCTAAAAATTATAATCCAAAAATCCTGTTGTTGAAGTTATAGCTTAAGAATCCTTACTCTGATTGAAAGCCTAAATTATCTTTTAGTTTTAAAAAATTCTTTTAAAAGCAACTCTGCTTCTTCTTTAAAAAGCCCATAACGAACCTTGACCCTATGGTTTAGCCGAGCGTCGTTTGAAATCTGATATAGACTTACGCAGGCTCCGGTTTTTGGGTCAAGCGTGGCAAAGATTAGCTCTGTAATTCTTGCTAACACCATAGCATAAGCACACATCGCACAGGGCTCAAGAGTGACATAAAGCTTGCATCCAAGCAAACGATAATTTCCAAGCCTTTTAGCACCTTCTCTTAAGACCAAGATTTCCGCATGAGCGGTAGGGTCGCAAAGGCTGATAATTCTGTTGTGGTCCTTAGCTAAAACCTCCCCTTCGCTTGAGACTAAGACTGCCCCAACTGGCACTTCATCCTCTTCAAAGGCTTTTTTTGCCTCATCCAAAGCAAGGGACATAAAGTATTCGTCTTCTTTAGTAAAGACGATAGTTTCTACCATACCCTAAGAATTATAGATACTAATAAGAATGAAACAAAAGGTATAAGAGAAAGGAGTTCAAGATAAACAACTTGACCAAGCTTTCTTTTGAGAAGGGTCTGATATAGTAAAAGACAGGAAAGAGTTGGAATGACAAATAAAAGATTAGCAAGGCTAAAATAGGATAAACCAAAGGGAAGAATTAAAAGCCCAATCAATAAAAACTTTAAAAGTTTTTTTATTCGTCTTTCGTCAAAATCAAAAAAGGCTAAAAGAAAACTTCTTGGTAAAAAGCCATCAGTTTGCAGATAAACCATTTCTAAGTAAAATTTAACAAATAGTAAGATCAAAAGGGCATAGGAAGATAAAAGGAGAAAGTGGTCATCCCACAAGGGGTAAAGATAAAGGAGAAGAGCGATGTAAAAAAGGATATCTATGCCCCCTTGAAGAGGGCTTTGCTTAAAGAGAAAAGAAAGAAGGGTAAAAATAATCACTAAGCTTAAAATCCTTGGTTTATAAAGAAGCCCAAAGATGATGCTTAGGACAAAGAGCCCTGTCAAGCAAAGCCAAAAATAGCGTGAAAGGTAAAAATTAGTCCTTTCTGGATAGAAAAAGGGGAAGGCATCTCGATTTATAAAGTTTACCAAAAAAATAAGAGCCGTTGAAAAGAAAAGAGAAAACAGCAAAAAGGTAAATTCGGAAAAGCTAAAGGAAATCCTTTTTATGAGTAGGAGGGCTAAAAGAAGTATCGGAATAAAAAGTCCTGCGTATGCTTGCGAGATTGCCAAGCTTCTTAAAAGGGCGTAGGTTTTAGAGGTATGCCTTTTTAAAAGGTCAACCACTGAGTTGATCAACCAGTTTGGAGTTGAGGCCCCGGCTGTTATTCCAAGGCTACCAACCTTTTTTATCTCCTCAAGCGGGAGCTCTTCTGGTCTTTCTACGAAGTAGACTTTTTTCCCCTGGGATTCTGCAATCTGGGCTAAGCGTTTGGTGTTTGCTGAAAACTTCCCTCCCACGACCACGATGGCTTCGCAAGTCTCGCAAAGCTTTCTTACCCCAGCCTGCCTTACCTCCGTTGCATTGCAGATGGTGTTTATGATTTCCACATCTTTGAACCTGCTTTTTATTTCCTCGGCAAACAACTCAAAGACCTCTTCATCCTGCGTAGTTTGAGAAAGGACAACAAAAGGGGTTCCTTGCGGAAGAGTTTCTAAATCCTGTAGAGAGGAGACAACATAGCCCTTTCCTTGGCAGTAGCCAAGGATGCCCTTTACCTCAGCGTGGTCCTTGTCTCCAATGATGATAACCGATTTTCCCTCTTTCACGGCCCGATCAGCCAAGGCCTGCACTTTAAGAACTCGAGGGCAAGTTCCATCAAGGAGTTTAAACTTCTCTTCAAGCACCTTCTTTTCTTGAGGGGGTATTCCATGGGCTCGTATGACGCATACTCCCCCAGCCTGTCCTTCCTCTGGGGTCTTGATAACCTGGACTCCAAGCTTTGATAAAAGCTCAAGGGTTTGCGGATTGTGGATGAGTGGACCATAGGTGTAGATCGGCGATAGCCCTTGATTTACCGCTCTAAGGACTAAGTTGACCGCTCTCCTTACACCCATACAAAAGCCAGCCTTCTCCGCAATTTTTATCCTCATAGCCTTTGGCTCACTCTCCTTGCAATTTCTTCAAGCAAACCCTCTTCAGCAAAGCTAAAGTATCCAGAATCTCCTATTATCAAATGGTCTACAAGTTTAATATGAAGGAGCTTTCCGGCAAGATAAAGGAGTTCTGTCAAGCGTATGTCTTCCTGAGAGGGCTTTAGGCTCCCTGAAGGGTGGTTGTGGGCAACGATGATCGAGCTTGCTGATAACTTGATCGCCTGAGAAAAAACTTCCCTTGGATAGACAACAGCCTCGGTGATGGTTCCTTCAAAGAGCTCATCAACATGTAAAACCTCAGATAACGCAGAGAGGTAGACTACGACGAAGGTTTCCCGCTTTCTTGCTTTGAGCTCAAACCAAAGGTAATCATAGACCTCCTTTGGGGAACGAAGATAGACCGCCTTTTTTGCCCTTGTGCGAAGATAACGCCTTGCCACTTCCCTGGCCACTTTAAGGGGAAGAATGGCAGAGGGTCCAAGACCTGAGATTTTTAGAAGCTCCGTAGGCTCAGCATCAAGGACATTGCTTAGGTCATTATTAAAACAAGCTAAGAGCTCCCTTGCTATCTTTCTGGTATCCTTTCTTGGGAGGCCAAAGAAGAGAAGAAGCTCAAGTAGGTCTTCGTCGGTAAAGGATTCTGGTCCCTCCCGGAAAAAACGCTCCTTAACCCTAGCCCGATGACCTGCGGCTTTCTTCTCAAAGTCCTCAAGCTTTTTTAACTTGGCTTTAAGCTTTTTATCTATACTCTCGCTCATAGGGGGTTAGAGGGAAAACTTAGCCTTCACATTGCCTTTTAAGCGAAACTCCCCGGTAGTAGGGTTATAGTAAAGCTCGCTTCCTTCAACGATTATACCCTCTTTTTTTATTAAGACGCGGCCTGGAGCCCTCAACACCCCATCCTTTTCGCTGTAGAAAAGCTCTTCGGTGTAAACATCCCCGTGCTTCTCGGTTTTTAGTTCTACGGCACCTTGAAAGTGAAAGAGTTCTTTTTTCTTGTCGTAGAAGCCGAGCTTTGCCTTGATGTTTATCCCTTTCTTTGGGCTTACAAGCTCTAAGTTTTTGGCTGAGAAGCTCTCATCAGGCTGTTTCTCAAAATAGCTTGCCTTAAGTTGTAGGGCAAGCGAACTTCCCTCAAACCTACGATAAGTAAAATCTTGGATTTTAACCGACTTTGTTTGGGAAAAGGCTTGAGTTGTTAGAAAAATTAGTAGGAGTAGCGAGAAAAAAGCTCTTCCCATTTCTCCTTTGCCCTTATGATAAGATCGCAAACTTCTCTCACTGCTCCCTTTCCGCCTTCCCTCGTTGTGATGTAGTGAGCATAATCCTTAACAGGAGGCCAGGCATTCGGAACGCTTATCGCTAAGCCTGCTTTTTTAAGGAGAGGGATATCTACCCAATCATCGCCCATGTAAGCTACACTTTCAAAGGTTAGTCCCTTTTGCTTTAGAATACTTTCTACCGCGGAGAGTTTATCGAGCTCTCCTTGAATGATGAGCTCTATTCCAAGCTCCCTTCCTCGGTGCTCTACTACCTTAGAATTCCTTGAAGAAACAATGCCTACCTCAACCCCAATTTTTTGGAGAAGCTTAATCCCCATTCCGTCAAGCACGGAGAAAACCTTTATCTCTTCTCCGGAGGAGGTAAGGATAATGCCTCCGTCGGTCAAAATTCCATCCACATCAAGAAGGAGGAGCTCAACCCTTTTTGCTCGAGAAAGGACCTCAGGAGGAAAATCCATGCCTTTGAGCAACCGCTAAAAGGTCTGCAATCTGGGAAAAAAGCTCTGGAAGGTCCTTTAGAGGTAAAGAGTTTGGTCCATCGCATAGAGCTTTATCCGGCTCAGGATGCACCTCAAAAAACAGCCCACTAACACCCACAGCAACCGCAGACCTTGCTAAGGGAGCCACAAACTGCCTTTCTCCACCCGACCTTCCCTCCCCACCACCAGGAAGTTGAACGCTGTGGGTTGCATCAAAGATAACTCGGTCTGCGTACTCCTTCATGATGAGAAGGGAACGAAAATCTACGACCAGGTTTCGATAACCAAAGGTTGCCCCTCGCTCGGTTAGCCAAACCTCTTTTGGGGTGCCTATCCGAGCCTTTTCTACCGCATACTTCATGTCCCAAGGAGCCATAAACTGCCCCTTCTTGATGTTTATAATCCTTCCTGTTTTTCCAGAAGCTACAAGTAAGTCTGTCTGCCGACAAAGAAAGGCTGGTATTTGAATAACATCCGCTACTTGAGAGACAGGTTCAACCTGCCAGGTCTCATGGACATCGGTAGTAACAGGAACACCAACCTTGCTTTTTACCTCAGAAAGCATCTCAAGCCCCTTTTCTAAACCTGGTCCCCGGTAAGAATAAAGGCTTGTGCGGTTTGCCTTGTCAAACGAAGCTTTAAAGATGTAGGAAAAGCCATGTTTTTGGCAAAGTTCTTTCACAAAGGAGGCAATGGTTAGGGCTGTGTCAAGGTCCTCAAGAACACAGGGACCGGCTATGATTAAAAACTCTTTCATACAAGAAAGAATTTTAATGGATGGAAGAAAAGTTTACAAGCCCCTATAGCCTACCGTGCCGAGCGTAGCGAGGCATCCTTAACTTTGTTCGAGATACTTCCCAGGGGAGCCCTCTCCCTTCGGTCGGGGCGACAATGCCGAGCGAAGCGAAAAATCTCATTTTTAACGAAAAAATAGGAAGTTCCTCGGCTTACACCTCGCAAGGATATGGAGGGTAGCCCCTCGGCTTGGGCTCGGGCTAACATGGAGGATGTTCGGGATTTATCATCCTAAATTGGTAATAATATGCAATATTGCCATTAGTAATCACAGGGTTGAGATTTGAAAAGTTTGACCTTTAACCAAAGGTAATCTCTAAATACGGAGGGTTGATCTTTGCTGACTTTACCTCTTTGTGAATTAAGACCCTTGGGAGGAAGAAATGCTTTTTAAAATTGCCGATCCTTATGGTCAGCTCATCCCCAGAATGAAAGACTTCAAGCTTTTCCTTTGGCACTTCTCGTAGATGAAGCTTTAGCACAAAGTCTCCATCCCGTTCAAAGACTTCAAAGGGTTTGTCCTGATAGAAAACCTCGCTCGGGTCTTTATCTCCGTAGACAAGCCTTCCAAGTTCTTTAAGCTTTTCCAGACCAAGGACCTCCTCTTTAAGATAGGGCACTTCAAATATAGGGGTAGGGTAGAAATTTTGATAGATCTCCTCTAAGTATTTTTGCTGGATGCTTGCTAAAAAGTTTTCTTTTTCAGCTACCCTGTTTACCAAGATAGCGTCTACGGGAAAACCAAAAAGATGAAGGTAGGTATAAGCCTTCTCAGTTTCCCTAAGAACCATCTTTTCGGGGTTGGTTACAATCCTTACGGAGGAAATTTTAGGGTTTTGCAAAAGATAGTAGAGGTTGTAGACCTGTCTGAAAAGGTCTTCGAGGGCGTCGTAAGTTTCTTCTTCGGGCAAGGGCATGTCTGTTGCTACTTTAGCCACAGGGCGGATAAACTTCATGAGCTTTCTCTGAAGAGGTAGCACCTTGGTGATCCACCAACTTGCCGCATCAGGCAAACTAAGAAACCTTAAAGTTTCGCCAGTTGGAGCAGAATCAACTATGATGACATCATACCTTCCTTCCTCAACATGGCTGTTTATCCAAAGGAAGGCCGAAACCTCTTCCATCCCTGGTAGAATGGACATCTCCTCCGCTAAGACCTCTTCAACACCCTGCCATTTGAGAAGACTTCTAAGATACTCTTGGAGCTTTCCCCAGTATTTTTCTACGGAAAAATAGACATCTATCTCCTGAGCAAAGAAGTTTTCAGCGATAGCCTTCGGCTCAGGACCGACCTCAACCTCTAACACATCCGAGAGTGAGTGAGCTGGGTCTACAGAGACAACTAAAACTTTCTTTCCAAGGGATGAAAGATAGGCTGCTGTTGCTGCAGACAAAGTGGTCTTTCCAACTCCGCCTTTTCCGGTATAAAGGATTATCCGCATGCTTTTGGGCTCTACTCTTCAGCCTCTACCTTAACCTTTTTTACCTCTTTCTTTGGTTTTTCAAGCTCTTCGATCTTCTTCTCAATAAGCTCCTTTAAAGCAAGAAGCATCTCCTTTTTGGCATTCTTAAGATGGGCTCTACTTTTTTCAGGGACAAAGGAGGTAAAGTCCTCGATGAAGGCTTCAAAAGCTTGGTTCAGATGCTCAATCCAACGAAATTTCATGTCCCTTCACCTCCCTTTGGTCTTTTAATCTTATCATAAGATTTTCAAGCAAGGATTCAAGGTGGGTGTAAGCATACTTAGACAGAAAGGCGTGGTGGGACCTATTAAGCAATCGTCGAAATTTTGTTAAACAACGAGCCTTTAGCTCTACTAAAAAGTTTCCTAAGTTTGTATTAAAATTATTAAAAAGATAGCTTAAAGTGCAAAATGTTTGTGAAGGGACCCGGAGCTTATCTTATAAACCCCTCTCTCAATCCGGCTTCGAAAGATAATCTATCCTATAATCAAACTTCTTACGCTAAATCCAAGGACCAGGTTGAGGAGCAAAAGCTTCGAATGGCATTAGAAAAGCTAAAGAGAATAGAGGCAAGGGTCATTGCTCACGAGATGGCACATAAGGTTGTAGGTGGGCAATATGCTGGTGCCGTCCGGTATGAGTATACCAGAGGTCCTGATGGCAGGCTTTACATCACTGGGGGAGAGGTTAGCATAGATGTTTCTGAAGAGCCAACCCCTGAGGAGACCATTCAAAAGATGGAAATCGTTAGGCGAGCTGCCCTTGCCCCAGCAGACCCTTCTCCTCAAGACCTTGCGGTTGCCCAAACAGCCACCATCAAAGAGATGAGGGCAAGGCTCGAACTTTGGCGAAAAAAGTTTGAAGAACTTGAAAAACCAAGTCAACAGAACAACCTTTCAAAGGTAGCTTAACCCATTGTAAGCATATATGACTATCCCCCTTTCTCAGCTTGAGCTTGAAAAGATACCGAACGAGCCCGGGGTTTATCTTTACAAAGATGCCAGAGGTGAGGTCCTGTATGTAGGCAAGGCAAAGGACCTTAGGGCAAGGATTTCAAGCTACTTCCGAAACGGCTATCTTTCTCCTAAAATTCAAAGGCTTTTAGATACGGCAAAAGAACTTGAATACATCCTTACTCGCACAGAAAAAGAGGCTCTTCTCCTTGAAGCAACTTTAATCAAAAAATACCGCCCAAAATACAATGTCCTTCTAAAGGATGACAAAAACTATCCTCTTATCCGTATAAACTTAAACGAGGATTATCCTGCCCTTCAAATAGTGAGAAAAAGAAAAAAGGGAGATAAAGCCCTCTACTTTGGTCCTTTCACCTCGGCAAAAGCCATAAGAGAGATCCTTAAGCTCCTTTCTAAGACCTTTCCGCTAAGAAGATGCACCCTCGCTGAGATGAGGCGAAGGAGGACTCCCTGCGTCTACTATCAGATAAAAAAATGCCTTGCCCCTTGCGTTAGAGATGTGCCAAGGGAAGAGTATGCCAAGCTCGTGCAAGGCGTAGTTGACTTTTTCCAGGGTAGGGCAAGGGAGCTCCTTGATAAGATGAAGGCAGAGATGCTTGAACTTGCTGAAAGGCTTGAGTTTGAAAGGGCAGCCTTCCTTAGGGATAGGATTCAAGAGCTTGAGGAAGTTCTAAACAAACAGGCGGTAGTCCTCTCTACACCTGAAGACTTTGACCTCTGGCTCGCAAAGCTTGAAGACGAAGACCTATACTTGATAGTTCTTTTTGTGAGGTTTGGTTATCTCTACGGCTTTCAGCCCTTTAGGCTAAAGAAGCCTATCGAAGAAGAGGATGCCCTAAAGTCCCTTATCATCCAATACTACAGCGAGGGGAAAGTCATACCCGATAAGGTCTGCCTTAGCTGGCAGGAAGAAAACCGAGAAGAGTTAGCCTTAGCCCTTTCAGACCTTGCTGGAAGAGAGGTAATTGTTTTTTCCTTGCCAAAGGGGGAAGAGTATTCTTACCTTTTGGAGATAGCCCAAAAGAACCTTGAGCATTTTAGGCTCTCTCAGCTAAGGAAAGAGAAGCCCTGGCATGATGGGCTTGCGGAGGAGCTGGCAAGGCTTTTGCGGATGTCTGACCTTCCCCGGTTCGTTGAGGCTGTTGACCTTTCGCAGTATGCAGGCACCGCAAGGGTTGGAGCGATCGTCTGCTTCTTTGAGGGCGAGCCTGATAAAACAAGGTATCGCCACTATCACATAAAGAGCGAAGGGCGAGACGACTACTCCATGCTCTATGAAGTTGTTTATCGCAGGCTAAGAAGAGGGCTTGAAGAGGGGAGCTTGCCGGATGTTTTACTCATTGACGGAGGAAAGGGGCATCTCCAAACAGCCCTTCAAGCTACTGAGGATTTAGGTATAACCGAGGTTGCCTTAGCCGGCGTTGCCAAAAACGAAAAAAGAGCCCCAGAAAAGCTTTATCTTCCGGGTAGGAAAAACCCTGTATTCTTGCCAAAGTATGAAAGGGTTTACCATTTTATCTGGAGGGTGATGGAAGAGGCTCACCGCTTTGCCAAATCCTTTGCGGAAAAAACTAAAGGAAAGTTAGATTTTTCTTCTGAGCTTCTTGACAGCATCCCTGGGCTTGGTCCAAAGAGGAAAAAGACCCTGCTTACCCATTTTTCAAGCCTTGAGGAGCTTTCTCAGGCAAGCTTAGAAGAGATAGCAAGGCTCCCAGGGTTTAATTTAAGCTTAGCAAAGAGGATAAAGGAAAGACTGAGAGCTTATGAGCAAAAATAATAAAAAAAACCCCGGGGATTTAGCCCCGGGGGTCTTATCTTGCTTAGAGGTTATCAAGTCTTAGAAGAAGAGTTCGAGAGAGCCGTAGAGGTTCCACATGGTGTCGATGGGCACATACATAGTCATGGCTTTCATCATCTGATTTTGATCGTTTGCCCACTTCTTTATGTCGCTGATCTTCCTTGGGGTTTCAAGCCAGTTTCCAGAGCCATAGTAATCAAACCAATAGTATTGGAATCCTACCCTAAGTAGGGCTCTTCCGTTCTTGACAAGCTTTGCACCCACTGGTAGGTCCTGCTGCCAGTATACTTCTGCCACATGACCGCGGGTTGAAAGCTTGTTCATGTATGGGTCGTCAGAGCCGATGTGGAAGGGCATCCACCACTTGGAGCCGTAGTTGTATTCAAGACCAAGCTTTGCCCCGCTAACCTGAGGAATGGGGAACCTAACTCCAGCATACACCGCATAACCGGTGCGGGTCTTCTTTTCAACAGGTAAGCCCATCGGTAAAGGATTTTGCCCAAGTGTCCCATTATAAATAGTCATACCCATATTAAGGAGCGTTGGTTGTAAAACTATGGTAACCGGAAAGACTTGAGTTCCATTAGAATAATACATTTGTATTGGCATTTGACCTACTGCTTTAGGCTCAGCAATGCTCATACCGAGAGAGATAAAGTAGTCCAAGCCCTCAAGGTTGAAGAATTTTACATTCTTATGGGTCCAAGTCAAACCGATCTCATAGAGGTCTCCAAGGTTTGTCCTTGGCTGAAGTTTGGCAGGCATGTACATACCAAAGGCTGGGTTAAACATGTACATTTCGCCGTTTGGGAAGTCCATGATGTCTTGAGCCTTAAAGGCTTGGAAGTTAAGGAACATGTTGTTATCGTCATAAAGGTCGATGTTAAAGCCGTAGAACTCTACATCATCCTTAGCCCGGTCAATGGGTGTCTTAAACCCAGACTCAAAGCCTCTTCCATAGCAGAACCTTGCCCTACCCGTTCCCCAGTCATAACCAATGGTAGCACCATCAAAGGGCACATCGATGTTGATAGCAGTGGGCGTAGCATCCCTCTTGTCTATACCTTCCCTGATCTCCTGAGGAACACCGTGGGTAGTTGGTCTGCGTCCGAAGGAGATCCAGATGGGCTTTCCAAAGAGGTTAGACCAGTTGAAGTAGGCTCTGTCCACATAGAGGGTGTTGTCAGCTGGTCTTACGCCAAGGGTAAAGTTGTTCTTCATCGGGAAGAAGAGGTAAGGGGCAAAATAGTCATCAGTTTGTCCCCAAGCCTTCTGGTAGGCAAGCCTGACCTTGACTGCGGTATCCTCGGTTGGTTTAACAGAAAGGTCAAGCCTTAGCCTGTTTGTCCAAAGAGAATCGTTATCATCCTTGTGGCTTTTTGTTTTCTTCGCAAACTGCTGATAGACTGAAGTCATATTATTACCAAAGGCATCTGAGATATATTGAAATGAGGGTACTGCAATATTACGCACAAAACCTTCTGCCATTCCAAGCATAAATGCATTTTGTTCAATGCTTGCCCTGGTGCTGTCAATCCTAACCCTGATGTCCCCACCTATCTTAAACTTGCCGATCCCGTCCTTGATGGCTGAGACGGTCTTATCAACGGCGCTCACTTTCTCTTCCTGAGTTGCCTGCTTTTCCTTTACCTCCTTAAGCTGAGCCTTCAAAGCCTCAAGCTCTTTGGAAAGCTGTTCAATCTTCTGCAAAAGCTCTTCCTGAGTTGCTGCCTGCCCTGATGAGGCAAACAACCCTAAAACCACCGCCGAAATCAAAAACTTCTTCCCTTTCATAACCTCACCTCCTATTTATTTTCTTTAAAGAATTTTACAAATACATTAATTTATTTTTAAATTCTAAGTTGTCAACCATAGAAAACCCCTTTTTAGGGCGGATTTAGAATATATTTTTGTAAAAATTTCGTTTTTTTAAGTTTTTGAAAATTTTTTTTAATTTTTGTTTCTGCATTTTATCCCTAAATTGTCAAAAATGTTTGCCGATTTTGCGCTGGGTTCCGCTATGTTTTGTCCTTACGAGGGGGGTGGAAAGGTCGCTTAAACCGAGGGGAAGGGTCCTGGGCTTACGCTCGGTAACAGATGGTAGGGGCGCTATGTTTTCAGAAGAAAAAAAAGAAGTAAAATGAAGTTTGAATATGCAAAGGCTTGATTTTAAAGAAGCGTTATCCCTTTATAAAAACGCTGACCTCTTTGAGCTTGGCAAGCTTGCCCACAGCTTTAAAGAAAGGCTCCACGGCAAAAATTACTACTACACTATCAATCGGCACATCAACTATACCAATGTCTGCATAATGCATTGTAAATTCTGTGCCTATCACTGTTCCAAAGATGATGAAAGAGCCTATGTGCTTGAAATAGACGATGTCTTAAGAAAGATAAGCGAAAGCCCAAACCTTAGAGAGGTTCACATCGTAGGTGGTCTAAACCCAGAGCTTCCCTACGACTACTATGTTGAGCTTATCTCAGCCATAAGGAAAAACTTTCCAACCCTAAGAATCCGAGGCTTTACCTGCGTTGAGGTTGATTTTTTGAGTAAAATTTCTGGAAAGGATGTGGCAGAGGTTTTAACAGACCTTAAAAGGGCAGGGCTTAATGCCTTGCCTGGTGGTGGGGCTGAGATCT
>Ga0272445_1002413_pt1 | contig 12833 bp, 8 predicted proteins | sample YNPCB0031_FD_194404 | JGI IMG/M metagenome (GOLD analysis project Ga0272445, IMG submission 194404) | Hot spring sediment microbial communities from Yellowstone National Park, WY, United States - YNP-CB-003-1 | ecosystem: Environmental > Aquatic > Thermal springs > Hot (42-90C) > Sediment... | reverse complement strand
TGTTGCTGTGAGCATTTTAATTTCATGAAGTTATAAAAAGTTATAAATTGACAGAATAGTAACACTAAATAGATTTGGTGTTAGCACAATGACAAAACTACCAATAGACAGGACAATGGTTATGTACATAGCGAAGAAGGTCGTCGCACTCATTATAACATACTTCATAGCGATATGCATAGTATTCATACTGCCAAGGCTAATACCTGCGAACCCCCTGGCTACAAAGCTTCAGCAAATAATAACGTACTACATATACAAACCTGAGCTAGTACCAATTGTTTGGAGAGAATTGCTAAATATATTCCAGTTTGATAAGCCTCTACACGTGCAGTTCATAAACTTCTTGAGAAGAGCCTTTGTTGGGGACTTCGGCATATCGGTGGACATGTACCCGATGAAGGTTATGGACGTAATCGCCATGTCCTTGCCGTGGACACTAACACTTGTAGTACCTGCAGCCTTGGTTTCATGGTTTACAGGTAACATAATAGGGGCGTATGCTGGGTATAAGAGAAGTGGGGCTTTAGAGAGCATTATCGTGGGGTACTCATTCATTGTGTCTAGGATACCGTACTTCTGGCTAGCAATGCTATTGCTATACGCTTTTGCATTTAGCCTAAGAATATTCCCTGTGGGGGGCATCTACTCATCTGGATTAAAACCCTCGTTCACACTAGAGTTTATAGTTGATTACTTGTGGCACTACACACTGCCATTCCTATCGATATACCTTGTCGAAGTCGCTGGTTGGATGGGGAGCATGAGGATGCTTATATCAGGTGAGCTAGGAACTGACTACATATTGTACTCTGAGAGCGTAGGCGTTAAAGATAGCACGCTGTTTAAGTACGCCTATAGAAACTCCTTATTACCACAAGTAACAGGCCTGGCACTTAGACTGGGATTTGCAACAACAGGGGTGTTCATAGTAGAAACAGTGTTTAACTACCCAGGCCTAGGGTACTTCCTTGCAAGAGCTATAGGAGCACTAGACTACCCACTAATACAAGGCATATTCCTAATAGTGATAGCGACAGTATTCTTGGCAAACTTCCTAGTGGACTTTATCTACGCTTTGGTGGATCCGAGGATAAGAATAGGTGGAAGAGGTTAGAGCATATGAGAGTGCCTCTCTACATCTACGTACTCATAAAGAACAAGAGGTTCATGCTGGGCCTCATAATCTTCATAGTGATAGTGGGTATGGGGTTAATAGGCCCCCTGCTGTACCCCAGGGATCCACTCACTAGGGGGACTAAATACCTACCACCATCTCTAGAGTACCCCCTTGGCACAGATGGGTTTGGTAGAGACGTATTTGCACAGTTCCTGTATAGCATACGAACATCGCTGGCTGTAGGCTTAATAACGGCAGTTATAGCAACTGCCCTGGGCCTTGTGATAGGGGCTATAGCGGGTATAAAGAGTGGGCTTGTCGACGAGATCCTAATGTCTATAACAAACATATTCTTAGCAGTACCAAACTGGTTAGTAGCAGTGCTAGTAGCTTCATACCTACCTGTAGAGTACAGAGGGCCTCACATAATTGCCTTCCTAATAGGGCTCTTTAGCTGGCCGTGGTTTGCGAGAGCAATTAGAGCCCAGTTCATGAGTTTAAGGGAGGGGGACTTTGTAGCGCTATCCCGCATAGCTGGCTACAGTGACATCAGGTTAGTATTTGAAGACCTGCTACCGAGTATAGGGCCCTATATTGTGGGGTCCTTTGCCACCTTTATGGCAACTGGAATAGCTGGTGAAGCAGGTTTAGCAATGCTACTGTCTACAGAGACCATGGTTAAGTACCTCTCTCTAGGTATGATGCTCTTCTGGGCAAACTACTTCCTAGCATATGTAACAGGGGCTTGGTGGCTATTCCTACCCCCAGGTATAACCATAGTGGCTCTTACAACATCCCTAGCACTACTAGCCCTAGGTCTCGAAGAGCTATTCAATCCAAGGCTAAGGGAATCCTAACCCAAAACACCTCAAGTGCTATCCCCATTTTTTCCCCATTTTCGCGCAAGCCGTTCTCATGTGAGAGCTAAACCACGGCACCTTACTTAAACTATGTGGAATATGCTATAGAAAGGTTTATAAATAACCTGAGTGAAGGTAGAGCACAGCGGGTGAATTTCGTGAGGAAGAGCCTACTCCTAGCCCTGTCCGCGCTATACATCTTACTAATAGTCGCTGCAATAGCCATAGGGCCAGTATATGGTGAAGCACAGGGCTCTGCACGAATATTCCCAACAGCATTCAAAGGTGTGCGAGAGGCAGGCCCTGATAACAGATGGGTGACAGTGGACCTCGACTACGCATCATTCATAGCCAATTTATGGAACCTTGCAGGCGGAGCTCAAGGCTTTATGAGAATGGAGTTCACAGGTAAATCAGCTGAGGTCTATGGAGAATTCTCTAACCTACCAAAGCAAGTGGTAATTCAAGGTGGCCCAGGCATTAGGTATGGGAGAAATATTTGGGGTGGCAATCCTCCAGCACACCCACTATACAAAATACCTAAGAAGTTGACAGAGCTTCCCTACGCTATATTCTTTACAAACTACACTGTTTATGAAGAAGAGTCAACAATACCAATTACAGTAACGCTATTCCTATGGACAGTCGAAGCTATACGGGATGGGGGTACGAAAGCAGGGGATGTCCTCATAATAGTTAGATTATATAGACACCCAGGAGCACCCTTAACAGGCACAATACTAGCAAACATAACAGCACCCCTAATTATAGACGGAGCCCTTGTCTACGCACCATTTGCTGTTCAAGCAGGCAACCTCGGTAGAACTGCTGATACGCACACCACCTTGGCCTTTGAGCTCCTAACTCCAATTAAGAGTGGTAGAGTCGGTGTACCTATACAAGAGTTCGTAGCTCTCGCATCAACACTAATGCCACAGTTAGCTCCAGATGTCTGGACCAGCAGCATGGTCTTGGACAACACTATGCAGATGATAGACTTTTCATTTGAGTGGTACTCTAATGAGGCAGGCGAAGGCAAGTTTAAGTGGTCTCTATACGAAGTGTCATTCCTAGTAGGGGCAAATGTTATTGAAACCACTAAAACTGTTACACAAGCTACAACCATAACTACTATAATGCCGACTACTGTGACTATAACCTCTGTACCACCACCAGTAACTGTGACCACTATAGAGCCACAGCCACCAGTAACTGTGACTACCGTAGTGCCGACTACTATAACCTCTGTACCACCACCAGTAACTGTGACTTCTGTATCGCCGTCGCCAGTAACTGAGACTACTGTAAAAACTACTACAGAGAAGGTAAGAGAGGTTGACTGGCCTACAACAGCAGTAGTAGGAGTAGTGCTACTACTCGTAGGGTTAGGTATTGGAATGGTGTTAAAGCCGCGAGTCTTAAAGTAAAACATTTTTATTACAATACCATAAGGTGATTTTTGTTTCTTTAGCACCTCACCTTATGCTAAGAGTGTTTACCTCTTGGCAATACTAACTATGTAGATTCTTTGCTATGCTCAAAACTATTGGTAATATCATTGCAAATCTCGACGAAGTGAAATTGCTACCAGTAGCAAAACTATTGACTAGCACACATCTAATGCTAGAGCTTGTAGCTATTACCATTTCTGCATAGAATTTTGATGTAGCTGTATTAGTGTTAAGTTCACTTGCAACTTAATGAAGCTGAGCACAAGGTTTTTAATCGCAGTAATGAAAGAGTTATATTTCTAGGGGTGGTGGTAGGTTTTCATATTGACTCGCACATGTGGTTGCACATATGGTGATGTTGTTGAGCAATGTCTGTGTAGAAGACAACTTTTTGTGCATAGATGGGAAGAAGGTGTTTTTATTTTGTGGTGAGGTTCACTATTTTAGAGTTCCCAAGGGGTTGTGGCTTGACAGACTTTTAAAGGCTAAGAGAGCTGGTTTGAATTGCATTGCTAGTTACATTGCTTGGAATTGGCATGAGCCTGTAGAAAATGCCCTACTATTTGGTGATAGCCTGCCGAACTCGCCCTATGAGTCCTCTGCCTTTAGCAGGGATCTCGAGAGCTATATTCAATTAGTTAAGCAACTCGGGATGTACTTTATAGCTAGGCCAGGGCCTTACGTATGCTCTGAGTGGGATAGTGGAGGTCACCCCAACTGGCTTTACCAAAAGGTCTCAGCCCTAAGGTCCCTTGATGAAAACTACACTAGGTACATAGAAAAGTGGTACTCAACAGTCCTGCCAGTGATAGAGAGGTACTCTCTGTCAAGTGGCGGTCCTATAGTTTTACTGCAAATAGAGAATGAGTACTTCTGGGGGGATGCTCCGTATCTGCTAAAGCTCTACGAAACTGCTAGAAGGTATGTGAAGGGCCTTCCTATAGTAACTAATGAGGATTGGCATGTTGAGGGAACCCCAATCATAAACACCATAGATGATTACCCAACTCCCTGGAGTACGCAGGGATTTGACAACAAGGTTAAGAGCTATGTGAAGACACAGCCAGGAATGCTAAAGATGTTTATGGAGCTAGAGGGAGGGTGGTTCACGTCATTTGGAGGGCCCATGCCCACAAATAGGGGTAGCTTCCCTGCTGAGTGGACAGAGATCTTGATTAAGAGCGCTATTGGCATGGGTGTAAATGGGGTAAGCATATACATGTTTCACGGTGGGACTAACCCTGGTTACTACACGGGAAAGTACATAGCAACATCATATGACTACGAAGCTCCCATTAGGGAGTGGGGAGAGCTTTCAAAGAGGTACTACACCATAAAGAGAATTGCTCTACTTGTGAAGACGCTCAACGACCTCATAGCAAGGACCAGGCCTGTTGAAGGCACCGTGAAAGCCACGACTAGAGGCATAGATGTCTTCACACGCATAGCTGATGATGGTGCAGCTGTAGTTGTTCTGAGAAACCTTGGCGAGACCCCGCGGTTCACAAGGCTTGTTTACAGTGGTGATGTCTACCCGCTTTACACTAGTATAAGGGTTGCAGAGAGAAACGCTAAGATAGTGTTGCTCAACTATAGAATTGCTGACACGCCCTTCAAAGTTGTATACACCTCTTCAGAGCCACTAATGTTGCTAAGGAATGGAGGTGACACCGTTCTAATAGTTTATGGTGATGTGCTTGAGGTTGGGGAGATGGCTATAGAGGCTCCGAGCATTACTATAGAGCACCTGCTGGGTGTGGAGCTTCTTAGAGTTGAGAATGGTAGGGCTGTGCTGAGGTATGCTCATGGTGGTGAGGACGGGGTTGCTGTGCTGAAGAGTGGTGAGAGCAGACTACATGTTGTGATAATCTCTAGGGAGAGGGCCGATAGGACTTGGTATATAGATGAGGTGGAGAAGCCCCTTGTCCTAGTATCAAATGTATACTTTATAGGTAAGGTAAGCGGCTCTAACAATGCAACTTCTCTCCAGCTTGAGCTAGATGAAAAGAGCTGTGGAACTATTACCATAATATCCTTCAAGCCCATTGCAAGTGCTGATGTTGGTGAGAAGCCTGCTAGGGTAGAGCATGTCATAGGGCCTATATACAGGCTCTACCTTGGGGAGTGCTATAGAGGCGAGGAAGCAGCTAAGGTAAGTGTAGATGCTGTGTGGAGGGTTTCTGAAGAGCCTTTGCCTCAAGAAGCTCTCGCTATAGAGCCTAAGACGCCTCTTGAAATGGTTGGGATGCTGTTCAACGGTTATGCCACCTACAGAATAGAGTTTGAGCTCCCTGATGAAGTCTATAGGGGGCTGAGCAACAAGGTGCTGTACGTGAGCTACTTCAACGACTACGCCACGGTGCTTCTAAACGGGGTTCCACTTGGAGCTGGATACCACAGCCTTGAGGTAGATGCCTCAAGGGCTCTAAGACCAGGGAGAAATACCCTCAATGTAGTCTTGGAGTCAACAGGGCACACAAATGATGGTATTGTGTACATACCCAACGGAGTTGCTGGGGATATATACCTTGAGAAGGTGGATGAGGTAGCTCTAATTGGCTGGAGGTACGCTAGGGTTGAGATACCCTATGGAAGGGAGTTCAGCCTCTCAATGTTTTTACAGAACCCGAAGGAGCTTCTCAATGCTTTATCAGACCCCAGAACCGTTGAGAGAGCTGTGGACACCACTAGTATAGACATGGGCGCGGGGCTCTATGTGAAGACCATTACTGTGAGAAAGGATGGCAATAGGTTTATTCTCGACCTCGGCAGGGTTATGTATGGAAACTACTATCCATATCCAAGGGCTCTGGTATTCATTAACAAGAGGTTTGTAGGGGTCTACAGAGGCCCCATGGACGTAACGGAGCACTTAAATGATGGTGAAAACGAGCTTGCAATAGCTGTTGAGTGGACTCCTTTACAGCATTGCCCAACACTAAAGATATACAAGCACATTGCTTCGGGTGTTTGGAAGGTTAAGCTCTACACAAGGGGTCTTGAAGAGGGGTGGTACAGAGAGGCTTTTGACGACAGTAAGTGGCCATCAACACCCTTACCAATAGCATTTGAGAACTCCATGGGTAGAGTAGTGTGGATTAGGGGAAGTTTTGTCTTAGAGCCGGGCAGAGGCGATGTGGTGGCACCACTTAAGCTAGTCTTTAATGCTAGTGGTGTAAGAGCCTTGCTGTACATCAATGGGCGGTTCCTTGGCAGGTATGTGGATGAGGGTCCTCAGAGAGAGTTCTACATACCAGAGACAATAGTGAAGAGCGGTGTGAACAGCATAGCAGTAATGCTTCACGTCACTAGCTATAGGGCGTACCTACACAGTATCTCCGTAGAGCCCTATAGTCAAAGCCTTTTGCTGAGCCTTACAATCTCGTACTGATGCCTCCAATCAACTTCTTACTTAAATATATCGAGTAGTGTGGGGTCTAGGTAGTTTAAGAGGTCTCTAACCCTAACTTTATACAGCCTATTCAAAGCACCTCCTCCACAAACAACAAACTCTTGACTCAGTATTGTAGGGTCTAGGACAACCTGAAGGCCTTTGACCTTTGGTGAAAGAGGTGTTACGGCTCCAACCTCCACACCAATGACAGCCTTAACCTCGCTGGGCTTGGCTAGAGAAACCCTCTTACCTAAGGCCCTCTCAGCCTTGCCTAGGTCAAGCCTCCTATCACCCCTAACCACAGCAATGAGATACCCCTCACCAACTCTTAGAAGCAGGGTCTTGATGATAAGAGGCGCTGGGTAGCCACTTAACTTAGAAGCCTTTTCAACTGTTTCTACAGTGTCCTCAAACTCCATAACCTCTACATCAATGCCATCAACAACCTCTCTCCAAACTTTCACGCCATAGCACCAGATGGTAGGAATAATTGAGTAGGTATAAAAACGTATATACTTAGTGCATAGCTTTCCCTTTGGCATTGAATAAATCAATTAGAGCTAAAAGTCTAGTAGCTACTACTCCTTTTTAAGCTACGTTACTGTAGGGCGACTTTAAACATGTCTAACAGCCTTGTTATAAGGCGAGCTCGAGTTGTGTCATCATGGGGTGTGGTTGAGAGCGGGTACATAGTTATTGAGAGGGGTGCTATTGTTGAAGTTGGGAATGAGCCTTACTCGGGCTCTCAGTGCAATGTGATTGACGCTGAGGGGCTCTATGCTGTGCCAGGCTTTGTAGACACTCATACACATGGTGTTAAGGGTCTTGATGTTACTGTGAGTAGAGATCCCTACACCATTCTTGAAATGGCGAAACAGTTCACTAGGTATGGTGTTTCAGCGTTTCTTCCAACAGCTGTTACAGCTCCTTTAGAGACCTTGGCTGAGGTGTGCAAAGCTGTGAGTGAAGCTATGGATATGTGGAGGCCTGGGGAGGGTGCTAGGGTTCTGGGGCTCCACATGGAGGGCCCCTACATAAACCCTGACATGGCTGGTGCGCAGAGCAGGGCATTTATAAGGGCTCCTAGCCTCAGCGAGTTTAAGCTTCTCTATGAGGGGTGCAGAGGAGTGTTGAGGCAGGTAACGGTTGCACCAGAGGTTGCAGGAGCACAAGAGCTTATACCCTATGCTAAAAGTCTTGGCATAGTCGTTAGCGCAGGGCACACAAAGGCATCTTATGAAGAGGGTGTGAAGGCTGTTGAGCTTGGGGTTACTAAGGCAACACACCTCTTCAACGCTATGACGAGGTTTAGCCATAGGGAGCCGGGCATAGCACTAGCCCTGCTACAGTCGCCCAAGGTGTTCCTCGAGGTCATAGCGGACTTTGTGCACCTACACCCAGCTGTTGTCAAGATGGTTATAGATTTAGCAGGGCCTGAGAGAGTAGCCCTAGTGACAGACTCTATAGCAGCTACAGGCATGCCTGATGGTGTTTACGTGCTCGGAAACCTAGAGGTTGTGGTAAAGCAGGGGGTGTGCAGGTTAGTGGGCACAGAGGTATTGGCGGGAAGCACTCTGACGATGGACAAGGCCTTTAGAAATGCTGTTGGGCTTGGCTATAGCCTAAGTAGTGTAGCAACTATGGCTAGCCTCACCCCTGTTAAAAGCCTTGGGCTAGGGCTACGCATTGGCGATATTAGGCGTGGGTATAGAGCAGATATAACGATTCTAGACGATGAGCTAAGGGTTGTTAAAACTATAGTCGATGGCGAGGTTGCATATGAACACCAATAGCAAGTGTAGTAAGCGATACCCACTTGCATGGTTTCGCCACTGTGAACCTCTACCCCATTAAAAAGGTTTAGCTTACATGTTGCTTCAATAAAAGTGATTTATCACAACTAGGAAAGAGGTTACTAGCTGTCTTATGTATAGATGGGAGGTAGAAATTATTGTATAGAGATCTCAAGGAGGTTCCCAGCTAGTGAAACATCATCGCTAGGGGAGGACTTGTTTTAATAACACCAGAGTGCTCTATAATATTGATTCAGCGCTGGAGGGAAAACTACGTGCTTAGACCATCTGGTTTTAGATGAGCTAGAATAGAATGCCTAGATCAACTCGTATTAACACGAAAACACTATAAGCATAGCTCATACCTTGGTAATAAGCGGCAACTGCTTACACTTGAAGTGTGACAACTTTTAAATACGTAGGTAAGTATATTAACTCTGTGGTTTTAGTAGTACAGCTAACTGGTGTAAAGGGAGTGGCAACAGCAATCCCTGGAGCTGAGGGAGAGATGAGGTTTGTGTTTAGAGATGAGGTACTAGCACAGCTACTAGGAGATGTAGAGCCCAACACACTATTTCTAGTCTTGGGCCACCCTGGGGCTGGCAAGTCTACGTTTGTTGCTAGTGTGGTTTTTGAGAATGTTCTTCGTTTTGGGGTTAAGGGGGTTTATATTAGTCTTGCTGAGGATAAGGAGAAGTTCTATTCTTATATGAGGAGGCTTGGCATGGACTTTGCGGTGCCTGAGGGTAAGGGGCTGTTTGAGTATGTTCATGTGCCGACGTTGACGGGTAGGGAGCTTGTGGAGGTGGTTGTTGAGAGGCTTTCTCAGAAGGTTGTTGGGGAGGGTGCTAGGATAGCAGTTATTGATTCTGTGACTCCCCTACTCAATGCGTTGACAACAGAAGAGGCGAGGTCAATGCTACACGCAACACTCTATAGCTTAACAAGTGCTAGTAGAGCACTACTAATGCTCATAGCAGACCTGCCATTTGCTACTGAGAGCACAGACCTAAAAGGGCTGGAGTTCATAGCAGACGCAGTCTTTGTATTCAAAACAAAAATAGAAAAAGGAATAATAAACAGAGTCATGGAGGTGAGAAAATTCAGAGGAAAACCAATACCACTAGCAGAAATACCATTCACAATAGAAGAGGGGAGGTCCGTGAGGTTTTTAGTACCACCACTTTACAGCTCTATAACATTGTCGAAAACCCTTTTAGAAGTCACGCATAGGTGTATAGAGCCTCTCTGGGGCTCTGTAGAGCCATCTACACATATAGGTATTGTGACAAAGGTTGGTGAGATCCCGTTCTCGATATGGGTTGCTATAGTAAGGCTTACTCATGACTATAAGCTGAAGCTCTCTATAATCTCATTTAGAGATCCCCCTCAAAAACTGCAAATGATTTTAGAGGCCGCTGCAAAGGCCGTAAACATAGTGCCGCAAAACATATTGAAGAGAACACTCTCTATACTTAGTGTAAACCCTGCTATACTCTCACCTCATCAACTGATGGGAATGCTTGTCTCAGAAATTGAAAGGCTTCCAAACATTCTTGTCATAGACCGTGTTGATATGCTGTACCTTTACTACCCAAGCAAACTAGTTGATGCCATGCTACACATGATTTCAACACATGCAAAAGCTAACAAGGTGATCATCATAGAGACTGCAGGCAATATTTATACCAAGCATCAAACACCTAGATATGATTTGCTACACTACATAACCTATAGGAATGGTGTGGCTATGCATAGTGTGAAGAGAACTCGCAGTATTAAACCCATTGTTCAGCGTGTGCGCAAGTTAGGCGATGAAGCGTTGTTAAAGTGCTTCTTGGGTTAGGTGTTAAACTTGGATGTGTACTACAAGGTTAAGAATGGGGAGATATATGCTGAGGTTAGGGGAGTTGATCAGAGACTGTATTTATTTGGAGTAAATTGGTTTGGTTTTGAGGGCCAAGCTCATGTTGTACACGGGCTTTGGGTTAGGAATTGGGTAGAGCTCTTAGAGACAATTAGAGCACTGGGTTTCAATGCAATAAGAATACCGTTCTGTACGGAAGCTATAAAGCCGGGTACAACACCATCGACAATATCGTATGCTTTTAACCCTGATCTCCAGAACCTAGATTCCCTTACAGTGCTGGAGAAAATCATTGTGAAAGCTAGTGAGCTAGGTCTCTACATAATTTTGAATTACCACAACATTAGCTGCATAGCTGTAGAGCCTCTGTGGTATATTGACTCATTTACTGAGCAGGACTATATCAGTATTTGGGTTTCTGTTGCGCAACGCCTCGGTAAGTACCCTAACGTTGTTGGAGCTGATCTTAAGAATGAGCCTCACAGCGTTTCTCCTAAGACCTAGTTGCTATACTGATGGTCAGAGCGCTACGTGGGGCATGGGTAATCCTAAGACTGATTGGAACTTGGCTGCAGAGAGAATTGGGAGAGCAGTGCTTGAGGTAGCGCCCCACTGGCTCATATTAGTAGAGGGAACGCAGTACACAAATCCTCAATCAGATGATGTGCTCCTTTACCCAGATGCGGTATACTGGGGGGAGAACCTACGAGCAGTAAGAGATTACCCAGTGAATCTGCCAAAAGATAAGCTTGTTTACAGCCCTCACGTCTACGGTCCTGACATCTATGTGCTACCGTACTTCGAAGACCCAGACATATTTCCAGATAACCTCTACAAGATATGGGATCAGAACTGGGGCTATGTCAAGAAGCAACTTGGTTCTGCTTTGGTTATAGGCGAGTTTGGTGGGCGTTATGGTAGTGGTGACCCTAGGGATGTTGTTTGGCAACAGAGGTTTGTTGACTACCTAGTAGAGAATGATATTTGTCACTTCTTTTACTGGGCCTTGAACCCGAATAGTGCTGATACAGGTGGCCTTTTGGAGGATGATTGGAAAACTCCTAAGAGGGATAAGCTAGGTAATTTAATGCGGTTAGTAAAGCATTGTTCATCTCTCTAATCACCATTTTTATTGCTTAGAAGCTCTGTGTCTACTCTGTATCTCAGAATTGCTATTGCTCCTCCCAACATCTTCACTCTTTCACCTATGGGGGTGTTACCTGGTACAATTACTAGTTCACCACCTTTCTCTACTACTTTTCTCAGCACCTCTTCAACTCTCCCACGGCTCTCATCAAATCCGCTCAGCATTTCGTCAACCACAACAAGCTTTTCAACTGCACCCACACCCGCAACAAGCTCTACGTGATCCAGCCCATAGGCAACTCTGTTAACATCTTTCGCAAGCAGGTACTCAAACTCCTCAAGCACCCTAGACGCTTTCTCAACAGCAGAATCCCTTATAACACTTCTCACCACATCCCTATTTAAAAGCTCCTGAAGCCCTGCATATCCACCATTAGCCACTGTATCCACGTACACCTTTAGCTTACCATCGAGCGACGCAACAACGCCCTTAAGCTTATTCTTCAACTCCCCTGGAGAACCCACAACAACACCGTCAACCCCATACCTATGTGCTATATCCACTATCTTCTTAGATAGCTTCTGAATCAACTCCTCTTCAGCCTCCTCAAACCCCTCATCACTAATTGGAAGTGACACTGTTTCTGAGTCCAAAACCTTTAATCCCTGCATCTGCAGCACAGCAATAGCATACTCATCAAAATCCACTGCGACAAGAAGAATGTTCAAAGGTCTCACAAGCTTCAGAATATCGTTAACAAGCTCTGGGCTCCAAGAAGACTTGAATATGGTGACTTCATCACCTACACCAACAGATATCGTGTGGTGAGACCCCTTAACACCAAACCTATCAGGCCCCTCAACAACAACACCATGAATCCTCAGCCTATTAGTAAAAGACTGAAACTCCAGCTTCTCAACACTGATCGCCAACACCATCGGAACCCTCCTCTTCACATTACCAATACTCACATCCCTTGTGGTGCGAGCCTTAACAACATCACCTCTAGCAATAAGCAAACTCAACAGCCACAAATCATCATCACTATCAACCCTAACCCTAAGTACACCATCCCTCTCATCCAAAACCTCAAGCCTCACAAAAGACCCCCAAACAAAGTGGTGCACGGCCCCTGCACCACTAGTGTGGCGAGCCTTAGCAAACTCAAACACACCGATATTCCCCCCGGTAGACCCGTGAACGCCAGTGTCAGGGGTTAGGCTGCTCCCTTCCGGGCCTGACCGTCCCCCTGCAGAGGTGG
>Ga0272445_1002410_pt1 | contig 12857 bp, 9 predicted proteins | sample YNPCB0031_FD_194404 | JGI IMG/M metagenome (GOLD analysis project Ga0272445, IMG submission 194404) | Hot spring sediment microbial communities from Yellowstone National Park, WY, United States - YNP-CB-003-1 | ecosystem: Environmental > Aquatic > Thermal springs > Hot (42-90C) > Sediment... | reverse complement strand
AGAACCTCTCAACTCTGTTTCTCATACCGAACCTCTCATACCTATACTCTAGTCCAAGCCTCTCAAATGCCCACCTATACCATGGACCTTTATCAACCAATATCAACGGCTTGTTAGTACACATTCTTAATGCTTTCTTAAGGAATGATAATGCGTTTAGGCTACTCCTCCCATACGACGCTTCTAGAGCCAATAATTCCTTTGAATCTACGTCTACAGCAGACCACACGTATACATGGGATTTCTTAACACTTAGCTTAGTCTCATCAACAGCTATACACCTCCTATACCTAGGCTCCCTAGCAACCCTGATCTCAGACACCTTTCTAGCAAGGTTCATGTACTGTGAACTTGCTTATAGGCTCCAAAGCCATGCTAAGAATCCTGGAAACCCTCCTACAACTACCATGAAACATATAGTCCAATACTGCTAAGACCTTAACCTCCCTACTTTTTTATTACGCTTAGAACAGCTTGAAACAAAGGCCACAACATCCATAAAACAACAAGCCTTCAAATATAACACCTTATTTGGACACTGTCGACATCCTTATCGAAAAAAGAATAAAAATGCATAAATTTAGCTAGCTTTTTACTATTGATGCTGCATGTTCACCAGCTATCCTTCCAAAGACAACGTATCTAGCTAAATTTCCGCCTCCAAGGTAGTTTTCAAAGAAGAATCCACCTGTAAGCTCGCCAACAGCATATAGCCCGGGTATTGGTTCTCCTTCAAGGTCAAGTACACGAGCATACTTATCTGTTAAAGGACCGCCAAACGTAAGAGTTATGCCACAAACGTAATTTATACCGTAGAAGGGTGACTTCTCACAAACCCTCCTAACCCATTTCCATGTAGTTGTCTTAAAGACTACCTGGATCTCAGATAATATTCTACTGGCTCTCCTAGGGCTTGAGGGCTGGATACAGAATGCTAAAACAAGAGTCTTAAGCTCCGAAGAGATACAGTCTTCCTCCGATACCTAACACTCAACATTAAACCCTCAAATCAAGATCATGTATAAACTTCAAATTGCCATGCTCCCACGTTAGATTCCTAGGTAGGCAGTCTTTATGAGCTTATTTTCTCTAATCTCTTTTGCATCTCCTTCAGCCACTATTCTTCCATTTTCAAGAACATATGCTCTGTCAGCTAGCTCTAGTCCTTTAATTATATTTTGTTCAACAAGCAATATTGTCATTTCATGTTCTATATGGAGCGTTCTTATTACTTCGAAGGTTCTCTCAGCTATAAGGGGAGCTAAACCTAGAGAGGGTTCATCAATAAGTAGTAACTTAGGTCTCGACATCAATGCCCTTGCTATAGCGAGCATTTGTTGCTCGCCACCACTCAAAGTTCCTGCAAGCTGCTTTTCCCTTTCTTTAAGGATGGGAAATATATTATAGACCCATGTGAGGCTGTCGTCCAAATGTTTTCGTGCCAGAGAAGTGAAGGCACCAAGTTCAAGGTTTTCACGAACACTCATCTGAGGAAATAATTCTCGACCTTCTGGCACCATAGTAATGCCCATCTCTACTATTTTCTGTGTTGGTGTGTTATGTATTTTTACTCCTTCAAAGAGTATTTCACCCTCTCTATTCTTCACCAAACCCATTATCGTCCTAAGGGTTGTAGTTTTTCCAGCTCCATTCGGCCCTATAATAGTTACAAGTTCTCCTTTTTTGACGAAAAGACTAACATCCCACAACACTTGCATTTCTCCATAGTATGCCTTAATTTTTTTAACCTCAAGCATGCGTGTACCCCCTGCCCAAATACACTTCAACAACTTTTTCATCTCTTATGATGTCGGTTGGTGCACCTTCAGCTATTTTCTTACCTTCATGCATGACGATTACTCTATCTGAGAGTCTCATTACTGCGCTCATGACATGCTCAATGAATATTATAGCTAAATCATAGTCATATCTTATTTTCTTGATTAAGTTAATGGCTTGTTCAGCTTCTACAGGGTTTAAGCCCGCTATCAATTCATCGATCATAAGTAATTTTGGGTTAGTGCTTAAGGCTCGAGCTAGGTCGAGAAACTTTTTTTCTACCAGTGTCAAATTTTTGGCTAGGCTTTCTCTCTTGGTTGACAGCCCAACTAGCTTTACGAGACCCTCCGCAACCACATAGGCGTCTCGTATATTGCGTTGATCCTGTGAGAATAAAGCGCCTATCATGACATTATCCAAGACTGTAATGTCAGGGTTGGGACGAGGTATCTGATATGTACGTGCGATACCAAGTCTTGAAATAACGTGTGCTGGTAGATTAGTAATTGATCTATTCATAAATCGTATCACCCCTGAGTCAAGCTTATAGTAACCACTGATGCAGTTAATTAAAGTAGTTTTTCCAGCTCCATTCGGCCCTACGAGCCCTAAAATTTCTGCACTATCCATGGAAATAGACATCTTGTTAAGAGCCAATATTCCTCCAAACTTTTTGATGGCATCCTTTACTTCAAGAATCATTAATTATCTCACCTTCTTAGAAAGAAGTGTACTTGAAACATACTTGACCGCTCCAAGCAAGCCTTTAGGCATATATAATATTATGACAGCGACAGCGGCACCGTAGATTAATAAGTAGAGGTAAGAGAGACGTGCCCAAAGCAGCTCTTGGAATATTGAAAGTATTGTCGTCCCTATTACTGGACCAAGCACTGTACCGACGCCTCCGAAGATGGAAAAAATCATCGAGTAAAATGAGTAGAAAGGAGTAAAGACGGAGTGTGGGTCGATATACGCTGCATGCCATGCGAACAATCCACCGAGGAGACCGGGAAAGAAGGACCCTATTGCATATGCTATTAATTTATATTTAAAAGTATTGATTCCTAATCCTTCAGCCACCTTCTCATCTGCACGAATTGATATCAAGGCATAGCCTATTCTAGAACGCTCCATAAAGAATGTTGTCAATACGGTGATTAGAGCGATAATAAGGGCAATGTAACAGCTGAGTGCACGGCTAGGTATTGGAGGGACCACTATCCCCAAGGTCCCCTCGGCTTTTTGCATGTTAACTGCGATTGTCTTAAAAACTTCGTTCAATCCAAAGGTTGCAATAGAGAAGTATGCTCCACGTAGTCTAAGAACAACCCCTCCAATTGAGGCGGCAAGGGCTGAGGCGGCAAGACCTCCGATGATGATACTGATGGGAGGGGCTAAGCCAGCTTTGGTGATCAGGAAAGCAGCAACGTAAGCGCCAACACCGAAAAAGGTGACATGCCCTAACGATACATAACCACTATAGCCTGAGAAAATGTTCCAGCTCGCAGCAAAGATGAGGAACATCAAAGTATTAAAAATGAAGGTTTGGATGTATCCTGAAGAGAATGGAATGATGGCTACGAGCAATACTATGCAACCCAAGGCTAGTATCCAACTATAAATTGAGGACTTCATAACTAAGACTAGACCCCCTTGCCAAACATCCCTGAAGGCTTAAGGACTAAGACCAAAAGCAACATCAAATAGCTTATTACATCCCTCCATGCAGTGCCTATAAAGTAAGAACCAAAAGATTCAACAATCCCCATAACAAATGCTCCTGTTAAAGCGCCTGTAAAGCTTCCTAAGCCTCCAAGTATACATACGGTTAAGCCCCTCATAGTCCAGGTAACGCCAAGAGCAGGATAAATTGGGTAGATCAAGGCTAACAAGACTCCGCCAACACCTGCTAAACTGATCCCTATCCCAAATGAAAGCGTATTTATGCGATCAACAGGTATGCCCATAAGAATTGCTGCTACCCGGTTCTGCGAAATTGCTCGAATAGCCTTACCGATGTATGTTCTAGTTAGAAAAACCTCGAATGAAAAAACACCTATAAGTGCAACAAGTAGTGCAATGAAAGTCTTCTCAGATAATAATATACCGCCTAAGTTTATCATTCCTTCAAAATATATTATACTCCTGAAATCTGCCTTCCACGCGAGCAATGCCGAAGACTCAATAAAAATGGAAAGACCGAAGAAAATTATCAAAGATGAAAAAATAATCTCTTCAACCGATGAAGAAATATGGATTATTTTACGGATTAATAGTATGTATATTGCTGCTCCGAGAGGGATGAAGATCGCAATTATCAAAAGGAGAGAGATTAATGGGTTTACATTAAAAAGAACAAGGAACCAATAAGTTAGGTAAGCACCTAACATTGCGATATCACCGTGAGCTACATTTAAAACATTCATGACCCCAAATATTAGATTAAGCCCTACTGCAACTAAAGCATATATGGCTCCAATGGTCAAGCCGAAAAGTAATACTTGGATTATGTCTAGCAACATGCTATCACACTTCTGTGGAAAAATAAGATGAGGGTGGGAGAAGAGCTAGGATGCCCATTCTGGTTTTGGGTACCATATCTTTGCAGTCGCCAACTCCGGTGGCCAGACAATTTCAAGCTTACCATTCTGTATCTGTCCCATATATACAACGTTGTATATATTTATACCCTGCTCATTATATTTTACTTTGCCTATTATTGTCATAAATTCTTCAGTCAGCAAAACTTGACGGATCTTCTCATTGTCTAGAGTCCCAGCTTTCTCAATAGCTTGCTTCAATATTTGAAGAGCAGTGTAGCCCGTGGCTGCTTCCGCAAAAGGTCTTTTCCCATATTCTTTCATATAAGCCTCATAAAACTCTCTTACGCCAGGGTAACCTAAGTCTTCAAACTTTATGTGCCAAACTATCCACCCACATACTCCCTCAGCTGTCTTACCAAGCGCTTCGATATATTCGGGTTGGTCGAATCCCACCATTGTCCATAAGAACTTCGGATTAAAGCCCACTTCTCTAAGTTGGCGGACCAACAGCACGTTATCTTCAAAGAATGTAGCGGCTATTACAGCATCTGGGTTAAGAGTTTTGATCCTACTAAGCATAGGTCTTAAGTCGGTTATACCTTTTGGATACTCTTCTTCAAATACTATCTCGAAGCCCTCCTTTTGTAATGCATCTTTCATAGCTGCTGCAGTACTTCTTGCAAGAAGCTCTGCAACATTTACAACTGCTACTTTTTTGATGTCAGGCCTAGTTTTCATGAAGGATACAACGCTTTTTGGATTACTAGACGCTAATGGCCATAATTCAAACACGTAGCGCCATCCTTGTTGATAGATTTTGTCAGATCCTGCTGTCGGAGTAAGCATTACCATCTTGTATTTTTCTGCTATAGGAGCCACAGCAAAAGTTATCGTACTACTATAAGGCCCTACAATAAAATCGACTTTATCGTCTGTAATGAGCTTCTCGAAAAGAGACACAGACCTAGAAGCGTCGCTTTGATCATCATAAAGAACTAGTCTAACGGGTAATTTCTTACCGTATTCTGCAACATAAATCCCACCTTGCTCGTTTACTTGTTTTACAAACAACCTGTAAGCATTCGCTTGGTGCGAGGCTGTTTCTACGTTTGCACCTGAGAGAGATATTGCAGCACCTATCACTATTTCCGTTTTAGCTGGACGCTGAGGCGTCAACATTATGAAAGCAACCGCTCCAGCTACTACCACTATTATAGCGACCAACACAACTACAATGAGAAGAGATTTTGTTATGCCGTATCTGTTTTCTTTCTTCTTTAATAACAATTCCGACATATCACTATCGAGATTACAATTTGGATTGCTGTATTTAACTTTATTGCCTCAGATAGTGATAGTGTCCAAATAAGCGTTTTTGCTCACCTCCCGATAGTGTCCAAATAAGGCTTTAAATACCTTGTAGGGGCGGCTATTTCTACCCGCAAGGCTACTATGGGAGATCTTCAGCTGTATAAACCCGTTATTTGGACACTATCCTTTGATAAAGAGCGAAAACTTAAATAAAAACTTGAGAGAGTTTTCCAGTGTGTAGAAAAGGGTTTTCAGTAAGTAAAGTTTTTCCAAAGTTGTTATTACATTGATCGTTGCAGTGTTTATTATTGCAATAATCGTTAGTATATATCTATTTGCGGTCCCTTCTCTGATCCTGTCAACTTTTACTTAAGCTTTTCTTATTTATAAGCTTTAAATCTTTACGTAATGAGTGAGAGAGCTATTTTTCCAAAACCTGGCTATGAAAGGTATTACCTGGTTGACAGGATCCCCTTCTCTAACTGTTACGCCAGTAACTCTAGCTCGTGTACCAATTAGGTATGCAGTCGATCTTCCTGGTACATATGGTTATACTGTGGGTTCTGTGATAATAGATTTTCTTGAGATGGGTTTTCCTGATGAATATGATTTCTCTTTAGTTACTTTCCCAACGACGACCGCTGCAAATAAAGCTGTTATGGATAGGCAAGCAGAGATAAGTCAGAGCGGCACCTCATTACTAAGAGACCTTTATGCAGGTGGTGGGCTATTCGAGGGATATACTCCTAAATCCGGGAAGAAATTAGTTCCTACAGCATACCTGTATACACATGAAGTATTCATAGCTGTCCCCTCTTCTGGAGCAGGCAAATATGACTCTTGGGGAGAATTGAGCGGGAAGCCTATCTTCTTTACTAAAAGTGGATGGGGAACGTGGGTATTGTTAAAATATGTTTGGAAGGTCTTGGGTTACGAGTTTAACCACGTTGAGGTGGACCCTGCAACTGTTGCGGACGCTTTAAAGGCTGGGACTATTGTCGCTACAGGCCTGTACACTTCATCTGCAGTAAGTCTTCCTGCTTGGATAAAAGAGCTTGAATTGAAAGCAGACCTTACTATAGTAAATCCATCTCCTGAGGAGATCAAGAAACTTCAGGATGCTGGTTTCATGGTAGTCTCAGTCGACCCGAAAAAAGTTTTTACAAAAGATGTGGGTGTTAAAGAAATAAAAGCTGTATTATTTGTTTACGGGCTTGTAACAACGACTGATATGCCAGAAGAATTCGTCTATACTCTACTCAAAGTAATAGAGAGATATGCTGGGAATATTACAAGAGTGGAGCCAGGGCTTTGGCAGCTCAGAGACAAAATGGTAGAACTACAAGTGCTCGGAGTAAAATCAGCCCCAGAAGTCCCTGTACATCCAGGATTAGCCAAGTTCCTTAAAGAAAAGAATGCTTGGGATCCTTCATGGAAAGTTGCTAGCTGATTACGGAAGTATGAGATGCGTCTCTCTATTTCAACACTAAAGACCTTCTTTTGTTTAATCTTTCTTGCAAGGATACTGTATTTTTACTTATATGGAGTTGGAGGCGGGACATATCTCGCTGTTAATCTAGTTCCCATCTCCATAATCATTACGCTCCTCGATTATTATGAGAGGAATGGTAGCCTCTACAAAAGGCTAGGTAGGTCAATAAATTTAATAATACTTGCCATCTACATAATTTTGTCACTAATAGTTTCGCTATACATAACGATCGAGTTTGAAAACCTTATCTTTACAGAACAGGCTCGTTCACAACTTTAGATCTGATAATAGGAACCATCTTATTCGTAATGTTTATGGAGGTTTCAAGAAAGTTTCAATTCGTATTGTTCGTCTTCAACGTCTTCCTAATACTGTATGCTCTATTCGGAAACTATATACCGGTAGACGTATTATGGCATCCAGGGATATCTTTAACAAGAGTCGTTACAGTCAACACAGTCGAACTCTTCTCAGGAATATACGGATCTTATACGCAGATAGCCTTCACTCTTATTGGACCTCTAATGCTACTGATTTCTATTTTAATGGGGTTTAGAGTACATGAAGTTCTCATTACGACTCTAACGAAGATTTTCAGTAGGTCTAGAATCCTAACACCTTATGCAGCTATGCTAGGTTCGGCTTCATATGGAATGGCTAGCGTTGATGCGGTTGGTAATGCCACTCTTGTCGGGAATTACACTATACCTCTACTGAAGAGAGTTGGGTTTAAACCAGAATATGCGGCGGGAATAGAGTGTGCATCATCGGTAGGCGACCTCATAATACCTCCTATAATGGGTTAACTGCGTTCGTTATGGCTGAACTGTTAGATGTAAGTTATTGGGAGGTTGCATATCGAGGGGCTTTCCTCGCATTAATCTATTATGGCACGTTAGCCTTCTCAATATACCTATTGACGATAAAACATCTCAGGGTTGCGATAAGAAGCGATGATAATAGAATAGGGAGCAGCCTAGTAATAGAACGTCTCAGTATCAATGAGATACTAATAACAATTCTCTTCTTTGTGTTGATACTTCCCGTTCTTACATACCTTCTTGCATCAGGGTATACTACAATCTCAGCTGCTCTGATTACGAGCCTTATAGCACTCATAATATTTTCCGGGGGTATACCTTTTCACGTATAGGAGGGGTTTGAGGATTTCTTTCACGGGTTACATCCAATGTCTTAAGGTGGCAACTATAAACTTCTGCGTTTTCATATCATCGCTAGTTATACTGTTGGGGACGTTAAGTATTATGGTTGCACTGTTCACAACTCCCGGCTTTACTTCTAGGATAGGCGCGATGGTGTATCGTTTAGCTGAGCAGAGCCTAGCTTTAACCATAATAGCAGCATTCATATTTGGATGGCTTGTAGGGTTAGGTGTCCCAGTAACTCCTGTATATATGATGGTTGTACTAACGGTAGGCATCCTTCTGATAGGAGTCGGGATCAATCCATGGATAGTCCACTTTTTCGCATTCCTCCTAGGAATCTTTTCTGAGTTTTCACCTCCAACATCATTGACCGCTGCTGTAACTTCTAAGATTGCCGAAGCTTCATTCATTAAGACTATGAATAATGTGCTTAAATTATGCAGCCCATTGATATTATTGATGTTCTCCATCTTCGTCAAAGGTAGTTTTCTAATAGAACCGGGAACCCTAGAGTCTTACATTCATCTTGCTACGACGTTTATTGCGTGCATAGGAGTATCTGCGGCGTCTTTCGCAGAGTTCCATCAAAATAAAATCATTGATTTACCTATTAGAGTAATACTTTTTATTATCGCTTCATTGACGGCTTTGCATCCAGAACCCTGGGTGTATCTTACTACTTCTGCATCTACTATAGTATTCACTTTTATTGGTCTCAGGTGTACGAGAGCAGTCTACAAGAGGACTATATAACTAAGTTTTGAGGTGAAGAAGAATTTTTCTGATAATTTTTGTAAACTACAATTACAGTATCCGAACTGAGATAATGTTCTAAAGCCCCCAATTCAATACAAAGCTATATGTTTTCATTTCTCGGAAGCGGATTTTACAGTGTGTAATGTTAGATTCCGAGCATCGTTCTAGACTAGTTTGCATTCACAACAGGTCTATTATAAAAGAAGAATAACACTAGAATACTTGGTAGTATATCACCCAAAGTAGCAGCATGCAGATTTATGAGTAACTTCGGTGAGGAACCCACATTCACACATCAAACTATTACTTGGATCGGCTATCTTTCTGAATAAGTTTAGATAAGCGCTTTCTACTTTTAGAAGCATGGAGATGCCGAAGTGCGATGATTGATTTTTCTCACGTCTAAAGCCTAGATTAATTTAAAGACGCTACAATATGCTCAATATTAGCTTGCCTATAAGCTTCAATGCTATGATGAGAATCTAGAGGCGTATACTTAAAAAGCTAAGCTCTCAGACTTTAACATATCCGTTATCTATATACTAAACTGCATATATACCGGATCATCGATCCGATAGCGCCCGGACCATCAAGCTAACCAGCATATTGATCAGAACGGGAGATGTGTGTGAGCATGAGAAAGTTAAACATTAGAAGAAGAGAGTCTAAGTTAATGAGTGCGAGGAGCATGGTTGTTGATGAGGAAGCTGCACGTTAAAGATGTCTAGGCATAATGACTCTGATGTTTGGTCTACTGTAGACGTAAATTCAAGGAGACTACTTGCACTGTATGCTTTACGACTAGGAACATGATTATTGTTGAGAGATTACTCAGAATCATGATAGGTATGAAGACTTAAATAGCAGTCGACGACATCAATCTAGACGATGAGCGAAAAAATTGTTTACGTCTCTCATCCTTCAAGTGGTTTGGGCAGATCAAATTTCCCAATCGTGTGCCACGTCTCAAATAACAGGATAATTAGATGCCTACCTTTCTATATCCCTGAGAATGTTAGGTTGTATGAAATTAAGACTTCGAGAGGAATATTTTCAAGACCCAGAAAAGAGGTTCAAATGCCTCTTGCCTATGCCTGGAAAAGGAGAATATATAACAACAGAGTTAAATATCCTCTTCTGAGAGTTGACTGGAAGCCTGATGACCCTAGACCTGAGAGAAGAGGTCTCAGCAGATTTGAGAGAATAAGTTGGAAGGAAGCAATTAGAATAGTTGTAGACCAACTGAAAAGAGTACGTGACCTCTACGGTACTATGGAGGCTGTTCTTGTTCAAGCAGACGGACACGGACAAAGCGGATACTTGCAAACAATACATCATTGGGGCCATTATTTATTTGAAAAGATTAATGAAAAGCTTGGTTGGGGATGGTGGACTCAGCAGTTAAGAAACCCTGATAGTTGGGAGGGGTATTATTATGGGGCAAAACTTGTGTGGGGCTTCGATGATTCTTTAGGGGAGCCTTGGCAAGATGCAGTATGGGATGACGTGCTTCAAAATGCAGAAATGGCTATATTTTCTGGATGCGACCCTGAATCAACGGGCGTAGGTATGGGGGGTTCGATTGCTACCGTTATGGTTAAGTGGCTCAAAAAAGCAGGGATCAAACTGATAGCCATATCGCCGGACTTAAATTATACTAATATTTATTTTGATTCGTGGATTCCCATCAAACCTAATACTGATGCAGCATTATACATGGCCATAGCGTATACGTGGATTAGGGAAGGTTTATACGATGTGGAGTATGTAGAGACTCATACGATTGGCTTTGAAAACTTTGCTAAATATATTCAAGGTGAGGATGATGGGGCTCCTAAAACTCCTGAATGGGCTGAGAAAATAACGGGTATACCCGCATTCACTATAAAGGCGCTTGCGAGAGAGTGGGCTAGGAAGAGGACGACGTTAGTCGTCTATTTTGGTGGACCTAAGATTAGAGGTACCATGTGTCACTTGGTGGGAAGATTAGAAGCCTACCTGCTAGCTATGCAAGGGATAGGGAAGCCTGGACGCCAGTTTCTTAGAATAGGGGCTCCCTCGTTTTATAAGAAGAAGCTAGCACAAGTACCAAGATACCCAGATGTTGATTTTAACGGGGTTCCGATTTCTCCCTTACTTGAATATGCTATCGGAAAAGCACCTAGATCGGCTACGTTCGTACCTCGAACACTCGTGGCTGATGCTATACTTAACCCTCCCATAAGTTGGAAAGGCACTACAGCAGCTCTGGCTAGTACGGAGGAACAATTTAAAACATACTGTTTTCCTCCCAGGGAAGATCATCCTGGAATAAGAATGATCTGGAACGAAAATAGTAGTCAGATAGGTAGTTGGACCCATGGTGGTAAGTGGATTAAGGCTCTCAGAAGCCCTAAGATTGAATTCATTGTATCTATTCACCCATGGTTGGAGAATGATACTGTATTCTCCGACCTTATCCTGCCAGCTCAAACGGCTTTCGAACATGAGGACCTTATTTGTGTAGCAAGGTCGGATTTATACGCATTATTCTACCAAGAGAGAGCGATAGAGCCGATAGGTGAGTCTAAGAGCGACTATGAAATTCATAGAGCTATAGCAGAGGCACTTGGCATAGCTGACAGTTTCCCGGAGGTAGAAGTATTATTAAGACGTGCATATGAAGAAACTATCGCCTACAGAAAGCTTGGTATAAGCTGGGAGGAATTTAAAAAGAGAAAATTCATTATATACGATTGCCCAACCTGGGAAGAATGGATAGAAATAAAGAAAAATACATGGGGTTTCTCTACTTATGAGGGTGGTATGGCTTGGTTCTGGAAGAGGGGGACTGGTCTAGAGACCCGGTCCGGTAAGATCGAATTCCTATCGCAGATAATCCTCGAAAAAGACCCAACTGATAGAGAAAGGCCTCCGCTAGCCAAATGGATTGAACATCCTGAGATATCTCCGCTCCGAATTAAGGAATATCCCTTTATAGTTTTGACGAATCATCCGAGGTTTAGGTTCCATACTCAAGGTGATGATATAGATTGGATTAGAGAAATATGGAAAGTTAAGGGGCCTGATGGTTATGAATACGAGCCATGTTGGATTAATCCAAAAGATGCCGCCTCAAAAGGTATCAATGATGGCGATATAGTCATGGTCTACAATGAGAGAGGGAAAGTTCTGTTTGTGGCTAAGCTGAGTGAGAGGATAATCCCTGGAACCATTTATACGGAGCATGGTTCAAGGATAGACCTCATAGAGATGGATAACGATATAGTTGATAGGGGGGGTTGTATTAATTTAATTACACCCTCACCAATAGAAAAATACGGTAAAGGCGAGACAATTAAAATTCCTGAAATGAACGTTAGTGGATTTCTAGCTGATATAAAGAAAGTATCCATAGATGAAATTCGACGTATACGAGTCAAGAAACATAATATAAAAATCGGTGAGTAATATGGCTAAAAAGTTTATGATGATAATAAATTTGGATGAGTGCACCGGATGTCAGCTTTGCGTTATAGCTTGTAAAGATGAGCACGTAGGTAACGCTTACCCTCCATGGACAAGACCTCAACCTGAGAAAGGACATTTCTGGATAAGAGTCAATACTATTGAGAGAGGAGAAATACCAAAAGTAAAAGTGACGAATATCCCTTTGCCATGTATGCATTGCGAGAATGCACCTTGTATTAAGGCATGCCCAAACAATGCAATCGAGAGAAGAGAAGATGGGATTGTATGGATTGACCCTGAGCAATGTAAGGGATCAAGGTTATGTATTGAGGCATGCCCCTATGGTGTGATCTACTT
>Ga0272445_1002406_pt1 | contig 12868 bp, 16 predicted proteins | sample YNPCB0031_FD_194404 | JGI IMG/M metagenome (GOLD analysis project Ga0272445, IMG submission 194404) | Hot spring sediment microbial communities from Yellowstone National Park, WY, United States - YNP-CB-003-1 | ecosystem: Environmental > Aquatic > Thermal springs > Hot (42-90C) > Sediment... | reverse complement strand
GAGGCCTCTTGGAGGAGGCCGTGACACATGAGGTTGGAGGCTGGCACGGGCCCTTCGAGGACGAGATCCATGAGCTCCCCTCCGAGGCTAGGATGAGCGTGGAGGCCTTGGCTTCAGCCTACGCTGGCGTTAGGCTGCCGCTGGCTCCATGGGACCTCCCCTACGTCTTCATCGCCATCGTCCTCTCGAGGAGGGCTGGCTACGAGTCGTCGGTGCTGAAGTGGTGCCGTAGGCTGTGGGGGCTCTTCAACGGCCGCCTCGAGGAGCTCGCTGAAGCCCCTCCAGCCCTTCTGAGGGCGAATGTTGGGTCGAGCTACCAGGTGGCTCAGCTTCAAGAGGCTGTGAGGGACCTGCTATCCATGCCCTCAAGGGCGGCTGAGCTCACTAGAGGCCTACCCAGCGTTGAGCTCAAGTCTCCAGCCTCGCTGCTAAGCCTCAGCCCGCCCTTGGCCCGCATCCTCCTCCTGAGGGGCTGTAGGTTCCTAGGGCCTAAGACCGTCGACTCTCTAGTCTTAACGTGCTTCAAGTCCCCTGAGACCGCCCCCTGCGACGTACACTTCAAGACAGTATCCTCACGGCTCAGCCTCCTTAAGCCCAGCCTAGCCTACCCCTCCAAGAAGCTCTGCGCCAGCAGCTCCTGTCGGGCCCAGCCGCTCCCCTGGCTCCCTAGATGCAGCCTAGAGCCTAGATGCTTAAGGGCTGAAGCAGCAAAGCTCAGCGGCCTAGCTGGCTGGGTTCAGACCCTATGCTACCTGCATGGATCCTCGACGTGTAGGTCGAAGCATCCAAGGTGCGAAGCCTGCCCGCTTAAGGGGGCTTGTGGAGGAGCTCAACACCTCTAGGCCCCTCTAGCCAGCGCTTCAGCTAGCCTTGGAGGCTGCTTCAACCAGCTCCTTAACCCTACCTACATCCACGGGGAGGTCGAGGCGGCCGCGCCTAAAGTAGCTACCTACGATGCATCCGTCAGCCACCTTCAAAAGCTCAGCTACGTTCCATGGATTCACGCCGCTCCCGACCAGGACGGGGATGGCCCCCACAGCCTCCTTGACCTCAGCCACCTCAGCTGGGGCTGGTGGAAGCCCGGTGCGGGGCCCCGTCACTATTACGGCGTCCGCCAACCCCCTCTCCACAGCGTCTAAGGCCTCCTCAACGGGGCCTGCGTAGGCCAGCTGGCGTGCGTGCTTGACTGAGACGTCAGCCATAACCTTCACGTCTGCCCTCAGCTTAGCCCTCAGCCTAGCCACCTCGTCGGCGCAGCCTTGAACGACGCCTTGATCCGTCGCCGCGACGCCCACGTAGACGTTCACCCTAATGAAGCGGGCTCCAGTAGCTGCAGCCACAGCCATCGCGGCTGGGCCGTCGCTCCTAAGGACGTTGACCCCGACGGGCCTATCGACGTGCTTCGCCACCTCCCTAACGGCCACAGCCATGGCCGCCACAGCCTCCACCCCAACCCTTCCAGCCCTGAACGGCCTATCGCCGTAGTTCTCCACCAGGACCCCGTCGACCCCTCCCTCGATGAGGGCCTGCGCATCGCTTAAGGCGACCTCGACGACCTCCTCGAAGCCTCCAGCGTAGAGCGGTGAGCCTGGCAGCGGCTTTAAGTGGACCACCCCTATAATGGGCTTCCCCGCCTTAAAGACCTCCTCGAGCCAGCTTGCCTGCCCCACGCCTGCTTCACGCTGCGCCAGCTACGCTCATGCCAGGGGGCTTAACGTAGAGCTCCTCCCTACGCCATGAAGCAAGCTCGAAGACTATCGTCGATGATATAGCGCCCCTAGGGCAGCTGTCAGCGCACTGGTAGCAGAAGATGCACCTCGATAGGTCTATGAGCGGCTTAAGCCCCTTGGGCGTCTCCACCAGCTCGATGGCTAAAGCTGGGCAGTCGCGGGCGCATACCCCGCAGCCGATACACTTCTCCCAGTCTACCTCGTGGCGCCCCCTGAAGCCTTTAGGCGGCTCGAGGCGCTGGTATGGGTACTTGACGGTGGCCGGCCTCCTGAAGGCGTTGGCCACCACGCTCTTCAGCAGGGAGGGGATGCGCGCCAAGCTACCTAGCCCTCCCAGCCAGCTCGTAGATGGTTGTGGTCCACCTACGGCCCGTCCCCACGTCGACGACGGCTAGGCGGTCAGTGCAGGCGAAGCATGGGTCTATGCTGACTAGGGAGGCCGGTATGTCAGCTACGTAGCCTCCCTTCAGCATCTCGCATAGAGCCGGTATGTTGGCGTAGGTCGGCGTCCTTATCTTAACCCTATCCGGCGTCACGGCCCCCCTACCGTAGACGTGGTAGTTTAGGTCCCCCCTTGGAGCCTCAACCACGCTGAAGCCTTCGCCAGCCGGAATGAACCTCGGCGCCCTCGCCCTCAGCTGGCCGCTAGGCATCTTACGGAGGCATTGCTTAACCAGCTCCGCGGCCTCGAGGACCTCATCCACCCTAACCATCAGCCTGGCCCACACGTCCCCCTCCTCATAGACCACTGGGTGGAAGTCGAGCCCCTCATAAGCTGCGTATGGCCTATACTCCCTAACGTCAGCCCTCACTCCAGACCCCCTAGCGGTAGGCCCCACGGCGCAGAGCTCAACCGCCTTATGCCTGCTCAGAGCTCCAACCCCAACGGCTCTAGCCCTAACGGTTGGATCCTCCATGAACACCTTACGGTACCCCCTCATCTTCCCGCTCAGGGAGTCCATGGCCTTCTCAAGGTCTCGAGCCAGGCTGTCGTCTAGGTCTCGGCGCACGCCCCCGACGACGTTGTAGGCGCTGTTCACCCTGTTGCCCGTGAACCTCTCGAAGAGGTCCATTACCACCTCACGGTCCCTCCAGAGCAGCATGAAGAGGGTCATGAAGCCTATGAGCTCCCCAGCTACGCCTAGGAGGAGGAGGTGGCTGTGGATCCTGTTGAGCTCATGAGCTATGACGCGTAGGTACTTAGCTCGCTCCGGCGGCTCCACGCCGCATACATCCTCCATGGCTTGAGAGTAGCAGAGCGAGTGGGCGACGTTGCAGATCCCGCATACGCGCTCAGCTAGGTATAGGCCTTGAACGATGCTCCTACGCTCCAAGGCCTTCTCTATGCCTCGATGTATGTAGCCCAGCCTAGGCTCGACGTCGACGACCACCTCGCCCTCAACCTTAAACGTGAAGCGCTCAGACTCATGAAGCGCTGGGTGCTGAGGGCCCACGACTAAGTCTATGCAAGACATCGCTCCAGCTCCTCCAGCTTAACCTCCTTCCTAAGTGGATAAAGCCCTTCAGGCCAGCCTTCAGGTAGGAACAGCCTAGCTAGGTTGGGGTGCCCCTTGAAGCGGACGCCAAGCATTTCATAGACCTCCCTCTCGTAGAGCGTAGCGCCCGGCACCAGGTCGGTGATGGTCTCAACCTCAGGGCCCTCCTTGGGGAGCGAGGTCTTAAGCATGACGTGGACCCTAGGCCCATATAGCCATAGGTTGTAGGTTAGCTCCAGCCCCCCTCCACGGTCGGCCCCGACGATGGAGAAGACGTGGAGCTCACCGAACCTAGCCTTCAAGGCCTCCACAGCCCTCCGATGAAAGCCCCCCTCCACAACCACCTTAACCCTCCCAGGCTTGACCACGGAGGCCTCCCTCAACCCCTCCTTGAGCCCCTCCCTAAGGGCCTCAGCCACCTCAAAGCCCCTCACCTCAGCCACCCCCCTTGAGCTTGGCTAGCAGCTGAGCTACGCCGTAAATTATGGCGTCTGGGCGGGGCGGGCAGCCTGGGACGTATACGTCGACGGGCACGGCCTTATCCACCCCCTTCAGCACGTTGTAGCAGTCCTGGAAGACCCCCCCGCTGATGGAGCACGCGCCTACGGCCACCACAAACTTAGGGTCTGGGACCTGCTCGTAGACCCGCTTAAGCCTAGCTGCTACCTGCCTAGTTATCGGGCCCGTTACAACCAGCACGTCGGCGTGCCTAGGCGACCCCTTCAAGAGTATCCCAAACCTCTCGACGTCGAAGCGTGGGGTTAGGGCGGCTAAGACCTCTATGTCGCAGGCGTTGCAGCCGCCTGAGTTGAAGTGGAGGATCCAAGGAGACTTCAGCCTAGCCCAGGCGACTAAGCCCATGAAGCCACCTCGAGCTTAAGCGTGATGAGGGGAAGGCAGGCCAAGGCTTTTAACGCTTTCCTAAGCCTCTCTGAGCGGCTTCAGCTCTAAAAAGCTAAATACGCTGGCCTCGAGCCGAGGGCCCTAAGGATAGAGGCGGAGTGCATGGACGTGGAGCAGCTCGTCACCGCCTTCATCACGGCCGCGCTCCCCATCTTCCTAATTTCAGCCTCGCTCTACGTGGTCCGCTTAATCAAGGGGCCCACGATACCCGACATGATACTGGCTGTGGACTGCCTATCCTACGACGTATCCCTCTTCATGGCCCTCCTAGCCATCTACTTCAGGTCCCCCTTCCTCATAGTCGGCGCCATAAGCCTAGCCCTCTGGGCCTACGCCCTAGACCTCTACGCCGCTAAGTGGATGGAGGGGAGGGAGCTGGGGGAGTAGCCTTGGAGCAGCTCATCCTCCTGGCCGGGATGGCCTTGGTGGCCATAGGCGTGTTCTGCGACCTAGTTGGCTCCATAGGCCTCCTACGCTTCCCCAACTTCTTCGTTAGGCTCCACGCCGCCACCGTCGGCACGATAGGTGGAGCCGCCTACCCCCTCCTCGGCGCCGCCCTGATGGCTGCAGCCTGCGACTTCCTAGGCTCAGCGCGCTGGTTCGTAGCTGCAGGCTCCATCCTGACCGCGGTCATCATCATCCTCACCGCCCCCGCAGGCTCCCACGCCCTAGCTAGGGGGGCCCACCGGATGGGGGTGCCCGTCGAGCCTAAGGTATGCGACCTGCTGGAGGAGGATAGAGGCGGTAGGCGTTGATACCTCAATTCGTAAGCCCGTTCCTTGAGCTCCTCCTAGCCTTCAGCTTGACGCTGGCCTTAATCCTAGCCTACCTCGCCATCGTCCAGCGCGACCTAGTTAAGGCAGCCGTGCTCTCAGCCGGGCAGTCGCTCGCATATGCCTTCGCCTACTTCATCCTCGCCGCCCCCGACATCCTCTTCGCGTACATACCCGTGGCCATAGGCATCTACACCATCCTCCTCCTATACGCCATAAGCAAGACGGAGAGGTTTGAGGAGGATTGAGCGGCTGGCTTAAGGCTGCCTCCAAGGCCTGCGCCCTCGTCCTCCTGGTGGCGCTCACCGTGGCCATACTGATGGGGGCGACCGCCTACACCCCCAGCTTGGAGCTTAGGCCTCTAGCTGAGTTTTACCTTGAAAGCACCCTCAACGTCTACGACAAGTCTAGGTGGGCAGCTGCGCCTGAGGCCGTCACAGCCATGCTCTGGGACTATCGAGGCCTCGACACGGTCTTCGAGTCCACGGTCTTCATCCTAGCCGTCGTTGGGAGCGCCGCCCTCTTCAGGTTCTCTGAGGCCAGCCTGCTGAGCCATGGATCTAAGCCAGGCGAGCGCCTGGAGGAGGGGCTATCCATCATAGTTAGGGTTGTGACGAGGATAGTGTTCGCCTTGATCGTAGCCCTCTCAGCGGCCATAGCCTTCCACGGCCACCTAACGCCCGGCGGAGGCTTCCAAGCTGGAAGCATCCTATCCATCGCGCCCCTCCTAGCCATAGCTGCCCTCTCCAGGCGCTTCGTGGAGGGCTTGGGGCTAACTAAGAACTCCTGTAGAGCCCTTGAGGCTGCAGGCTTCCTCTTCATAGCCTCCATCTCCCTCCTCCCCCTAGCTACGGTCCTAGGCGGGCTGGGCGCCTGCATCATCCAGAACCAGCAGAAGCCCTGGCTTCCACCTCCAGGCTTCTCCTATCCATTTGAGCTCGGCCCCATCTGGACGGGGGGATCCCTCATCCTATTCAACGTCGCTGAGTATCTAGCGGTTTCTTCAGGCTTCACGCTCCTCTTCATCCTCCTAGCGCTCCCCGAGGAGTTCTTCAGGGGGCTGATGAGGCGTTGATGGAGCTACTGGCTCAAGCAGCTTGGGCGTACCTCTACGCCATGCTCATCGCGACGGCGGCCGTGTCGATCTACGGGGTGGTGGCCAAGCCAAACATGCTTAAGAAGGTCATAGCCCTCACGATCCTAGGCGATACGGCTAACACCCTCTTCATCTTCATAGGCTACCGCCTAGGCTCCACGACGCCGCCGGTGTTGACGACGCTGACGCCCAGCCCAACCGACATAGCTAGCTTCGTGGCCCTAGCCGTCGACCCAGTCCCTCAGTGCCTAGTCATAACGGCTGTGGTCATAAACATGGCCGTCACGGCCCTACTCCTCTTCCTAGCCATCCAGGCGTATAGGCTTCATGGAACCCTAGACGCTAGGCGCCTCTCCAAGCTTAGGGGGTGAGCTGGGTGGCGGGTAGGGCCCTTAGGGTCTTGGCCGCCTTCATCCTCATGTACGCCGCCTTCCTCGTATACTCCACGCCCTCCTCAGCCACCCTACCTGCAGACCTGCTCGTGGGCGCCGCCGTGTCTTTCATCGGCGCGCTCCTCATAGCCAACGTGCTGACGACGGGGAGCGGCTCGAAGATCTTCAACCCTAGGCGCTGGGCTTGGCTGCTGGCCTACGCCCTCCACTACTTCACCCTCATGGAGTTGAGGGCCCACCTAGACGTGATCAAGAGGATACTGCACCCCAAGATGCCCATCAGGCCCGGCATCGTGAGGGTCCCCTACCACGTCGAGACCGACCACGGCATCGTGGCGGTGGCCAACTCAGTGACGAACACGCCGGGCACGGTCGTCGTGGACCTAGACGTGGAGGCTAGGAGGTTCTACATCCACTGGATCGACGTCCTGTCGACAGAGGAGCAGGCCTGCTTCGAGGCCATCACCAAGGGCTTCGAGAGGTACGCTGAGAAGGCCTTCGAGTAGGTGGCCGCCTTGTACCCTACCTTCTGGCACCACGTGGCTGCGCTCCCACCCATCCTAGGGGTGGCGCTCGCCTTCACGCTCCTCCTCCTAAGCCTAGCCGTCAAGGACCGCCGGGTGTGGGAGGCTTACGCCGTCGCCTCCACGCTGCTCATCTTGGCGCTCTGCTCCATAACCTTCTACTCTCAGTACTTCGCGCTCAAGGAGCCCATCGTGTACGCCTTCGGGGGCTGGCCTCCCCCCGTCGGCATAGTCTATGAGGTCGACCGCCTCAACGCCATGCTCAGCCTCCTCGTGTCAGGGGTGGTCTTCCTAGCTACCGTGTACAGCGTTAGGTACATGGAGCGCGACGACGGCGTTGAGCTGTACTATACGCTCCTCCTGGCCTTCGAGGCCGGCATGCTTGGCTGCCTCCTCACGGGGGACTTCTTCAACCTCTTCGTCATGCTGGAGGTCATGTCGGTGTCAGCCTACGGCCTCGTCGCCTTCAGGAGGGATAGCCATGAGGCCGTGGAGGCAGCGATAAAGTACGCCATAGTGGGCTCCGTGGCGACTACCATCTACTTCACGGGCGTAGCCTTCGCCTACGGCTCCCTGGGGACCTTGAACATGGCCAACATGGCCTCCATGGTGAGGATGGGCTCAGCCTTCCCAGTCGTCGGAGGCAGGCCGGTCAGCGGGAGCTGGCCGTTGGGCGTGAGCGCCTTCATAGCCTTGATGTTCTGGGCCTTCGCCATGAAGGCCGCCATAGCGCCCAACCACTTCTGGCTCCCAGACGCCCACCCCGCAGCCCCCTCGCCGATATCGGCCCTGCTCTCGGGGCTGATGGTTAAGGTGGCCCTCTACGTCCTCATCAGGTTCTTCTACACAGTGTTCAGGGGGGCTGAGGCCCTAACCTTCATCGCGCTGCCGCTCAACGTCATCGTCGTCGCGATGGGCGCCGCCTCAGCCCTCATAGGCGCCTTCATGATGCTCGTGCAGGCCGACATCAAGCGCTTGATAGCCTACGGGACCATCCTCAACGTGGGCTACATAGCCATGGGGCTGGGCTTAAGCATGCCCTCCAACGCCTCGCCGACCGGGCTGACGGCTGCGCTCCTCCACGTGATCAACCACGCCGTAGCTAAAGCCCTCCTCTTCCTCTGCGCCGGCTCCTTCATCCATGCGGCGGCTGCTCGAAGCCTAGATGCGCTGGCGGGGGTTGGTAGGAGGATGCCTTGGACCTCAGCCTCCTTCCTCATAGGCGCCCTCACGCTGAGCGGGGTTCCACCGCTCAGCTGCTTCATGAGCAAGATCCTCCTCCTCCAGGCCTTCCTGGAGGTCGGCTGGCTGGCGCCAGCCATAGTCATAGTGGTCTTGACGAGCGCCCTCTCCCTCCTCGGCTACCTCAAGGTCTTCTACAACGTATACTTAAGGGCTCCGAGCGGGGAGCTAAGCGTCGAGGAGGCTCCAGCCTCCATGCTTGCGCCCATGTTGATCCTAGCTGCGCTCTGCGTCGTGCTCGGCGTAGCGGCTCCATGGCTCATAGGCCTAGTCGTCGAGCCGGCTGTGGCCTCAGCGGTGGACGTAGGGGGCTACGTAGAGGCAGCCCTTAAGCTGGCTGGCCTCCTTAAGGGTGGTGGTGCATGAGCCTCCCGCTTGAAGCCTTGAAGGCCTCAGCCTCCATGTTCCTAGCGGCCTCAGCCCTCTACCTGCTCTACCTCTACGCTAGGGCGCGGATGCCTAGAAGGCCTGTGGGGGATAAGTTAAGTGTCTACGCCTGCGGTGAAAGCTACCCTCAGCGTAAAGCTAGCGTAAGCGACGTCAACCTCTTCACGGCCGTCTGGAGGAACCTCTTCATCAGCCTATACGGGAGGCTGAGGGAGGGCCTACACACAGGCGTGTTGAGCGACTGGATGGCTTGGATGCTCCTCCTCCTAGCGGTCGTGCTCGTCGTATTGATGGTGGGTGGCATGCCTTGAGGGAGCCCCTCCTCCTAGCCTTCGAGGCCCTCATCTACCCAGGCCTAGCCTTCACCCTAGCCGCCATCCTCCTAACCCAGTGGTACGCTAGGAAGCTCTACGCTAGGATGCAGAACCGCATAGGGCCCCTCCACACAGGGCCCTCAGGGCTCCTTCAGCCTCTAGCCGACCTCCTGAAGCTGATGCTTAAGGAGGACGTAGCCGTCCATGGAGCCAGCGACCGCTTAGCGGCAGGCCTCCTAGCTGTAGCCATCGGCGCCCTAACCTCCCTCCTCCTCATGACCCCCTTAACCCACCCCCTGAAGGAGATCCTCGGCGACTTCATCGTCATCCAGGCGGGCTTCGACGTCGTGCTGGCGCTCTACCTCCTCGTGTGGCCCACGGTGTCCTTGGCCCTCCTAGGCTTCATGAGCCCCAACCCCCTCAGCATACTTGGAGGCTCGAGGGTGTTCTCGCTCGCTGTAGCCTATGAGGTTGGCTTCGCCCTATCCCTCCTGACGCCCGTCGCCCTGTCGGCGGCGCTGCGGCCTCCAGCCTTCTCCATATATGCGGCGTCGCTGGCCTCGTGGAGGCTTTGGACGAACCCCCTCACAGCCGCCCCGACGGCGCTAGCCCTCGCCACAGCCCTCATCTCGCTTCAGTGCAAGCTGATGGAGAAGCCCTTCGACATACCCGAGGCTGAGACCGAGATCGTAGCCGGCCCCTTCACTGAGTACAGCGGGCCCAAGCTGGCGCTCATCATCATCCTCCACGACGTCGAGCTCCTCGTAGGCTCAACCCTCATAGCCTTCCTCTTCCTCGGAGGGCCACACCCCTTCACCCAAACGTGGTGGAGCGGCGCCCTAACCTTCCTAGTGAAGTACCTCCTCGTGGTCGCCACGCTGACCGCGATCAAGGCTGCTGTAGCTAGGTTCAGGGTGGATCAAGCCCTCCTCCTCTTCTGGCGCTACATCATACCGCTATCCCTACTGTCCCTAGTGGCTGCCTCAGCGCTGCTCCACCTAGGCCTCATGTAGGCGGCGGAGGCATTCAGGCCGCTACGCGTAAGCCGCTCGACGCCTTAATGGTAGGTCTTAGCCAGCCACCACATCAGCAGGGCTGAGCACGTGAGGCATGCGGCGGCCGCCATGAACGTTGCGTGGAAGCCTAGGCTGGATGAAATGAGCCCAGACGCAAGGGAGCCTGCAACTGTAGCGAAGCCTACGAGGGCGCTGTAGACGCCTAGGTGGGAGCCTTGATGATGGTTAATCGAGTAGAACACCGCGACGCTTGACGATGTATAGTATAGTGCATACGCAAGCCCGGCTGCAAGCACGTATGGAACCAAGATGAGGGTGAGGAGCGGTAGGCCGTAGGCCGCGTAGACGGCGACACCTATGAGGCTGTAGCAGGCAGCCCTAAGGAGGAGGCTGAAGGTGGCGCCCCTCAAGGGGCCTAAGCTCCTCACGTACCGTCCAGCGTACTCGAATGAGAGCGTCTGAGCAGCCATGCTCGTTGAGGTGGTGAGGAAGGCCGCTAGGTTGCAGAGGCCTCTAGCCTTCAGTGACGGGATGAATGAGGTGTTGAATAGGCCGGAGGCCATGTAGAATAGGAAGGCGGATAGGTATAGGGTCGGCGTAAACGCGGTGAGCCTGCACCTAAGCATCCTAAAGACCCTCTTGAAGTCAGCGAGGCTGGGGGCCCTTATGAACATGTAGGGGACGTCCCTAAGCCTCGCTAAGAAGCTAGGCCTATACATTACGATCATCCGCCGCTCGAACGTGATGAGGGGCTCCTTAACCAAGGAGTAGGCTAGGCATGCGGAGGTGAGGGAGGCGATGGAGAGGAGGGCGGCGAAGTACCTTAAGGGTAGTAGGAGCGGCCAGACGATGCCTAGCAGCAGCCCGAGCGTCTGTCCAGCGCTCGTGAGGAGCGAGAAGCTTGCGAGGGCGGCTGCCCACCTGCTCTTCCCCTCCGTCTCCAGTATGAGTAGGTTGAGCGGCGTTGTGGACATGGAGGCCACGAGGGAGATCAGCGCGTAGAGGAGGATGACCGAACGCACGGTTCCCGCGGCTAGGAATAGGAGCAGGATGAGGGATGTCGAGAGGAAGCTCGCAAGTATCATGGGGCGCCTCCTGTGAAACCTATCTACAATGAAGCCCCATAGCATCACGGAGGGGACGCTCACGAGGCCGTATAGGGCGGCCGCCAAGCTGACGTCGACGACCGTCCCATGAAGCTCAAGGATGCGGAGCTGCACGAAGGTCCCGATCGGGCCCAAAGCCACGTTGAATAGGAGCGCGGAGCCCATCCAGGATAAGAGCCTCCGCTTCCTCGAGCAGGCTGATGGATCAAGGCTCCTATGCCTCAGGCTCCCGAGGCCCTGCATGGAGCAAACTCTCGCTTTAGGGGGAGCTTACATCTTCAGCCTTTCACATCTGCAGTCTGCATACTACATAGGTATCCTCCAGCGAGCCCCCTCGCGTAGAACCCCCTTGAAGATTCAAGTAGCGGCTCAAGCCCCCTTAACGTGGGCTCGGTCTGAGCTTGAAGGAGCTACGCCTCTTGAAGGCACTCCTAGTGAGAGGCGCAGCCAGCCTCGAGGAGCTAGCTCTTGAAGCTGGATGCAGCGTTGAAGAAGCTGTAGAGGCGCTACGTAAGCTCGAGGCCTCAGGCCTAGTGACGTTGAGTGGAGGCTCGGCTAGGCTCTTGGATAAGGTGATGGGAGCCCTCGAGGCCCTTAGGGCTGGAGCTCAGCTCAGCGAGGTGGCCTCTAAGCTCAGCTGGAGGGACTTCGAGGGGCTATGCTCCAAGGCCTTCGAGGCCAACGGCTACGCGACGTCGACCGCCTTAAGGTTCAAGTGGGCTGGCCGCCGCTACGAGGTGGACGTGGCTGCTTGGAGGAGGCCGCTGCTCATAGCCTTAGACTGCAAGAGCTGGAGCCTCAGGGCTGGTAAGGCATCTCAGCTTAGGAGGGCGGTCGAGCGCCACCTAGAGAGGGTCGAGGCCCTAGCCAAGGCTCTGCCCAGCCTTCAGGGGAGGCTTAAGGTGCCGAGGGGCTCGGAGGCCTTAGTGACGCCCTGCATAGTTACGCTCCTCGAGGAGGCCCTCAAGATTCATGGAGGGGTCCCCATCGTCCCCATCTCTAGGCTCAACGCCTTCATCCAGGAGGTCCAAGCCTACGTGGACTCCCTCACGACGTTCAGGGTGGAGCTTTGAGCCTAGCTCCTCACATCGCGCAGCGCCTCCACCCACGATGATCTGAGGCTCTCCTTCATCCGTCCGAACTGCTGGATGCTTAATCGGCGTCGAGCCGCGGACGCCATGGGGTGGCGAGCCAGCCCTTCACGGTTAAGCCTTTTAAGGCGGCGAGCGGCGGCCGCGCGGAGGCCCCCTCCTTGCTGATAGCAGTCATCCACGACACCTACAACCCCGACTGGCCCAGCCAAGAGATCTTGAAGGAGCTTGAGGCTAGAGGCATCAGGGCGGAGCCCTTAAGGATCTCCAGGATCTCCTCAACTATAGGCGGCAGGCCCCGCTTCACGATCGGCCCTCGAAGCCTAGACGACCTCAACGGCGCCTTCATCAGGTCGCTCGGCTCCATCCTAAACGTAGAGCAGATGGTTAGGAGGATGACGCTTCTCGAGCACATGGAGGCCAGCGGCATAACCTTGATGAACCCCTTGGACGCCATCCTCACGGCGCGCGACAAGTACAGGACGCTCTATAGGCTCGAGGCTAGCGGCATACCGGTCCCCAAGACCTTCGTGTGCGAGGACCTGAGGGCAGCCTACGAGCACTCGAAGGGGATGAAGAGGGTCGTGGTGAAGCCGCTCATAGGCTCTAGGGGCTACGGCTCAGTGTTCATAGATCACCCGGAGGTGGCCTTCAGGGTCTTGAAGACCCTCGCCTCCACCCGCCATCCGCTCTACGTCCAGGAGTACGTGGATAAGCCGGCCCGCGACATTAGGGCCTTCGTGGTCGACGGCAGCGTGGTGGCCTCCATGTACCGCTACGCCCCCAAGGGCGAGTGGA
>Ga0272445_1002405_pt1 | contig 12872 bp, 14 predicted proteins | sample YNPCB0031_FD_194404 | JGI IMG/M metagenome (GOLD analysis project Ga0272445, IMG submission 194404) | Hot spring sediment microbial communities from Yellowstone National Park, WY, United States - YNP-CB-003-1 | ecosystem: Environmental > Aquatic > Thermal springs > Hot (42-90C) > Sediment... | reverse complement strand
CTCCCTCTCGCGGGGCCAATACGCAGTTACGGCGAGCTTGATGCCCTCCTTCGCGACGCTGACACTACCGCTGAACGACTGCTCATCGCCGAGGAGGCCGAAGTACCACCTCAACTGCCAAGAATGAGCGGTGGCGGCCGCTATCAGCTTTTTGACGGTCGACACGTCTGTGGCGCGCCACGCCACATACTGCGGCGCCTTGTCAAACCCCGAGAGGTCTGGTGCCTCCCTCTTCGCCTCCTCCACGAGACGTCTCAACTCCTCCCCGGCGGTCTTGGAGTGGGCCACCTCTTCTATCTTCAGCTCATCAACGTGGGTTTCGACGCCGCCGTATGCCCTAAACACCTCAAAGCCCTTCCCAACGCGTCTAAACATGAGGTCCTCGTTGACGGCTCTGCCCAGTAGGTACCGCAGAAGCGCAGAGGCGGCCCTATCCTCCCAGCCCGCCGCGCCCACACGCGACGGATCCACAGCCTCGCCGCGCCTCTCGGCGACCCTATCGGCCTTGTTGTAGGCGCTCCTCGGCGTCAGTAACACTATATCAGCCAAAACACCCTCCTCCATAAGCAACATGGCGACATGGCCGTATATTCCGCCTCTGGCGATCGAAAGAAGAGCCGCGTAGGCCTTAGTCCCCATATTGGCGTTCGAGTAGCCCGAAAACCTCCTGTAGCCAGCTTCGGCCAGCTCCTCCGCTTTCTTTACGTCCACCTCCACCAGGGGCTTAAGTTTTTCGTATATGTCGCGCTTCTGCGAGTAAAGCGTCAACACGGTGTTCAGCTCCTTCCTCACCTCCTCAGCCGCCTCCTCAAGCTTCCTATGCGCCTCGCGGAGCCTCGCCACCTCCTCGGCTTTTACGGTGAATTCACGCTCCTTAACCAGACCCCTAGCCCAGTGGTTCAGCTCAGCCCACTCCTCATAGGCTTTGGCGTTTTTCACAAGCGTCTTATACAAAACAAGCACTGCGACCACCGCGGCGTCCTTCTCCACCTCGTCTATCTTCGTCTTGTCTTCGATATCCTTCAATGCCTTCCTCAGCTCCACAAGCGGCGGTGGCAAATTCTCCAAACTTGTCAACTTCGAAAACGGCCTCTCTTTATTCAGAGGGGCATTGATAATCTCGTTGATGACTTTCTCTTCCATCTTCCACTTCTCGTACCTCTCAGCCACCGCCCTAAACCTCTCCGCCGCCTTCCCGCCAGTATCCGCCAGCCCGACGAAAAACTGCGGCGCGCCCACGGCGAAATGCGCCAGCTTCTCCAGCTCCACAAGACCCCACATGTTCAACGCAACGCCCAGCGCAACCGCCACAGCCGCCATCAAGAAGAGGTATGCCCTGTGCTCATCCACCCAAGCCAGCACCCTCGTGACTGCTTCAACAAACAGCTCAACGAGGCGCTGAACCGTCACCTTCACCTGGTCAAACGCCTCTTTAGCCGCCTCGTAGAGGGCCTTGGCGGCCTTTTGAACGTATTCAACGGCCTCCCTGAGGCGGCCTACGTCCACAAGCGCCACGGCGGAGGCCATCGACGAAACAACGGCCTCTCCGTAGAGGCCGCTGTACACCGAGTACAGCGCCTCCGAGAGGCCGGCTGAGGCGGCTTCTCTGCGTCTACGCCACACCCCATGCGCCAGTTTAAAAACAACTATAGCTTGAGGAAATCCTTACTGTAGACATTCGGTGGGGAGTGGGTGAAGAAGTGGGCGATCCTTAGGGATAGGTTGGTGGAGATTGCCAAAGTATCGAGGAGGTTTCCGTGGATGGTAGAGGTGGTGAGGCAGAGTCAGGTGAGCATCCTCCACCCCTACATGGTAGAGATGTATGTGGCAAAGGACGGTCGGAGGCTTGCCTCTCTCTAAACCCGCCGAAGGCCTTCTGCGCCCAAAACGGCGCCGTGAAGGAGGTCAAGCTAGAGCTGGCCTTCAGCCGGTACGAGGTATATGAGGATAAGACAAGAGAGGTGTACCGCCCCAAGGGGCTATTAGCATTCACCACCGCGGCGAAAGAATACGTGAAGATACTCTAACCGCTTTTTCTCCAATTTATTTTTGTGTTTAAGAGTCGACGTCTTAAACTGTAGACGCTTTAGGTGGCTTAATTATTTCGTCGCTTTTTCCCCTGTGTTTTTCTTCAGTGAGGTGTCTGGTCTGTGGGAGGTCTGGTCGTGACCGACCACTGGAGGGGAGACTGCTGAAGCCTCTGAAGTGACTTTTTTCAGAACCACCAAGTTGAACCTACCCCTCTTCTGTATCTCCACGTAGCCCGCCTCGCTGAGCCGCCGGAGGGATTTGTGGACTGTGCTCTTGGGCAGGCCCAGCTCCTTGATTATCTCGCTTTGGTACACCACGCCCTGCCGCTCCGCCAGTAGCTTAAGTATGGCCTTGTCCACCTCATGGAGGTCGTCCGCCGCCGCGTCTTTAGGATCGGGCACGGCCTCGTTCTGGGCCTCGGCTATCAGCCTCTTCAGCCTGGCCCGCCCCGCATACGCCGCCAACGCCAGGGCGGCTACCTGCGCGAGCAATAGGAGGAGGGCTAACATGAGGCTTGTGAAACCTCCTCCTCAAGCTCCAACGCCTCTACCAACGTGGAGACGCGCCTGGTGGCCTCTAGGAAGTTTTTCGCGGAGGCGACCTCGAAGCCCAACTGCTTCAGCGCCTCGGCGAGGCAAGTCTGCGTTGTGAATACCGTCATTTTTCTGGCGGTTTTGTCGTACTCCACCACCGTGAAGCCGCCTACCCCCGCCCGCCTGCTCTTCCTTATCTTCGTCACGTCTTTAGCCCCCTCGACGAGCCACCCCATGTGGAGCAACGAGTCTTTTATGTCGAGCAACACGGAGGAGGCGTCTGAGTCGCAGAGGGCCTTAAGCGCTGCGGCCACCTCCGGCAACGCAGGCGACAACCTGAGCTCGCCGTCGCCCAGCTCCACCCGCTCAGCCACAGCCCTCACAGCTAGGTACCCCATGGCGAGCTCCAGCTCGGGAGCCCTAAACACCAAGGCGTCGCCTTGGGTGAAAACTTCACACACGGAGGAACCGTAATGCAAAAATTTAAAGGTTTACACAGCGGCGTGGGCAGAGAGGTGGAGCTGGGGCCCTACTTGCGCTTCAGAGAGAAATACCTAGAGAATATACTAAACGGGCGTAAGCGGGTTACCGTTAGATACGGCATCGTGAAGCCCCGCTTCAGCCTTGTCTATATTGTGTGTTGCGACGCCATATACGCCGAGGCCTTCATAACTAAGGTATACTACACCAAGCTGGGGAAGCTCGGCGACGACGTCGTGGCGGCCGAGGGCCTCGGGTCCATGATGGAGCTGATAAACGAGCTCAGAGAGATATACGGAAACGTGGAGGAGGACGACCCCGTCTCCGTTATATACTTCACCGTTGTGCGGAAATACGACAAGCCGGTGCCTCTTTCGCACCTCAGGGGATAGGACTTAATAATACGGCCGAATTAAATCTATGCGCAACCTGAAAAAACTGGTGGGGGCCTTCTCGGGGAGGTACGACTACCTGGTGCTGACCAAGGGCCCTAACCTGGCCTACGCCGTAGGCATGCCGGACGCGCTCGGCCTCGTCGTGGATCTCGGAAGCGGGTACTCCACCCTGTACGTCTCCCGCCTCGACTACTCGCGGGCAAAGGCCACGACCTCTGTGGACAAGGTGGTTGCCGTCGCCTCGGCGGAGATACCGCCCAGGAGGCCTGGCGAGGAGCTCGTGGTGGCGCCCAGCATACTAGAGGCCTTAAAGAGCGTAGTAAGGGAGAGGGTGGCCTCTGACAACAAGGAGGTGGGGGTCGACGTGTCGGGGGAGGTGGCGGAGCTGAGGGCGGCCAAGGAGGAGTGGGAAGTGGAGCTCATCAAGGCAGCTCTCAGGGTAACGGAGAGCGTGTACGTTAAGCTCGGCCAGATGAGGCTGGTGGGCATGAGGGAGCGCGACGTGGCTGGTCTGGTCTACAGATGGTTTATGGAGGAGGGGGCTGACGGCGTGGCCTTCGACCCCATCGTGGCGTCTGGCCCCAACGGCGCGTATCCCCACCACAGATTCGGCGACAGGAGGATAGAATACGGGGACTACGTTGTGGTGGACATAGGGGCCAGGAAGGGGGTCTACTGCTCAGACATGACGAGGACCTTCGCGCCGGGGCGCTTCGGCGTGTTGAAAGACGCCATGTACGCCGTATACGAGGCGGTCAAGGCGGCCGAAAAGGCGGCGCGAGAAGGCGTTGCCGCGGCTGAGGTGGACAAGGCGGCGCGGGACGTAATCGCCGAATACGGCTTCGCGCAGTATTTCATACACTCGACGGGCCACGGCGTCGGCGTCGAGGTGCACGAGCCGCCGCGGCTCTTCGCTACGTCTAAAGACGTGTTGAAGAGGGGCCACGTGGTCACGATCGAGCCCGGGGTCTACATAGAGGGCGTCGGCGGGGTCCGCATAGAGGACATGGTATATATAGACGGGGGTGCGGCGGTGCTTAATAGAGTTCCCCACATACTTTAGCGCTTCTTCGCGTATATGCCGTAGCCCTCCTTCGCCTTTTCCACGGCGAAGCCGACCCGCCTCAGCCTCTCGGTGACGCCTCTATAGGGGTTTAGGCCTCTGTATTTGGTGCCGCTTTGGCTTACGTAGTGGAAAAGCCCCCCGCCTCTCTTCAGTAGCCTATAGAACTCGCGATACAGCGCCTCGGAGTACAGCCTCTGGGTGGCGTGGCTGAGCCTCGGCGGGTCGTGGATCACGTAGTCGAAGGCCCCGTCTCTAAGCGCTTCAGCAAAGGCGATGCAGTCGCCGATGACTACATCTATCTGGGGGGACCAAAGCCCTCTACTGTAGGGGTTGAAGGCGGCGAGAGTCAGCACGTTTATGTCTATCTCCACGGTGACTACATGTCTCGCGCCTTTTTTCAAAGCCTCTATGGCCGTGTATCCAAGCCCGGTGCAACACTCAAACGTGCGGCCCCCCGCCCTCTCGATCTTCCGCGCCGTGACTGCCAGGGGGTTTTCCAACACGCTGTGCATGGTTATGCCGTCTATCATAAGCGTCGGCGCCCAGCCCCTCCGAAACACACACAGCTTGTAGAACCGCCCCCCCGCTATGGAAAGCTCCCGCCACTTGCCCCCAAGCAGTACGTACACCTCGCAACTCTCCTCGTCCACGTCGGGCAAGTCGCCGAGAGACACCTCGTAAGCAACCCCGCCGTGTGAGAACCGTGCATAGCCTCCGTCGTACTCCACGGGAACCTTCGTGATCTCTAAGTCGAACGAAACCAACTTTTCACCTTTTTTCAGATCCTCCACCTGCCAACGCGACACGACAGGCGCCAAGATGGGGCCCACGGGTGTTACTATGTTTAAAATTTCAACATACCCCCTCCACCCCGTCTTTTCTAACTCATGGAATTAAATTTGGAGGGCTATCTCCTCTCCATGTATGTTCAACAGATTCGTTACACCCCCGTGGGGGAATACCTTAGGTTGCTCATTCTTAGGAGGCTGGCGCGCGGCCCCGCCAAGGTCGAGGAGATAGACAAGCTGGCCGAGGAGGCCGTCAGGCGGCTACACGTGAGATACGACTGGCGGGTGTGGCCCCGGCTCCTCGCCAGGGAGGTTGAGGTGAAAGACGGCGCGGTTGAGCTAACCCACGTAGGTAGGTGGATCCTTGAGCAGACGGGCGAGGAGGTGGCCGAATACGTGAAGAAGACGCTAGGCGTGGCCCTGGGCTAGCACCCTCCTCACTGCTAAGTCGAGCAGAGGTTCCAGCACCGCCTTCAAGCTATTTAGGGCGGCTCTTCCACACTTCTCCACTATTTGTCTCCGGACGAAGAGAAACAGATGCGGCGCCCTCTTCCACGCCTCGTTTATGGCCTCTACAAGCGGCGAGAGTCTAGAGATGGGCATAGGCCCCGCCGCGGTGGTTATGTAGAGATCCTCGGCATATGGGTCGAAGCTGACGTAGGAGATTATAAGGTCGTCGTAGGAGAGCCGGCAAGACTCCCCGAGCTCAACGTTGAGTCTTTCAACAAGGCTCCTCTTCAGCCGGTTCATGAGGGCCCAGTGCAGAGGCCCCAGGTGGTCTATGGACGTGTTTACCTTGACGGGGTCTTTAAAGACCTCTAGAAACTCCTTCTCCCTCTTCCACAGCGGTACGTACTCCAGAGACTTCCTAGCCAGGAGGTCTCTGAACCTGGGGTCCCGTATAAACACAGAGACGAAGTGGTCGTCTGTGACCTTCCACACCTCGTCGGCCTCCGCCTTCCCCGCGACGAAGCGGGCCAGGTCGCAGAGATATTGACAGATAGCCGCATCGCCTCTGTCTTCTAGGCACTTGGCGATGTTGTCGGCCAGTATAGCCCTGCCCATCTCTGTGAAGAGCACCGTCTTGTGGTGTAGATAGACGTGGCGGTAGAGGTTGTACCGCGTCAGCAAGTACCCCTCCAGGTTCACCCTGGCTTTTTCGTCGAATTGAATCTTGTCCTCCGCAACCTTCAAGTTCTCCACTATTCTTTCAAGGTCGATATGTGTAAAGCTTGTACCTACGGCGGCGCCGGTGAAGTATATATCCCTCATTATGTAGTCGAGCCTGTCTGCGTCAAAGACGCCGGATATTATGTTGCTGAGAAGCCTATATTTCTCGCTCCTTCCATCGAAAAGGAGGTCCTTCACGAGCTCGGGGTCGTAGCCCAGCTCGGCTAGTCTAGGCGTCAGCTTCTCCACCAGCAGTCTGGTGGTCACCTCGTGGGGCTTCGCCACGTCGAACTGCGCCAGGTCCACATCTACGCATCCCCTTTTGACGGCCATGTGAAGGAGCTCGCGCGTCAAGGCCTCGAAGGAGTGTGAAAAGGGGAGGTGGCCCAGGTCGTGCAGAAGCGCCGCCACGCGCAGGTGACTCAGCGCATCCTCGTCAAACGCCTCCATCTGATGCAAGACGCGTTCGCCTATGAGGCTGGCGACGTGCATCACTCCCAAGCTGTGGTCGAAGCGCGTGTGCACCGCGGTGGGGTACACCAAGTAGACAAACCCCAGTTGCTTTACGTATCTCAGCCGCTGTATCAGCGGCTCGCCGTCTATCAGCTGTATCTCCTCCGCGGTCAGCTTGATAAAGCCGTGTATCGGGTCACGTATCGCCTTCTTATACTCCACGGCTCAGATAACGCAGATATTTAAACGGAAAGTCACGCACCTCCGTGAAGATCGCCGTGGTGGGCGCAGGCCCGGCCGGCCTCGCATTCGCCGGGAGATACGGCGACGCTGAAGTCTTCGAGGAGCACCTAGAGGTGGGCCTCCCGAGGCACTGCACCAGCTTGGTGAGCGGCAGATCGGCACAGGTGGTGGGGATACCAGAGAGGCTTGTGCTCAACAAATTCGACGAGTTGGTAGTCACAGACCTGGAGGGACGGCGCATTTACTTCGGCGTCAGGGATAAAGTCTATTTAATCGACAGGCCGGGCCTGGAGCGCTGGCTCGCGGAGAGAGTGCCCAACATCCGGCTGGGGGAGAAGGTGACGGCCGTGAGGAGCGGCTACGTCTACAGCTCAAGCGGAAGGCGGTACGGGCCATACGACTACGTGGTCGTGGCGGAGGGCTCTGCCCGCAGGCTCTCCAGCGCCTATGGGCACGTGGTGCGGCTACCGGGTCTCCAGGTGGACGTGAAAAGCGACGTGGGGCTACGGGGCATAACGGTGGTGTACAACCAGAAGCTCTCCAAGGCCTACTTCTCCTGGATCGTGGAAATAGACAAGGGACTCTACAGGTTGGGGCTCGCAGACACGTGTTGCACCGTGGACAAGCTGAGAAAACTGGTGAAACTCGTAAGGGGCACGCCGGTGGGGAAGCCCTTCGGCGGCGGGGTCCTGGCAGGTCCCCCGCTTAAGCGCCTCGTGGAGGGCCGCACAATACTCGTCGGAGACGCGGCAGGCCTCGTGAAGCCGCTGAGCGGAGGAGGCATAATATTGGCCCTCCGCAGTGGCTACGCCGCCGCTGATGCCCTTGCGCGGGGGCGTCCGCTTAGATATGAGGAGGACACCCTGGTCGCTAGGCTCAGGCTGAGGGCCGCCTTCGCCGCGTTTAGGGTGCTCTACGGGCAGAGGCTGGTGGACCGCCTCCTCGCTGTGTTAAACGGGGGGGATTACGTCGCGGTTGATTACGACGACCACCTCAAGACGCTCCTTGCCGCCGCCTTGACGGACCCGCGGGCGGTTGTCGCCTTAAAGGAGGCGTTGCGCTACCTAGCGGGTAATCGAGATGTTCTTCATCTCCTCTAGGAGCTTGGCGCCGGGTCCCTGGAAGTATCTGTAGACGGGCCCCAGCAACTGTGTCAACGCCTCCGCGGCGGCGTTTTTTAGATCGGCCGGGTGGATCTTTCCCTCTCTATACATGGCCTCCAGCTCCTCGTATCTCCAGACCTCCACGTCTCCGCCGTATTGCGGAGGTCTTCTAATGACGAAGGGGGTTTTCCTCTCCTCCCTAAAGGCGGCTATGTGGATCAGCTCGAGGACGGGGTTGTACTCCACCTCCCGGGGCGGGCAGTAGGCCCTTGCTATCTTCTGCCTAACCTCCTCGGGGCTGTCGTGGACAAATATGGCGCTCTGCGGGATGCTTTTGCTCATCTTCAACTCGCTGAGCTCCTCCTTGCTGCCGGGCTTCGAGGTGATGTTAAGCGCCGGCAGAAGCTTGTGGTGAAGCGCCACCGGCTTTATCCGCTTGTCGTCTACCTTCAGCGGGTAGAACCTAATCTTATGCGCCACCTCCCTCGCCAGTATGTGCGCCCTCCGCTGATCAACGCCGCCGTGTGGTATGTGCGCCTCCAGCGCGAACACATCGGCGACCTGGAGGGGCGGATACACGAGGTAGGCCAGGGGGATGGACTCGCCCATCTTCCTGCCCAATATGGTGAGGCTGTGCCTCACCTGGGAAAGAGTCAGGTGGCGGGTTACGTCCATAAGGAGGAACCAGTACTCGTCGTTGTGGTGATACAGGTCCGACCCCAGGACGAACCTTGTGGCGTCGGGATCGCCGCCGAGCACCTCGATTATCTTCTTAAAGGCCTCCACGTAATACGTCACCGCCACCTTCCTAATTACATCTAGGTCACCTCCCAGTTTGTTGTTTAGCCAAGAATGTATATCTGCTAGGAAGATCTGGGTCTTGACCCCCACCTTCTGCAGATCCACCACCTTAGACATACTGACGACGCCCGTGCCGATGTGGATAAGTCCGCTTATCTCAAATCCTATGTAGTGCTTCAGCCTGTACCCCACCTGAAACAGCTCCCTCAGCTCCTCCGCGGTGAGTACCTCCTCAGTTGGGTACCGCAGAACAAGTGAGATCTTCTCCTCAACGTCCATGGAGCTGGAAAAACCTGTATATATTAACCGTTGCGTCCAGACCTGTGGTTGCCGCGGACTGCCTCAACAAGGTGCTGAGGGGGGAGGCGCCGAGCGACGTGCTCATCGCCAGAGGACATGTGAACGTCACTGCGACAAACAGGAGGACGCTTGAAATCAGCAAGGATCCCTACGTCACACGCCGCGGCGACTGCATAGTGGCATGTTGCGCCGAGAAGGCCGCGGGGGAGCTAAGGAGAGAGGTGCTACGGGCGCTCGCCTCCAGAGGCGTCGTGGTGGTGGTAATAGATGCAGGCGACGTGTGGGACGTCGTGACCGGAGAAGCCCCAGGCGCCGTGCCCACCTCGACATGGCGCATGGTGGTGAGGAAAAGCAGATATGTAGACGACTCAACGCTGGCCGTGTCGGCAGACAAGGCCGCCGCAGACCTAAACAGGGCTCTGGTAGCCAAGCTACGACAAGGAGCCCCCGTGCGTGTCGTGGTGGGGAGCTGCATCTGACTACGAGCGGCTCCGCCTAGCTGGGCCGTCTCTTGACGCCGCATCAACCGCGTCCTCCGCCGTGGAGCTACGTGGCGTCTCAGTCAAATATCGTCAAAAAGATCGAAAAATTCTTCTCTTCTTCTTTTACACGAGGGGGTAGGCGGGGAACTAAACGCAAATTGGAAATCCACCTCAACAGCCCTGCTCACGCCGTCTCTTCTGGGCTGAGTCCTGCGGTTCTTGTCTCCAGCACTTCTCAAGCGGGAGCTTGGCGCTTGCCGCCGTGGCTGGCGTGTTCTACGTATATATAGCCGCGGCACGGCTTCTCTATGCATAGCTGGACTGAATTGCGTAGTCTTTTTGCCAGGAAGTTCTTCCACGTGATTTTCGTCGCGCTTTTAGCAGTGCCTCTCTTCGTGGAGGTCCCCGCGGAGCTCTACATAGCCGTCCTCACCCTCGTCGGGGGGTTTGTCTACTCTATACAGGTCAGACAGCCCTTGGTCTGGGAGGAGTTTAGGCAGAACTTCTTCAGATCTCTGGAGGAAGCGTTCACAAGGCTGGAGGAGCTACTCCCCCTGGAAAAGCCCCTTCTTAGGTCGCAGTATCAAGCCGCGGTTAGGCAACTGGAGGAGCTGATGCTGGCGGCCGAGAGAGACTACGAGAAGCGACACGGCTACCTGGGGATACTCATGGGCGCAGTGGGGTTCCTCGTGGCCGTGGCCATATTCGGCAAGGCCCACCTCTTGGCCTCCGTGGTCAGCATGGCGGTTTACGACGCCGTAAGCGCCGTGGTGGGGACCCTGCTCCAGGGCTGGAGGATAGCTGGGAAGCTCACCCTATGGGGCACCGGGGCCGGGGCCCTCTCTAACGTGTTGGCGCTTGTGGCGGTTGGCTACTCCGCGTCCTCCGCGCTTTTGATCACGGCCTTTGTGGTGCTGGCCGATGCCTTAAGCCCCGAGGACAACTTGACGATACCGCCGGCCGCCGCGGCCGCGTCCTACCTCTCCGGCCTCCTGTAAAAGACGCTCTCTACCCGTATCCCCAGCCTCCTCGCGGCGGCGGCCAGCTTGCCGTCGTCGGTCACAAGGACGCACCCCCTCGCGGCGGCTAAAACGAGAAGAGAGACGTCGGCGGCGGAGAGCTCCCTGAACCTCCTCCTGAGCTCCTCGACCCCTTTGGGGTCCACCTCCTCCACCTGCACGCGGAGTATCTCCAGCGCCGCCTGCGCCATGGGGTCCCTCAGCTCCTCCGCAACCTGTCTCGTGGTGTAGAGCGGCCCCGCGAAGACCCTCATGTCGCGGGCGTGGAAGAAGGCCGAGGCGTCGAGGACGAAGCAGGTCATAGGCTCCTAAGCCGCTCCATCACCCTGTGGAGGAACTGAAACTCGCCGAATACCGCCAGCTTAAGCTTCCTCCCCCCTCTCCTCACCAGGAAGCTCCTGCCCTGGCGCGTCTCCCTTCCGTCGCACACCAAGACGGCGTCCTCCGCCGTCTCCACAGCCACCTGGCTAGACACGAGGACGATGGGTCTGAGAAATAGCGTATACGGCGCGATGAAGGAGATCACCACGGCCTCTGCTCTGTAGTCCACCACCGGGCCGAAGGTGGACACCACGTAGCCCGAGCTACCGTGAGGCGTGGAGATGATCACCCCGTCGGCCCTCCCCACCACCTCCCCCTCGTCTGTCCTCATCCTGAAGCTCAGAAGCCTCCCCGGCTCCCTCCTATATATCGAAATTTCGTTGAGAGCCCTGCAACCGTTGTGTTCAAGAGTAGAAAACTCAAGAACGCGGTACTCCCCCCTCCGTATCTTCTCTACAGCCTCCTCCACCGGAATTGTGAACTCCGCGCTCCTGTAGAAATTCACCCTCCCCATCCCCAGGTGGACGACCACAGAATCCAACACACAGGGAAACCGCCTCAGCGCCTCCAGCAGAGTCCCGTCGCCTCCCAGAATAAACACGTGGCTGAGCTCGCCTCTGCAAGTCAAGTCAACGGCGCCGTATCTGCTCTTAAACTCCTCAGCCAGAGGCCGCAGGTCTGGCCTGTAATACACGGCAAACACCAGTGCAAGGTCCCCACACGTTAATATATATTCACAGAAAGAGAAAAAAGGAAGGGTTTATACGCCTACAGGAGGTACTGGAACTCCTCCAGCCCCAGCCTCTTAAGCGTCTCGTAGGTGGGCTTCCCATCGACCCAGCCCCTCATCGCGTAGAACTCCTTTATGCCCTCGTCGAACATCTTCGCCGCGCTGTGGCCCTTGGCGGGACCCGTCGGGATCTCCTTCCTCATCCTAGGCGGAAGCTCGTCCTTAACCCACCTGCCCTCCTTCACGTGGAACAATCTCTCGACGTTGAAGATGCGCTCGCCTATGGTCAGCATCTCCTGCGGCGTGGCGTCCCACCCGAAGGCGGCGTTGAACAGATGAGCAAGGTCGTTCTCGAACAAGCCCTCCTTGTCCAGTGTGTCGAACTTGCAGAAAGTTACCGAATCTGCCAACGCCATGAGGTGCTGGGCGTAGACCACAAGCTTCACCTGCTTCTTGATGCACTCCGGCGTGTCGCAGAGCGGGTCGACCTTCTCCGGTACGCCGAGCACCTCCCACGTGGGGGTGTAGGCCTCTAGGTGGTCGCCGCCGCGGTTGGCGGTGATGTAAGATATGGCGAAGCCCTTAAGCGCTCTTGGGTCGTACGCCGGGAAGCTCTGACCCCTCGACCCGACGAAGGCCTCGGGCTCGCCGTATTTCATGGCGAGGCGGTAGTCGCCTTCGGCCAGCTCGTCGCCTACGCCGTCTCTGTAGGCCGTCTTAATCACGAGGTCTATAAACGAGGCGGGGTCGCCCCAGTCGATAGGTAGCTTCAGCTTCTCCTTCTTGGCGAGCTCCACAGCGACGGCCAGGGTGTTGCCCAGCGAAATCGCGTCGAAGCCGAGCTCGTTGGCAAGCTTCTCCAGCTTCAACACGGCGTCTGTATTGCCGTTGCCGAGGTTGGCGCCCAGCGCCCATGTGCTTTCGTACTCGTACTTCGCCTTGCCGAAGAACTTATAC
>Ga0272445_1002403_pt1 | contig 12877 bp, 10 predicted proteins | sample YNPCB0031_FD_194404 | JGI IMG/M metagenome (GOLD analysis project Ga0272445, IMG submission 194404) | Hot spring sediment microbial communities from Yellowstone National Park, WY, United States - YNP-CB-003-1 | ecosystem: Environmental > Aquatic > Thermal springs > Hot (42-90C) > Sediment... | reverse complement strand
ATATGAGTTTGTATTTTAGAACAGAATCTGATTTGAGATCAAAATCAAATTTTTCTGGAACAAGAACTTTTGTACTTTCAAAAGAGAAGAATTCTTTTTCAGCTATATCTTCTGGGGAGCCATATTGGCCGTGTCCTCCCCACTCGATGAAAATTACGGGTCTTTGATCAACAAAATGAGGATTTTTTCCTTTCATCAACACTCCTGAGACAACCAAATCTGCTGAATAATCTTTGAGTGAGATAAATTATATCAAAAACATGAGGTAAAGTTTCAAACAAAATTGTTTTCATTTCTGGTTTCTTTACGACTACGAGCATTTGTTCCCAATCGTCCTCATGGCAGCTCTCCACTGCTGGTGGATTTTCACAATCTTCAAGATAATCCCGGGGATAGAACAAAGCATAATAGAAAAATAGAAAGTTTTCACTTTCCTTTACATCCCAATAAACATAAGGTGAAAATTCAAATTTTTCGGCATTTTCCCAATTGTTATTTCCTATAAAATCTCCGTCAAAATCAAAATTCGTAGGAATATCATATTTTGATTTAAAAGCCTGAAAGTATATAGGAGCGAATTTATAAGCTAACTCCTCGTAACTTTTTATTTTTTCTGAGAAATCAACTTTTTCTGATTCGCTTTTGGTTGGTTTTCCGCATCCGAATAGGTAAAGAATTAACCAGAATAAAGGGAGAACATTTGCTTTTTTGATTCCAACCATAATTTAAAATTTTAATTTTTCTATTGAACTATAACTTAGTGATATTTTTGAAGATATTCCAATATTTTTTTAATCTTTTGAAAAATCTTTCACGAAATCAAGAAGATAAAATAAGGGAGAAAAAAGTCCTCCTCTTGATTTCAAGAGAGTAAAAGTAAATTTTTTAGCTATCTCAGATGATTTTACTTTCCTCATACTTTTTATTATTCCATCAATTTCAGAGGTTCTAAATTCAGCTTCTATCTGGAATTTTTTGAGCGATCTATGAACTTCCGCTTCTGTTTTAAGTTTTATAAAAGAAAAAACATAGGGATAAAGTCCAGATAAAATAGAATTTGGCTCTTCATCGCGGAGCAAAAATAAGGAGTTTATTTTTCCTGAAAGTATGTCAATTGCGACTTTCTTGAAAGGGATAGAAAAATCAGGTGGCAATACTTTTAAAATATCATCTTTGACTATGTATTTTCTTGGGAAAGCGTAAAGTGCAGCTTTATGTAAAATTACTTCCAGATCAAGTTCAGTTTGAGATATCTGATATAAAACTTCTTCGGCATCTTCCATAATTCTTATTTCAGGGAAACGACTCTTCAAAATAGATATGATATCGGAAGTTTCGTATGAAATCCACCAGTAGCTTTCAAACTTTGAAGCCAAATCTAAAATTGCTTTGTTTATTGATTTTTTCTCAGAGCGTATTGTCACTACGCTTTCGGTTGAGCTATTGAACTTTTGGCAAATCTTCTGTATCTCATATATTTGCGATTGAGAGGGAGAAAAAAGTTCCAAATCTAATACAATAATTTTCCCTTTACGAGAAAAAAAATCTTGTGAAGAAAAAAGATGATAAATACTTTCTTTCTGGGAGTAAATCTGAATAATTTCCACTCCTTTTCCTAAATTTTCTTTTATTGCGGATAAAAATTCTTTGAAAATTAGTTTTGGACAGTTTGCAAATACATATAAAGGTTTGATTTTCGCTTTCTTCCCTATCTCAACTAAGATTTGTTGATACCTTTTTTTCATATCAGAAATTTTTTGAGGATTTTCACAACTGCATCTCCAAATTCCTTTGTACTTACAACTTTTATTTTAGTTTTTCCTCTTTTTCCTTTCTGTGATTTCTTTTTTTCATCTTGAGATTTTTTCTCAAGCAAATCTTGGGTTCTAAAACCTTCCGAAAGAACATTCCTTATTGCAGTCTCTATCAAATTTCCCTCTTCCTTCATACCGAGAGAATACTCACAGAGCATGGAAGCAGAAAGCAAAGTGGCAATTGGATTTGCTATTGATTTGCCAGCTATATCTGGGGCTGAGCCATGAACAGGTTCGTAAAGTCCTTGAATTCTGCCACCACCCAAATCCAAACTTCCCAAACTTGCAGAAGGACAAAGCCCAAGAGAACCTATTATCCCACCTGCTTCGTCTGAGATTATGTCTCCAAAGAGATTTGGACACAAAACTACATCAAATTTTTGAGGGTTCAAGATAATGTAATAAGTCATAGCATCAACATAAGCGTGTTCAAGTTTAACATCAGGGTATTTTTGTGCGACTTCGGACACAATTTTTCTCCAAAAAGAAGATACTTCAAGGACATTCGCTTTATCTACCGAGGTTACCAATTTTTTTCTTTTGCGCGCCATCTCAAAAGCAAGATGCGCTATTCTTTCAACTTCTTCTTTTCTATAAATCATCGTATTTAAAGCGTAATCTCCGAATATTCCTCTCGGTTGCCCGAAATACACATCAGATGTAAGTTCTCGCAAAACAACAAAATCTATTCCATCTGAATTTTTCAAGGGAGAGATATAAGAAAGCTCAGGAAAAATTTTTATTGGTCTTATATTAGCCCAAAGTTCAAGCGCTTTTCTTATTTTAAGAAGTCCTGCCTCAGGTCTTTTATCAATAGGGAGAGAGTCCCACTTTGGTCCTCCGACTGCGCCGAGCAATATCGCATCTGAATTTTTAGCTTTCTCCACAACCTCATCTCTTATGGGGACACCGTATTTGTCTATTGATACTCCTCCTATAAGCTCAAAATCAAATTCAACTTTTATTTTCTTTTTTTGGAAAATAAAATCAAGAACTTTTACGGCTTCATCAACAACCTCGGGACCTATTCCATCTCCTGGAAGAACTAAAATCTTCATCATATTTTTTATTTTTCTACTAATATAAGATTTTGGTGTTTTACAAGTCGTTATGCGGCAAAAATTTCAATTCTCTTCTTTTAATCCTCCCTTCAATCCTTCTTTTTTCCAATCTTTTTCCCAATAAAGGATTTTTTGAAATATCACTATTTCAAAATCATGTCAAATCTTTTTGACTCGTTTCTGTATCTATATCTTTCATATCTTCTTCTTTTCCTTCTCCTCCTCCTTATTTCTTTACTCCTGCTTTTATTTTGATTTGATAAAAAAATTTTCTCAAAAAAATAAAAATTTTTTGATAAAGTATATCTGTAAAGATATGGAAGAGAAAAAGAAAAAAGAGGAGTCGAAAGAAGTTTTTGAAGTATCAAGGGACGGAAAGAAAATAAAGAAAGTAATAAGGGGAAGATTCTTTGAAGACTTTGAAGTTGGAGAAAAATACTATCACCACTGGGGCAGAACTCTTACAGAAAGCGATAACATTTTATTTTCAACTCTAACGATGAACTATAATCCTACTTATTTTAACGATGAGTGGGCGAAAAAAATGGGATACAAAAGAGCAGTAATAAATCCGCTTTTGGTTTTCAATACAGTTTTAGGTATGAGCGTTGAAGACCTCAGTGAGCAAGCCCTTGCTCTACTTGGATACACAGATATAAAATTCCCAAAACCAGTATATCCGGGTGAGACCATTTTTGCTTTTTCAGAAGTGATAGAAAAAAGAGAATCAAAATCAAGACCAGAGGCGGGAATAGTTACTTTCAAAACGGTAGGAGTAAATCAGGATGGTGAGATAGTTGTGGAATATAAAAGGTCAGTTCTCGTAAAAAGACGGGAATTTATAAAAAAAGAACTTGAAGGCTAAAAATTTGCAAAGAAAAAAATTTAACTTGTAAAGAAGGAAAATTGATAAATAATCAATTCAAGAAAAAAAATGAATTTGTGTTTAAAATAAAAAAAGTATAATGTAAGCCAGGTGGATTTCAATATCCACAAGGCTTGCTAAAATGAAATGAAAGTAAAAATGGAACACATTTTTGATGTCCCAGTAGATAAGTTTGACGAACTGTGGAATAATAAAGAGGTGATAGATAATGTTGTTGCAAAACTCCCTAATGTAAAAAAAAGGGAGCTTATAGAGGAAGAAAACAAGGGCGGAGTAGTTTATAGGAAAGTATTATATGAAGGGGAAGCTGAAATACCTGATATAGTAAAAGGGGCTGTAAAACCTGATATGCTAAAATGGTATGAAATAACTACTTATTATCCAGACAAAAAGGAGTATGAGTTTGAAATGGTTCCTGTTTTCTTTAAAGACAAAATTCATTTCAGAGGAAAAATAAAGCTTGTACCGGAAGGAAATAAAACAAAAAGAATCATAGAAGGTGAGCTCAAAGTTTCTTTCAATCCATTGGCGAACAAAATAATAGAAAAATTTATGAAAGATTATCTTGAAAAAAATATGGCAGTTGAAGCAAAAGTTCTATCAGAAGAAATGTCAAAAAAACTCAAAGCAGTAGCATGAATAAAAAAGGAGATGATAGGAAAAAACACGAAAAAATAAATGAAACTGAAAGTAAGCTATCAAAAATAGGTAAATTCTCTCAAACTCCAAAAATCCCTAAAAATTGGGCAGAAGTAATAAGAAAAATCAGAAAAAAAGATAGAATAATTATTGTTGGTGGAGTAGATGTTGGAAAAACATCTTTTACTATTGCTCTTGAAAGAAAATTCAAAAATCCAGCAGTAATAGACCTTGATCCGGGTCAGCAGAGATTTTTCATACCGACTTGTGTATCAGCAAAATACAAAAATAAAATCTTAAAATTTTTTGTAGGAAGTACATCTCCAAGATTTTCAGAGTGGCTCATAATACTTGCATTACAAACATTTCTGCAAAGGTTAGAAAAATTCAAACCAGATTTATTTATTTTAGATACTCCCGGTTTCATAGAAGGAGACAGAGCGGTTGCGTTAAAAATTTCTGAGACTATAACTTTTCGCCCAACAAAATCTGTAATTATAACAGAAGATAAAACGAAAACTGAAAAACTAATTGAAATTTTGTCTAAATTCTCAAAGGTTTATATATTAAATCCTTCGGAAGATGCAAGAAAAATTTCTCCGGAAGAAAGGGCAGAGATACGCCTTACAAAATTCAAAAATTACTTTTCAAAAACAAAGGAAATAATAATAAGCAAAGAAGAGCAAAAAAAGAAGATCGTAGATATTTCACCAAAAATTGAAGACCAAGAAGTAACGAAGCTTATAGGTTTTTTCAGAAATGGACTCACAGAAGTTGTAGGAATAATAAAAGAACAATCTGAAAGTGAAATAAAAATTATAATACCAGAGGATTATGAATGGAAAAATTGGGATTTTGCAATTTCAAGCACTATAAAATCTATAATTCCTATATGAGAATATGGTAGAAAGGGAAAAACTTCTTGAAGGAAAAACTATAATAGTGACAGGAGGAGGTGGTGGAATTGGATCTGAAATTTCAATATATATAGCAAAACTCGGTGCAAAAGTTGTTGTCAACGATCCGGGAACAGACATAGAAGGTAAGGGGAGAAATCCGTCAGTAGCGGATGCCGTTGTTGAAAAAATAAGAGAATTCGGTGGTCAAGCTGTACCAAATTATGACACAATAACAACAGAAGAAGGAGCAAAAAAAATCGTGCAAACTGCATTAGAAAATTTTGATAGTGTAGATGGTCTTGTAAATTGTGCAGGAAATATGAAAGATAACTTCACACTTGATATGTCTTACTATGATTTCAAAAGCGTAATAAAAGTCAATCTTACAGGGGCGTTTCTCATAGGGAAAGAATGTCTAAAAGTTATGATTGAACAAGGAAAAGGAGGAAGTATAATAAATATGACCTCTGTTGCAGGAATATTAGGGAACTGGGGACAGTGTAATTTTGCAGCCGCAAAAGCTGGGCTTATAGGTCTGACAAAAACTTGGGCGGTTGAATTCGCAAAGTACGGAATAAGAGCAAACCTTATAGCCCCCACCGCAAGAACGAGAATAACAAAAAACCTACCAATATCAAGAACGAAAGAAGAGAATGAAGATAGGTTTAGTCCAAAACATGTTGCTCCTGTTGCTGCGTTTTTGCTTTCAGACCTTTCAAAAGAAATCAACGGCTCACTTATTGCGGTATATGGAACAAAACTGTTCACATATCACATAGTAACGACCGAAGGAGTTTCAAAGAAAACAATGTGGACACCTTATGAGATAAAAGAAAAAATAAAGGAAATCTTTGAAATTGTCTGACTAAAAATATTTGCAAGAAAACACAAAAATTTTTTCAAAAAATGATTACTTTTTTTCTACTATGGCGCAGAAAAATATAAAAATGGAAAACATAAAAAAAGGGCTGTGCAGTTTATTCGCAATATCTTTGACTTTTCTAATTTTCTCTTGTGGAGGTAAATCAGAAGATAAGAATAAAACTAACAACCAACAACCTCAACTTTCCCCCCAAGCTCAGCAAGCATTAGATAAAATTTCAAAAATATCAGCAGATGATTCTTTGCAAGACATAATAACTCAATATAAAGAAGCAAGAAAAATAATAGCTGAAAGAATACAAGATAAAGAGAAACCACCAACGGCAGAAGAAAAATATATATACTTTATCGCTGATTCGGCTTTACTTATCCACCAGCTAATTGACGCAACAAATATAATAATCTCCGCGGTTTTGTCCGGAAAATTAGATGTGGAAACAATAACAAAAATTTTGAATTCAATCTCACAAGCTCCACCACAACCCAGAATTTACTCAGCGCAAACAATATCTCAAGAGAAAATAACAAATATACCATATACGTGTGAGTCCAAAGATACAACTCAAATACTATGTTCTGCCCTTAACTCAATAATTCTTTCAAGACTTGAAAAAAATTTAAAAATACTCCAAGAAATAGAAAGAGAAAATCCAAACTTGAAATTAGAAGTAAAAAGTCTCATAATAAAAATACAACTTCTGGTTATAAAATATACACTTGATTTTGGAGGAGAACACGATATAGGAATGGTCTATTTCTTTGAGTCATTTTTACACTTTATTGATTCTATTTTCAGGTTAGCTTTTTCGGTGGATCTTGGAAACCCAACAGTGCTAGCTAGTGCTGCTCTAAATATTCCAAATTATCTAAATCAGATAACACAAGCAGGATACCCTCCAATTCAAGATGACCCAATACTACATTTCGGAAGAATAATAACCTACTTGCTTAATAAGGATACACTTCTTCTATCTCTTGCTTCTGAGATAGAAGTCGCGAGAGGAAGATATCAACTTATTCAATCCTTAGACAAAACCCAAAAATTCCTAGACCATGTAATCAACAAAAACCAGAATTCACAAAAGACAGTATTTTTCTATGATACTGAAAAAGAATTAATCAAGATGAGATATAAGCTTAATCAACAAGATAAAGAAGTTGAGTTGATGAAAAAATCAGATTTTGAAAAATTTGGAGAAAAGATAAATCTTATACAAAACAATATAGAAAGGGGAGGAGAACCAGTATCTTTATCGCGCGATATATTTTTTGTAGCATCAGTACTTTTAGTTGGTTTCATAAAATCAGGAATAGCAGAACCAATAGTAGATATAGCAATAAACCTCGCAGGTCAAGAGAACACAAAACTAATAAGGCAATTTTTGAGTTCAGATCTTTTCCAACCATCTCTTATAGCCTCTGTTCTTGCAGGAGTATTTGGAGATGTATTTTATCTTGATCTTGGCAAAGCCTTCTCAAATCTTATTGAAAGTGAAGGGAAAACGGAATATAGAAAATGGCTACCTGCTTGGACAACTTTTTATCCCGTAGAAGATAAACAAAATATTCTTGATAACTTCAAAAATAACTTTGTAGTAGAATGGGACTGCGGAGAAGGAGAAGGAGAAGGAGAAGGAGAGAAAAATGCAAAACTTTATGATGACTCAATAACTCAATTCAAAAGAGAACTCTTTGGTTTAAGTTGCACTCAACCCGCTCCCCAGCAAGATCCCCCCCACTTCCCATCATCTCTAACATATTCAATATCTTGGAGCGTGGCGGAACAGAATATTTTACCAGCCGATGGGGTTTTCTTTTCTTTTCCATATATACTTTTCCAAGATCCATCTTTTGGTGAATTAGTTGTAATAAATAAGGCAGAGATAGTGAAAATTTCCGGAGAAAATTCAGAAAAAATAAGTAGTTATCTTAGCTCTTGTGGAGTTCAAGAAGGTAAAAAAGCTTATTTTGATTCCCCGCGAGCAGGGAATTGTGCTTTAAATGCAGCCTTACAAAACATAATCAAAGGTGCCTTAAATGCCGTAGGAAGATAAAAATCCAAAATAAATTATAGAAGAAGAAAGATAAGCTTTGAGATCACATAAATTCTCTTGGATCAGCTATATAGCCTTTTATAGCAGATGCAGCTGCAACAAGCGGGCTTGCAAGATGAGTCCTTCCACCTCTTCCTTGCCTTCCTTCAAAATTCCTATTTGAGGTACTTACACATCTTTCACCCGGGGATAAAATATCTGGGTTCATTCCAAGACACATAGAACATCCAGAATTTCTCCATTCAAAACCAGCTTCCTTGAATATTTTATCAATTCCTAATCTTTCTGCTTGATATTTTACTATTTGAGAACCCGGAACAACCATAGCTCTCACCCAAGGAGCAACTTTTTTACCTTTTACTATCTCAGCAGCCATTATGAGGTCTTCAAGTCTGGAATTAGTACATGATCCGATAAAAACTCTATCTATTTTTATTTCTGTGATTTTCATGCCAGGTTTTAATCCCATGTATTCTAATGCTCTTTTTGCATGAGCTCTTTCGGAAGGGTCAGAAAACTCATCAGGGTCTGGCACATAAGAAGAAATTGAAACAACCTGCGATGGCTTTGTTCCCCAAGTTACCTGAGGCTCAATTGAAGATATGTCAAAAGAGATTTCCTTATCAAACTTTGCATTTTCATCAGATTTTAGGGTTTTCCAATATTCAACAGCTTCATAAAAATTTTTTGGAGCAAACATTCTACCTTCAAGATACTCAAAAGTTTTTTCGTCTGGTTTTATTATACCACTTCTTGCACCGGCTTCAATAGTCATATTGCATATTGTCATTCTTTCCTCTACACTCATTTCTTCTACAACCTTACCCGCATACTCAATTGCATATCCTGTTCCGCCCCCGGTTCCTATTTGACCTATTATATACAGAATTATATCCTTTGATGTTATTGCTTTACCTTTCTGACCTTCTATCTTTATTCTCATCGTTTTTGGTTTGTAAAGCCAAAGACACTGAGTTGCAAGCACATGCTCAACCTCGGAAGTTCCTATACCAAAAGCCAGAGCTCCGAATGCTCCATGAGTTGATGTATGACTATCTCCGCAAACAATCGTCATTCCGGGTTGAGTTAAACCAAGCTGTGGAGCTATTACATGAACTATACCTTGAAATGGACTGAAAATATCAAAAAATTTTATACCAAACTCAGCGGTGTTTTTTCTTAAAGCTTCTATTTGTCTTGAAGATATAGGGTCATCTATTTTATCTCGCGGGTCATCTGTTGGTACATTATGATCCACGACTGCAAAAGTGAGATCAGGTCTTCTTACTTTTCTTTTGGCTATCCTCAAACCTTCAAAAGCTTGCGGACTTGTTACCTCGTGGACAAGATGCAAATCAATATAAATAAGATAAGGTTTCCCTTCATCATCTGGTTCAACTACTATATGCTCATTCCATATTTTTTCAACCAGGGTCAATCCCATAAATTTCTAATTTAGTTTGTGAAACCCAAGATATGATTTTGATCAAAATATTTGATAGTTTATTATATTTTTATTTTCAACCTGACATTATTATTTTGATTTTGCCTTTTGTTTCATAGTCTTTTGTGAGGTTATTATTTTATCTATTATACCATATTCAAGTGCTTCTTGGGGCGACATAAAAAAATCTCGCTGTGTATCCTGTTCTATTTTACTTATTGGTTGTCCTGTGTGCTGAGATAAAATTTCATTCACAATTTTTCTTAACCTCAAAATTTCTTTCGCATGGATTTCTATATCTTGGGCAGTTCCTTCAACTCCTCCCCAGGGTTGATGTAGCATAATTCTTGAATGAGGTAGAGCAAACCTTTTTCCTTGCGTTCCTCCTGCAAGCAGAACTGTAGCCATAGAAGCACATTGCCCAACACATATTGTAACTATATCACAAGATACATATTGCATAGTATCGTATATTGCAAGCCCTGCTGTTATACTTCCACCAGGAGAATTTATGTAAAGATAAATATCTTTTTCATCACTTTCGGCATCAAGATATAGGAGTTGAGCTATTATAAGGTTGGCAACTTGATCTGTTATAGGAGTTCCCAAAAAAATAATGCGTTCGCTCAGAAGACGAGACCATATATCATAAGCTCTTTCTCCCTTTGCAGTCTGCTCTATCACAAATGGTACATACATCATAATAACTAAAATTTAAACTCAAACTTTTTATTTTGCCATATTTCTACTATTATTTGAGCAATTTGAAGAAGAAAAATTATTCTATCTCTTCTAATAGCGATTAAACTTTCTTCTTCCTGAACCTAAACCGACTATAAATAATAATTAGAATAGAAGCAGGAATGAGAAATCTTGAGAGAACTCCACCTGCCGAACACCCATAAGATTTAATTTCATTTTGCTCTCTTTCTCCCTCTACTCCTTTCATAGTACCTGCTATCTTTTGCATATCTGACCCACCCTGATAGTAATCACAACCACCACTTATCAAACACATAGGCAAAGGAGGGGCACCTGCGGAGAAACAGACAGGCGAAACTGAACCACCAGAACCACTCGCTGGCGAGACAAAAGTAACCGTTGGACTTTGTGGAAATGCAACCGTTGATGGCGATGAAAAACTACTACTAACACTTGATACCACATAATTTGTAATCCCCTGGGACCAGCATGTATCTCCCAAAGGTCCCATCTTCACTACATAAATATCCTTATAAACTGCTCCAAAACTATAAGTATAACCAGCGACAACATAGCCTCCATCACTACTCTGGATGATTGACCAGGCTTCATCCCAATCACTCCCGCCGATAGTCTTTGTCCACTGCACATTTCCTGAACTATCTAACTTCACTACATAAAAATCCTTATAAACTGCTCCAAAACTATCAGACCAACCAGCGACAACATAGCCTCCATCACTACTCTGGATTATTGACCAGGCTTCATCCTGACTACCAGGTCCACCAATTGTCTTTGTCCACTGCACATTTCCTGAACTATCTAACTTCACTACATAGAAATCCCAACCACCCGCTCCAAAACTTGAGGTCCTACCAGCGACAACATAGCCACCGTCATTACTCTGGATGATTGACCAGGCTTGATCATTTCCGCTCCCACCTATTATCTTTGTCCAAATAATATTCCCTGAACTATCCAGCTTCACTACATAAAAATCATAATTACTTCCAAAACTATTAGTCCAACCTGCGACAACATAGTTTCCATCAGAACTCCGGATGATTGACCACGCTTGATCATCTCCACTCCCGCCTATTGTCTTTGTCCAAACTACATTTCCTGAACTATCTAACTTCACTACAAAAAAATCATAACTTCCTGCTCCAAAACTTGAAGTATAACCAGCGACAACATAGCCCCCGTCACTGCTCTGTGTGATTGAATGGGCAAAATCATCACCACTCCCGCCGATAGTTTTTTCAAATAAAGAATTAACACCAATTGGAGCGGAAGTTACAGAAGATGGAGAACCAGAACCTGTCGCATTCTTTGCATATACTCTAAAATAGTATTTTGATGTAAGGTAAGCTTTGATGGTGTAGTTGGTTGCACTTGCGGGCGCTTCTGCTACATCAACATAAGTTATCCCATTCGGCGACCTCTGAATCACAAATTTCTCTACATTTGATGAAGGCTCTGGATATGTCCACCTCAAAGAAACATAAGTTAGTCCCCAACTGTAAATCCCAAAAGATGTTGGAGCAAAACAAGGTGCTGTATTCTCATCTACATATAAATTGCAGTTGTTGTCTATACCATCACAAGTATTATCCGCCGCAGATGGATTTATTGAAGAATCAGAATCATTACAATCGTTAGTTCCAAGTTCTGAACCCGCTGTTATCTGACCGGGAAATGAAACAACATCAACGCAAGAAGAAGTAGAGTTCGGAGCATATCTATCTCCGTCCACATCTGTGTATGCCCATTTTTCTATGTTCCCAGAGCAATCATTATCTTGTCCATTATTGCAATTCAAAGGTGCTCCCGGATAAATAGAAGCATTTGTATCGTTGCAATCTCCTGGTGGTATAGCAGAGTAAGTAGAGTTTTCTGGATATGGGTCTGTGCAGGAAACCTGACTCCCACCAGCAGGGTAATAACCATCTAAATCCGCATCTTTGAACCAGATTGTGTTAGGGTTTATACTTGCATTATTGTCGTTGCAATCATTTGTTCCTAGCTCATAGCCTACCGTTATCTTACCGGGGAAATTCACTACATCAACACAGGAAGAGATAGAGTTAGGAGCATATCTATCTCCGTCCACATCTGTATATGCCCATTTCTCTATGTTCCCAGAGCAATCATTATCTTGTCCGTTATTGCAATTCAAAGGAGCTCCCGGATAAATAGAAGCATTTGTATCGTTGCAATCTCCTCCCGGTATAGCAACATAAGTAGCATTATTTGGAGCAAATGGATTACCACAAGAAACCTGACTTCCACCAACAGGATAAAATCCATCCGAATCAGCATCCTTGAACCAGATTGTATTTGGGTGCAAGTTAGCATTATTGTCGTTGCAATCAGAAGAGTTTGAAACATAACCTGCGGGTTGAGAGCAAGCTTGGGTAGAGTTGTTGGCATAACCATAGCCGTCTCCATCTTGATCCCTGTAAAATACAAGCAATACTCCTTCATCTATCTGAC
>Ga0272445_1002402_pt1 | contig 12879 bp, 12 predicted proteins | sample YNPCB0031_FD_194404 | JGI IMG/M metagenome (GOLD analysis project Ga0272445, IMG submission 194404) | Hot spring sediment microbial communities from Yellowstone National Park, WY, United States - YNP-CB-003-1 | ecosystem: Environmental > Aquatic > Thermal springs > Hot (42-90C) > Sediment... | reverse complement strand
TCGTGGATGTGCAGCGGGGCGCGCCCTCCACCGGCCTTCCCACCCTCGTCGCCCAAGGGGACATGATGCAGGCCCGCTGGGGTTCCCACGGCCACTACGAGATCATCGCCCTCTGCCCCGCTTCCCCTCAAGAGGCCTTCGATCTCACGGTCAAAGCCTTTGCCCTTTCCGAGCGGTTTCGTGTTCCTGTTCTCATCATGACCGACGAGGTGGTGGGGCACATGTACGAGCGGGTGGAAATCCCGAAAGAGGTTCCGGAGGCGCCGCGGCGAAAGCCCCGGGTCCCGCCGGAGGAATTCCTTCCCTTCAAACCTGATCCGGACCTCGTTCCGCCCATGGCCTGCGCGGGCGAGGGCTACCGCATCCACGTGACCGGGCTCACCCACGATGAGCGGGGTTATCCCGACATGTCCGCGGAGGCTCACGATCGCCTCGTCCGCCGCTTGGTCGATAAGATCCGGCTCTTCCCCCAGGAGTACACATTCTACGAGGAGGTCCAGCTTGAGGATGCGGAAATTGCTGTGGTCTCCTACGGCATTTCCGCGCGGGTCTCCCTCGGCGGGATTGAGCTTGCCCGGAGGGCTGGGATCAAAGCCGGGCTCTTTCGGCTTATCACCGCGTGGCCTTTCCCCGACGAGGCTGTCTTCCGTTTGGCCCAAAAGGTGAAGGGGATTGTGGTGGTGGAGCTGAACCTTGGGCAGATGAGCCGGGAGGTGGAGCGGGCGGTGCGGGGCCGGGTCCCGGTCCACGGCGTCTACCACGCCGGCGGCCGGATCCACACCCCCGAGGAGGTCTTCCGGGGAATCGAGGAGGTGTATCGGCAATGCCGGTGAAGGAAGTGAAAGCCGAACCTGAGCTTGTGAGCGAGGCCCGGCACCCTTTGGAGAGGTGGCTCCGTACCGACCGACTTCCGCACATCTGGTGCTCGGGCTGCGGACTGGGCACAGCCCTCTCTGCGTTCCTTTTTGCTCTGGATGAACTCGGGTGGGATCCGGATTCCGTGGTCGTGGTCTCCGGGATCGGCTGCGCGGGCCGCGTGGCCGGATACCTTAAGCTCGATACCTACCACACCACCCACGGCCGGGCCATTCCCTTCGCCACCGGTTTGAAGCTCGCCAAACCCGAGCTGCACGTGGTGGTTTTCTCCGGCGACGGCGACCTTTTCGCCATCGGCGGGAACCATTTCATCCATGCGGCGCGGCGGAACATGGATATCGCCGTGATCTGTGTGAACAACTTCAACTACGGGATGACCGGAGGGCAGCTCGGCCCCACCACTCCTGTTGGGAGCCGCACTACCACAAGCCCATTTGGCAATTTTGAGCATCCCTTCAACCTCGTGCATTTGGCGGCTTCCGCCGGCGCGACCTACGTGGCCCGCTGGACCACCCTCGACGGCCGCCGCCTCACCAAGGCCTTCGTGGAAGCCCTCTCCCACAAGGGTTTTACTTTCGTGGAAGTCCTCGCTCCCTGTCCCACGAACTACGGCCGGCGCAACCGCCTGGGCGAGGGCCTGGATGAGCTCCGCTACTACCGGGAACACATGGTCATCCGCCACGGAGCGGATCCCAAGGAGGCCGACATCGTCCCAGGAAAGCCTTTCTTGGTGGGGAAATTCGTGGACATCGAAAAACCGACCTACTTGGAGCTTTACAAAGCCAAGGTTCAGGAATTGGGGGGTGGGTGATGGAGCTTGTGGAGTCTTTGGCGGAGGCCCTGGCCCGAGCCTCCACGATCCTTCCGGAAGAGGTGGTTCAAGCTCTCCGGAAGGCGCGGGACGAGGAGGAGGGGCCCGCCCGGGTGCAGCTTGAGGCCATCCTGAAAAACGTGGAGATGGCCAAAGCGGGGAAGCTTCCGATCTGCCAGGATACCGGAACGCCCACGTTTTTCGTGCGCTTCGGCGTGGATTTCCCAAAGCTTGAGGAGCTCCTCGAGGCGATTCCCGAGGCCGTGCGCCGGGCCACAAAAGCTGTGCCCCTGCGGCCAAACACCGTGCATCCTTTTTCCGGAAAGAATCCGGGCGACAACACCGGCCGCTTTGTTCCCGCCGTAACCTGGGAGCCTGTTCCTGGAAAAGACGTGGAGATCCATATTCTTCCCAAGGGCGGGGGATCCGAGAACTGTTGCGCTTTGAAAATGCTTGCGCCCGGGGTGGGGCTTAGGGGCGTAAAGGAAGCGGTGGTGGAGCACGTGGTGAGCTGCGGTGGGCTTCCTTGCCCGCCCACGATCGTGGGCGTGGGGATCGGCGGCGGCGCGGATTTGGCCATGAAGCTCGGGAAGCTTGCCCTCCTTCGGCCCTTGGGGGCCCGCCATCCCGAGCCGGAAGTGGCTGCCTTGGAAAAGGAGCTCGAGGAGCTCATCAACGCCTCCGGAGTGGGGCCCATGGGACTGGGTGGCAAGACCACTGTCCTCGCGGTGCATGTGGAATACGCCCACCGCCATCCCGCATCCCTTCCCTTGGGGATCGTGATCCAGTGCTGGGCCCACCGCCGCGCCACCGTTCGCATCGCGTCCGATGGCTCCATCACAGTTTCCCAGTGATGCGGGATTCCCTTCCCGTGGGGTGAGGGGGTAAACATGGAGCGGGTACTGAAAACGCCGATTTCGGAAAGCGAGGTCCGGAACTTGCGGGCGGGCGATGTCTTTTATTTGACAGGGCTTCTTGTCACTGCTCGCGACGAAGCCCACCGAAAAATCCTCGAGCGCGGCTCTCCCATTCCCCTTGAGGGCCTAGCTATTTTCCACTGCGGCCCGGTGGTGCAGAAGAAGGGCGCGGAATGGGAAGTGGTGGCCGCTGGCCCCACCACCTCCGCGCGGATGGAGCTTTTTGAGGCCGATTTCCTCCGGCGCTTCAAGCCGCGGGTCATCGTGGGAAAGGGCGGGATGGGCGAGAAAACCCTTGAGGCTTTGTCCGAGGTGGGCGCGGTTTACGCCCATTTCACCGGCGGTGCGGGCGTGCTCGCCGCCCAAGCCATAAAACGCGTGCGGGAGGTGCACTGGCTCGAGGAGCTTGGGATTCCTGAGGCCATCTGGGTTTTCGAGGTGGAAAAATTTGGGCCCCTTGTGGTGGCCATGGATTCCCACGGCCGCTCCCTCTACAAAGACCTTTCGGCCCAGGTGGAGAAAAACATGGAGGCCATTCGGGCCCGCATCCGCGGGAAATAAGGAGGCGGAAGATGAACGAGAAAAAGCCGAATGTGGAGGAACTATTGGAGAAGGCGAAGGAGCCGGGAAGAAAGGCCCCGCCCCTTCATGCCTTCTACCGAGGAAAGGTAGAGGTGACGGCCAAATGCGCCATCACCTCCTTTGAGGATTTCGCCATCTGGTACACGCCGGGTGTGGCCCAGCCCTGCCGGGAAATCGCGAAAGACCCGGAGAAAGTTTTCGAGTACACGAACAAAGGGAATTTCGTGGCCGTGGTCTCCGATGGCACTCGAGTCTTGGGCTTGGGCGATATTGGGCCCCTCGCGGCCCTCCCCGTGATGGAGGGGAAAGCTCTTCTCTTCAAGTACTTGGGCGGGGTGGACGCCTTCCCCATCACCATCGACACGAAAGACCCGGACCAGCTCATCCAGGCGGTGAAATGGATCGCCCCGGCCTTCGGCGGGATCAACCTCGAGGACATCGCTTCTCCCAAGTGTTTCTACGTTCTTGAGCGTCTGCGGGCCGAGCTCGATATCCCTGTTTGGCATGACGATCAGCAGGGGACCGCGGCCATTACCCTTGCCGGTGTCCTCAACGCTTTGAAAGTCGTGGGAAAGGACCCCAAGCGCGCGACGTACGCGGTGATCGGCGCGGGCGCGGCGAACATCGCGTTTGTGCGCGTGCTCCTCACGTATGGCGTTCCCGCGGGAAACGTGATCATGGTGGATTCCAAAGGCATTCTCCATCCGGGCCGCGAGGACCTCGAAGCCCAAAAGCACGAAAACCCCTACAAATGGGACTACGCCCAGCGCACGAACCAAGAGCGCCGGAAGGGCGGGATCCCCGAAGCTTTGGAGGGCGCGGATGTCTGCGTGGCCGCATCCCAGCCGGGCCCGGGCGTGATCAAGCCCGAGTGGATTAAGCGCATGGCCAAGGATGCCATCGTTCTGGCCTGTGCCAACCCGGTTCCGGAAATCTGGCCTTGGGAAGCGAAAGAAGCGGGCGCGCGGATCGTGGGCACCGGCCGCTCCGACTTCCCCAACCAGATCAATAACTCGCTGGGCTTCCCTGGGATCTTCCGCGGGGTTTTGGATGTGTTTGCCCGCACCATTACCGACGAGATGGCCATCGCTGCCGCCGAGGCCATCGCCCAAACCGCCGAGGAAAAGGGGCTTCACGAGGACTACATCGTTCCCACCATGGAAGAGTGGGAGGTGTTTGTGAACGAGGCCGTGGCGGTTGCGAAAAAGGCCATCGAGCAGGGGGTAGCGCGGCGGATTCTTTCCGAGTCGGAATTGGAAACCCAAGCGGAGAGGATGATTCGGCGTGCCCGCGAGGAAGTGAAGATCCTGATGAAATCCGGGCTGATTCCGCCTTTACCCAAAGTTTGAGCGGTGAGTCCTGCGATCCTCGCCCTCGCGGTTCTGGGAGGGGTGGCGGTCCTCTACGCCACCGAGTGGCTTCCTCTTTGGCTTTCGGCGCTCGTCGGTTGCGCCCTCATGGTTTTAGTGGGGGCCGCGGATTTCGCCACCGTTTTCCGCGGCTTTTCCGATCCCGTGGTTTTCCTTGTGGCCGGGATGATGGTGGTGGGCGAGGCGTTGTTTGCCACCGGCGCGGCCCACGATATCGGTCAACGCTTGGTCCGGCTGGCGAAGGGGAGGGAACGAGCGTTGGTTTTCCTTTCCGTTCTTGCGGCCGCCGGACTTTCCGCCTTTCTCAACAACACCGGCACCACGGTCCTCTTCATCCCCGTGATCGGAGGGATTGCCCTTGCTTCCGCGGGAAAAATTCGGGCCAAAAACGTCCTTATGTTTGTGGCCTTCGCCGCGAATACCGGGGGAATGCTCACCCTCGTGGGTTCCACTCCTCCCCTATTGGTGCAAGCGGCGTTGACCCATGCCGGCTATCGGCCCTTCGGCTTTTTCGAGTTCGCCCTCCTAGGCCTGCCCCTTCTGGGTCTGCTCCTTGGGTACATTGCGGTTTTCGGCTACCCCATGGCCCAGCGGCGCTTCGCCGCGGAGAGCTTGGCCCTCTCCTTCTCTCCGACGAACGCGGCGAGTTCCTCCACCTTCAAAAAATTTTTCTCCGTCCTCGTTTTGCTCCTTTGCATTGGTCTTTTCGCGAGCGAAGCCATCCCGCTTGCCCTGACGGCCGTTTTAGGAGCGGTGCTGGTGCTCCTTTTCCGCTGCGTTTCCCCTCGGGAGATCCTCCAGCGCCTTGACTGGAACACCGTTCTCCTTTTGGGAGGAGCCCTAGGCATTGCCAACGCCCTGGATAAAAGTGGGGCGGGAAAGCTTGTGGCGGAGTTTGGGCTCAGGATCCTGGGCACGGGCTTCACCCCGTGGGCATTTTTGGCGATGGTCACCGGGGTGGCCATCCTCCTCACCCAGTTCATGTCCAACACGGCCACGGTGGCCATGCTTTCCCCTATTGTTCTCTCCATGGCCCAAGGTTTTGGGATTTCGCCGCATCCGCTGATGATGGCCCTGGCCACGGCCGGAGCGGCCGCTTACGCCACGCCGGTGGGCACGCCTCCCAACTCCTTGGTGTTGGTGGCCGGATACCGCTTTCGCGACTATGTGCTTCTCGGCGGCCTTTTCACCGTGCTGGCCTATGGCACCATCGTGCTCTTGGCCCCGGTCTTTTGGCCCTTCTGACGGGCTTTAAACCTCCACGATTTTTAGGTCCCGCGCGGACCGGATTTTTTGGCCCGGTTCGAGGAGGGCCACGCGGCGGGGGCCCGGGCCGTAGGCGTGGGAGGAGAAAATCGTGAGACAGTGGCCGTCGAACATGAAGAGGGGCGCATCCGGCTGATGCGCGCGAACCAACGCCCGCAGCCCCAGGCGCTCCATGACCTCCCAGAAATAATCGCTCCCGTACACGGGCCGGCCGAAGAAACCGGGGTCGAGGGCATATCCTGGCCCATCGGCCCAATCGCCCCAGGTGATCTTCCGCCAGTTTGCGGATCCCAAGGGGATCGCGTTGATTTCCGAAAGCTCGTCCACGTCGGGAAGGGCTCCGTGGAGGGCCAAAACCCCGGCGGGATGATAGGCAGCATAGGGCAAAAACGTGAACGTCTCCGCCAAAAGTTTTTCCTCCTCCCGGGAGAGGCTCCGCCAAAAATCCGCCGGGACAAAGGGCGCCACCGCCCAGCCCTCATGGTTTCCCATAAGGAGGAAGATCCTTTCTGGATGTGCGAGTTTTGCCTCCACCAGGGCCCTGAGGTTCCCAGGGGAGTCCGGGCCGCGGTCCACGTAATCCCCCAGGAACACAAGAACGTGGTTCTCATCGAAGAAGCGGCGGAGAACCTCCTCCGTGGCCTCCCGGTCGCCGTGGGTATCACCCACGAACACCGTGGTTTTGTCCGAAGGAAGGAGGATAAGCCGCGGTTCTTTCCGCAAAACCTCGCGCAGGGCCTGAATTTTTAGGAGATCCAGCACGGCCCCAATTTACCGCGGGGAAAGGTCCTGGGCAACGGAAAGGTAAGGGGAAAGCTTGAGCGAAAGCCGATCCCAATCCTCCAGATCCAAGGCCTCGCCGCGCACCCGCGGATCCAGGCCAAGCCCCCCAAGGATTTCGTCCACAAGCTCCGGCGGAAAATGTGAAGCCAACGCTTGTCTGAGCGTTTTTCTTCGGTGAGAAAAAACCAAGGCCAGGGTGCGCTCAAAGATCTCCTCGGCCGCGGCGATCCTGGGCTTGGGAAGGCGGAGGATGCGCACCAAGGCGCCGTCGACTTCCGGGGGAGGGAAAAACACGGTGCGCGAGATCTTCCGCAAAAGCTCCACCTGGAAATAGGCCCGCAGGTGCACGCCCAGGCGGTTCACCTTTGGCCCGGGCGGCGCCACGAGTTTCTCGCCCACTTCCCACTGCACGGTGAACACCGCCCTCCTCACGACCTCCCTTTCGCGGATGAGCTTGAGCAAAACCTCGCTCGTGATGGCGTACGGAAGGTTTCCCACCAAAAGGAGCTCGTCCCCGAGATCCCGCAAAGGAACGTCCAAAAAATCTGCAGCCAAAACCTGAACGTTCGCCAAGCCCTGGGTTTGTTCCCGGAGGATGGGGATAAGCCGAGGGTCGATCTCCACAGCGAAGAGCTTTTTCACTTTGGGAGCCAAGGCCACAGTAAGGGTGCCAATCCCCGCGCCCACTTCCACGGCCGTTTCTGTTGCTTTGGGCTCGATTGCTTCCAGAACGCGCTCAAGCACGTTCGCATCGGCGAGGAAATGCTGGCCCAAAGATTTTTTAAGCCTGATCCCGTGTTGCGCGAGGATTTCCCGGATCGCGGAAGGGCTAGTAAGGGAGGCCAACGCCTACTTTTCCTCAAGAAGGATTTCCCGACAGCGCCGGGCTTCTTCGGGAGAAAGGCCCGCCTCCATGCATTGGAGTTTGGCTTCCTCAAGCTTTTCTTTTTCCGAAAGGGCGCGCAGGGCGGAGGAAATGGGCTCGGCGAGCTCAGGGTAACCGCTTTTCTCCAGCACTTCGGCCAGCGTGCGCCAAAAAGAGAGGGGAAGAGCGAAGGCTTGGCCTTCCGCGGATCTTAGGGCCAGCTCCTCTGGTCCGACCTCGATTTCCAAGCGGAGCTTCGCCATACTCCGCACCTCCAGGGACAGTATATGAAGGCCCGGGATCCCCAGCAACGCCGGCTTTTTGCGGGGAAACCTTCTCCGTATAATGGGGGTGCGGTAACCGGGGGAGCTCCGTAAGGGGCTGAGAGGAGGCGGAAGCCTCGACCCTTGGAACCTGATCTGGGTAATACCAGCGTAGGGAAGGTTACCGAGCGCTGGCCCACTCAGGTTGCGAGCCCCCTCCCTTGGTTAGCCGCCAAGGAGGGGTTTTCTTGGCGCGCACGATCCTCATCGTGGCAGGCGGGGTGGCCTCCGCGGAAGAGGCGCGGGAGGCCGCAAAGAACGCGGATTACATCATCGCCGCCGACGGCGGCTTCTCCCTCGCTTCCCGGGCAGGCCTCCGGGTGGATCTCCTCGTAGGGGACATGGATTCCCTCGATCGCGTCCCCGAGCATGTGCCCACTTTGAAGCTCCCAAGGGAAAAGGATGCCACCGATTTGGAGCTCGCTTTGGATTACGCCTGTGAGATGAAGCCAGAGTGGATCTTCGTCGTTGGGGCCTTCGGCGCCCGGCTCGACCACACCTTGGCCAACGCCAATCTCCTCGAGAAATACGACCTCCCCGTGGTGCTCTTCCACCAAGGATTCCGCGTGTACCTCGTGGTAGACGAGCTTGAGCTCTCGGCGGAGTTGGGCGACCTCGTCTCCCTAATTCCTCTTTCCGCGGAAGTTCGGGGCATTTCCACTTGGGGCTTGCGCTACCCCCTCCACGACGGTGTTCTTTTCCGGGCCTCCACGCGCGGCGTTTCCAACGAGGTCGTGGGATCTCCCTGCGGGGTGAGGGTGCGCGAGGGAAAACTCCTCCTCATCCACAAACCCAAAGGAGGTGGGCGATGAAGCGCATCGTTTTTGGTCTTTTCGTAGCGTTCTCTTTGGCTTACTTTGCTGGGGCGCGGCAGCTTGTCGTCTACACCTACGACTCTTTCGTCTCCTGGGGCCCCGCCAGGGCCATCGAGGAGAAATTCGAGGCCATGTTCCCCGGCGTGGACCTCGTCTGGGTGGCGGTGGGCGACTCCTCGGAAATGCTTTCCCGCCTCATTGCCGAGCTCAAGCTGGGCGTGCCCACTGCGGACGTCTTTTTGGGGTTAGCGGACGTGGAACTTCCCCGCGCTTTGGCCCACAAGGTCTTCCAACCCTTGGATCCCGCGCAAATTCCCAACCTCGCTGACGTTCCCGAGGATCTCCTCTTCGATAAAACCGGCCACGTCCTTCCCTATGACCATGGGTATGTGACCTTTGTCTACGATGCCGAACTTCTGCCCCAAGAGCTTGTGCCTCGGACCCTGGACGATCTTCTGCGGCCGGAACTCCGCGGAAAAATCATCCTCACCGATCCCCGCACCTCTTCGCCTGGTCTTTCCTTCCTCCTTTGGACCGTTGCCCACTACGGCGAGGGATGGCTCGATTACTGGCGGAAACTCATCCCCAACGTCCTCACCATCACCAAGGGGTGGTCCGAGGCGTACGACATGTTCTTGGCTGGCGAGGCGCCCATTGTGCTCTCCTACTCCACGGATACCGCTTACTCCTACATCGAGCATGGCTCCTTGCGCTACCGGGTGATCACTCCTGATGGTGAGGCCTACCGCCAAGTCGAAGGGATGGGCATCGTCCGCGGAACGGATGAGCCCGAATTGGCCCACGCGTTCCTGAACCTTGTCCTATCCGTGGAAATCCAGGAGCTCATCCCCACCACCCAATGGATGTTCCCGGTGAACGCCAAAGCGAAACTTCCTGCGGGTTATGAATATGCGGTGATCCCGGAGAAACCGGTTTCCCTGGATCCGGAGCTCGTGGGAGCAAAGCTTGAGGAGTGGCTGGAGCTGTGGCAAAGGCTTCTGATCGGCGGTTGAGCTTGAGGGTGGGGGCAAGCCTGGCCCTCGCCGGCTTGCCCCTTCTTTTTTTGGCCTTCGCTTTCTTTCTCCCGTTGGCCAACGTCCTTCTTTTCGGCCTGCGGCCGGAAAATCGCTGGACCGCCGATTACCTCCGAGCTGTCCTTTCCGACCCTTATGTGCAGCACCTCTTTTCCTTCACCGCCCTTCAAGCCTTCCTTTCTACGCTTCTCAGCTTCGCTTTGGGCTTCCCTTTGGGCTGGTTCCTCACCCGCTACCGCTTTCCCGGAAAGGGTTTAGCTCGGGCATTTACGCTTGCGCCGTTTGTCCTTCCTCCCATCACGGTGTCCCTCGGTTTTTTCCTGTTCTTTGGCAACACGGGTTACCTGAACAACGCTTTGCGCGCGGCGTTTGGCCTGCGGGAGCCGCCTTTGCGCCTCCTCTATTCCCTTTGGGCCATCGTCCTTGCCCATGCTTTTTATAACGCGCCTGTATTCGCTCGCTTCATCCATGCCGCTTGGAGCTCCCTTGACCCGAGTTGGGAGGAGGCCTGTGCCGTGCTCGGGGTTTCCCGGCCCCGGGCCTTCTTCACCGTAACTCTGCCCCTCCTTCTTCCCGCCATTTTTTCCGCAGCCGCCCTGGTGTTCGTCCTCTGTTTTCTCTCGTTCGCCATCCCCCTTTCTCTGGGCGGAGCCCGCTTTGCCACCGTGGAAGTGGGCATCTACCTTTATGCCCGCGTCTATCTTGACTTTTCTCGCGCCGCAGCTCTGGGACTGGTACAGATTCTGGTAACCCTTGGCCTAGCCTATTTTTACGTGCGGGGAAGCGGGTTCTTCGGTGGCCGGCAAGGGCGAACCCGTCCCATTCAGACTCTCGCGTTTCCTTCCCGCCCTGCACATCTTCTTTGGATCCTTTGGCTCCTTCTGAGCGCCGCGATTTTTCTCGGGCCCATTGCTTCCGTTATCGCGGACTCCTTTTCCCGCCCTCTCGGGGGAAAGCCCCCGGGATTCGGCTGGTATCGCGCCATTTTTTCCCCTGAACAGAACCCGCTCATCGGCACTTCCCCTTTGGGAAGTATCCTCGTAAGCCTGGAGGTGGCCGGCCTTTCCACCCTTTTGGCCCTCGCTTTAGGGCTTTCGGTGAGCGGGACCCTGCGAGTTTTGCGTTCCCGCGCGTTAGAGGCTCTCCTCATGGCGCCCATGGCCATTTCCTCTGTAGTTTTGGGCCTAGCCCTCCTCTTAGCTTTCCGGAATCCACCTCTTTCCTACCTTCCCGAAAAATTCTCGTTGGTTTTGGCTCACGGCCTCATGTTCTATCCGTTTGTGGTGCGCATCGTGCGGCCCCTTTGGGAGGGTTTGACCCCTTCTTGGGTGGAAGCTGCCCGCACCCTGGGCGCGAGCCGCGCCCGGGCTTTCCTCACCGTGGAAGTCCCCCTCCTTTCCCAGGCCCTTCTTGTCGCCGGAGCTTTTTGTCTTGCCCTTTCCCTTGGGGAGATGACCGCGGCGGCCATGCTTTCCCGCGGGGAGCTTGTGACCATTCCCCTTGCCATTTACCGCTTCCTTTCCGCCCGAAGGTTTGGCGCCGCCTCGGCCATGGCTTCCCTTCTCATCCTCATCACTGTGGCCGCAGTCGCCGTCTGGGAGTGGATCGGAGAGAGGAGCTTCCGCGCCTATGGCCAGGCTTGAGGTGGAGAATCTGCAGAAAAGCTTCGGCCAAGTGGTGGCCGTCGATGGGGTCTCTTTCTCCGTGGATGCAGGCGAAATCCTCGTTCTCCTCGGCCCTTCCGGATGCGGAAAGACCACGGTTCTTCGGTGCATTGCGGGTTTGGAAAGACCGGACCGCGGTGAGATCCGACTCGACGGCCGCTCCCTCCTTGGCCTTCCTCCGGAGAAGCGCGACGTAGGCTTGGTTTTCCAAAACTATGCGCTTTTTCCTCATCTCACGGTGGCGGGAAATATTGCGTACGGCTTGCGTCACGGAAGGTATCGGCTTTCCCGCCCAGCCCGAAGAAAAAAAGTCGCAGAACTTTTGGATTTGGTCGGGCTTTCGGGTTACGAGCGAAGGAAACCTCATGAGCTTTCGGAAGGGCAAAAGCAAAGGGTGGCTTTGGCCCGAGCTTTGGCGGTGGAGCCAAAGGTTTTGCTTTTGGATGAGCCGCTTTCCGCGTTGGATGCGGCGTTGCGGGTGGAGCTGCGGCGCGAGCTCCGCCGCATCCTAAAAGAGCGGGGAACTACTTCTGTGTACGTGACCCATGACCAAGAGGAAGCGCTGGTTTTGGGGGACCGGGTCGGCGTGATGCGGGAAGGGAAACTCGAGCAGGTGGACCGGCCACAGGACCTTTATGAGCGGCCAAGGACGCTTTTTGTCGCGCAGTTCTTGGGCCGTGCCAACCTCTGGCCCGCCCAAATTTTGCGGGAAGAAGGCGACCGTGTTTTCGTGGCCGTGGCCGGAGCCGAGCTCGAGGCCAGGCCCTTGAGCCCCATGGCCTTTCGGGAAGTGTTCCTCTTCTTCCGGCCGGAGTGGGTCGAGCTCGGGGAGGGGCCATTCCTTGCGGAAATCGAGGAAGCGGAATACCTGGGCGACCATTGGGAAGCGCGCGGGAAAGTCCAGAATTTCCCGGTTCTCCTTAGAATCGCGGAAAAACCCGGCAATTTCGTGCGGTTCCGAATCCTGCGGGCCTTTCTCCTTTTCAATTGTTAGTTTTTAACCACAACGACATGCTAAGTAACAGCTAATTACGGACAGAAAAGCTCTCTACGCGAAAAGCCGCCACTGCTAACTTCGCCCACGGCTGGATGGCGTTCGAGCAGTCTCTTGACTAGTAGCAGAAGTTGAATATAATGTAAAGCGATTGGAGGTGATTGGTGATGAGAGGAATTGTGCTGGCTGTATTGTTAGCGGGTATCCCCGCATGCGCTGGTACATTTCTGATTAAAAACGATCGAATTCTTCTTTACCAAGAACATGACCGCATTACCCTTCTCCTGGCTAATCCATTGGAAGGAATGGCTGAAGAAATCGCTCTCACATTTCCCGGGCTTGTTCAACTTGAGGACGTTTATGTACATGCGGGGATCATGAAACCTACTCAGGGGCGGCGGGAACTCGTGCTTTCGGGAGCCCTTTGGCAACAAGGATTCGTGCGTCTGTCGTGGAAACCTGCTGCGCTTCTCCCCTTGACCATCAGTGCTCGTTCGGCTACCGAAGAATGGACCCTTGAACTTTCTCATGCTTTTGTTTATGGAGATCCAGAAATCCTGAAACTCCCGCAAGGAATTT
>Ga0272445_1002401_pt1 | contig 12885 bp, 13 predicted proteins | sample YNPCB0031_FD_194404 | JGI IMG/M metagenome (GOLD analysis project Ga0272445, IMG submission 194404) | Hot spring sediment microbial communities from Yellowstone National Park, WY, United States - YNP-CB-003-1 | ecosystem: Environmental > Aquatic > Thermal springs > Hot (42-90C) > Sediment... | reverse complement strand
GCCCCCCACCCTCCGCTACCTCTATCCCGAAAAAAAACAGCTCCGCTCCGCCCAACGTCATTATTACTTTTTAGGAGTGCCCAAAACCGCCCATATAGGCCTTCCGCATCGTATTCAAGCCCTATTAGAAGCCGAAGCCGCCCTCCAAGCCCAGATAAACCAGCTTAAACACCAGATAGAAGCCCACGTCGCTTCCCTTCAGATGCTGCCGCTGGAACCTTCTAAAAAAGCTCTGGAGGAAGCCCAGAAAAAACTCTTAGCCGCAGAAAAAGCCTTGGCCCAGACAGAGGCCCGCCTCTCCGAAACCCAAAAAGCCCTCTCCGCTGAAGAAGCCCGCCTCCATGCCCTCCAAACCAAAGAAGCCCAACATCACGAGTCCCTCCTACCCATCAATGAAAACCTCGCCCAAGCCGAAAAGCGCCTAACCGAACTTCAAAAAAAGCTCCAAGCCCTCTCCCAAGAGGCCGAAATCCACCAAAAAAACCTTCAAGAGCTCTCCACTGAGCACGCCGATAAACGTTATCAGCTCGCTCAAATAGAAGAGCGCCTCCGCCAGGAAGAAAAACACCAGCGGCTCATTCATCAGCAGCTAAGCGAAGTCCGCAAACGCCTAACCTATCTGCGCGACCAGAGCCAACAGCTAAGCCAGGAACTCAATACGGCCCACACCCGGCTCACCGAAGTCCATGAGGCCTTAGCGCAAGCCCAAGCAGAATCCGAAGCTATCGCAAACCGCCGAAATGCCCTTGACAAAGCTCTAAACGCCGCCGAAAAAACTTACAAAGAAATAGAGTCCAATCTCAACCAGCACCTCTCGCAGCGGGAAGCCCTCTTAGAGCGACGAAACCGCCTCAATACTCGCCGCCAAGAAGCCGAACATCGCCTCCAGATGCTGGGCCAACGTCTGCAAATGGAAACAGGGCTCGCTCTATCCAACCTCCCAGATGAGCCAACCGCACGCCTGCCCGCCGAGCAGGTAGAGCATCAGCTCCAAAACCTCCGTCAGGAAATGAGTCAGCTCGGCGAACTCAACTTTGAAGCATTCTCCACCCTCCATCAGGAAAAAGCCCGCATGGACTCCCTCCAAACCCAAAAAACCGATATCCGTCTGGCTCTGGAGCGGTTAGAAAAACTCCTGCTTCATCTGGACCGGGAGGCCGCCCAGCGATTCACAGATACTTTTGAGGCTGTACGTCAAGCGTTTATTCGGCAGTTCCGAGAGCTTTTTTCTGAGGAGGACACCTGTGATATGGTCTTGGTGGAACCCGACAATCCCCTTTCCAGTGCCATAGATATTATCGCTAGGCCCCGAGGCAAAAGGCCTCTCTCTATCACGCAGCTCTCCGGCGGAGAGAAAGCCCTAACCGTTCTCGCTCTGCTCATGGGCATACTGTCTATTCGGCCACCCGCCCTCATCATCTTAGATGAGGTTGATGCTCCGCTGGATGATGTTAATGCGGATAAGTTTGGGCGGCTTTTGCGGCGATTTGGAGAAGGCAGTCAGCTTCTCGTCATCACCCACAATAAGATCACCATGTCGTATGCCGAGGTTTTGTATGGCGTTACGATGCCGGAACCGGGTGTGAGTACGTTATTAGGCGTTGAGTTATCGCAGGCTTTACAGCCCGTGCCGACGGCATGAGGTATCGTTTGGAGTGGCGCAAAGGGGAGCCTGTGATTAGCGGAGAGAGTGTGGATTATGTAGGGGGTCAGCTCAAGCGAGCCTGGGAAGAGGCCTTTGCCTCGTATGGACTCATAGGGCGTGGATGGCACCAAGTCCTGCTCATAGGAATGGGGGCTTCACTCATGCAGATTTTAGCTCAAACAGGTCAGCCTCCCCCCAGCCAGGTCCTCATCTTAGAAAAAGACCCCGAAATAGTGCGCCTGCAAGAAGCGCATTTCGTCTTACCCCTCCCCTATCAAGTCTATCTCGGCGATGCCGCCCAAACCATATACGAGCGCACCGAAACTTTTGATGGCATATTTGTAGATGCCTTTATAGAATGGGAAGTGCCGCCGAATCTCCTGCATAAAGACTTTCTGCAAGCCTTACACCATCGGCTGAACCCTAAAGGGCTTTTGCTCTGGAATGTCCTATTGACTAAGCAGGCCAAACGTTTAGAGACTCTGCTGCGGGAAACGTGGCCCATAGTGCGCATACGACGCATGGGGAACCACTATTTCTTCTTAGCTGGGAATACGGAAGCCGACTGGGGGTGGCCTTTTTGAGGGATTGACAAAAACTCTATTACTTTGCGGTATGCGGTTTCTGGCAGTATGGATAGGTATGGGGGCCCTCATATCCTTATGGGCGCAGCGAGGCTCCGCATATAAGGGCTATTTAGCCCTTGGTCCTTCCGTAGGGATCACCAACTACAAAGGGGACCTGGACGATGACTTTACCCTCAAATTTACTCGTCCGGGCTTCGGCTTTAACCTCATTTACAACTTCCATCCGCATCTAAGGGCTCGTATTGGCTATTTTCAAGGCTGGATAGGGGCTGCCGACTCCGTAAGTGTAGATAAATTCCGCAAGTGGCGTAACCTCCATTTCCGGTCCCACATCACGGAGTTTCACCTCTTATTTATTTACGAATTCTTTGCGCACCCTCGCTTGTATCGCTTCCGCCCGAAGTTTTCACCTTTTATCTTTGCAGGTGTAGCAGTATTTAACTTTGATCCTAAAGCTAAGGCCAGTGACGGTAAATGGTATCGGCTCCAGCCCTTAGGCACGGAGGGGCAGTTCTTGAATGATCCGACCCGCACCTATCCCAAGCCTTATGCCCTTACCCAGGTATCTATTCCCATGGGCATCGGGGCTCGGTGGAGGCTGAGCACGCGGTGGGACCTGTGGTTTGAGCTCGGCCTGCGAAAAACCTTTACCGACTACCTGGATGATGTAAGTGATCGCTATCCACCCCCTGATCTCATGCTGGCGCAGATGGGACCTATTGCGGCGGAGTTATCAGATAGAAGCGGTTATCGGGCACAGGGCAGCAGCGGCTACGAAGCCAACGATGTGCGCGGCTTCGTCAATCAAAAAGACTGGTATGTTTATACCGGGATTGGCGTAACTTACATTATTGATCCGGGTGAGCGCTGCCCGAAGTTCCGCTGAGATTTAGCGGTGGAAACGTCTGCCATTACGCCTGCGCAGCTGGACCCCGCGCGGTTGCCCGCCCATATTGCCATCATCATGGATGGGAATGGGCGCTGGGCCAAAGCCCGAAACCTCCCCCGTATAGAAGGCCACCGCTCGGCAGTGCAAGCTGTCCGCGATACCGTGGAAGCCGCGGCAGAACTGGGAATATCTTTTTTGACATTATATGCCTTTTCTACGGAAAACTGGCAGCGCCCCGAAGAAGAAATTTCTGCCCTCATGAGCCTTCTCCGGCTCATGTTAGAGCAGGAGGAGCAGCGGCTGATAGCTAATGGGGTTCGACTTCAGGCTATTGGGGCTTGGGAAACTATGCTTCCCCCTACCCTCGTAGAGCATCTGCGCAAAGTCATTGCCCGGACGAGCCATGGTGAGCGCCTGACCCTCACGCTCGCCCTTAGCTATGGCGGCCGCCAAGAGATCCTCCACGCCGCCCGCCAGCTCGCCAAAGCCGCCCAAGAAGGCCGCCTCCATCCCGACTCCCTCACCGAAGCCCTCTTCAAATCCTACCTCTGGACTAAAGACCTACCCGAACCCGAACTCCTCATCCGAACCAGCGGCGAACAGCGTATCAGTAACTTCCTCCTTTGGGATATTGCTTATACAGAGTTTTACTTCACTCCTGTTTTATGGCCGGATTTCCGTCGACAGCACTTATACGAAGCGATATGGGCTTATCAGCAGCGCGAACGGCGATTTGGGCGGGTCTCAGCTTCCTCTTAGGGTTTGCCCAAACCCCTACCTACCTTCAACCTCGAGAAGTGGAAATCGCCGGCCTTCGCGTAGAAGGCGCCTCCTACGTGGACCCCGAAGCCATCAAAATCGCCAGCGGCCTCTATCTCTCCCAAAAGCTACGTATCCCAGGCGATGACCTCTCCCATGCCATTAGAAAACTCTGGAAGCAAGGTCTCTTCTCAGAAGTAGAGATCCTTGCCGACAGCCTCACCGAAAAAAAAGTTTGGCTTGTGATTCGGGTTACAGAACGCCCCCGTATCGCTAAACACTCCTTCCGGGGCCTCTCCAAAAGCAAAGTAAGCGACCTCAAGGACAAAATAGGCCTCGTCAAAGGCACTATCTTTACAGAAGCTCAGCGCCAAAGAGCCGAACGCGTAATTCGGAACTACCTCCAGAGCAAAGGCTACTATCAGGTTACCATTCGCACCGAAACCCGCCCCGATACTACCGAGCCTAACCGCATAGAAGTGATATTTTTCGTCAAGCAGGGCCCCCGCACCCGCATCCAAGAAATATCCATTCAGGGTCTAAACCACTTCTCCCCCCGCTGGGTCAAACGCCAACTCAAAGAAACCAAAGAAAAACGTTTATACCGCTTCTGGAAACGTTCTCGCTTCCAGCGTACAGAGTTTGAAAAAGACATAGAGCGCCTCATTGAGAAAATGCGCGAAAAAGGCTACCGAGATGCCCGACTCTTATCTGATAGCGTCTATCTTCTCAATAACCGCCACCTTAAGATAGACCTCTCCCTCTATGAGGGGCGGCGTTACTACTTCCGTAATATTACCTGGGAAGGGAATTCCGTTCATGACTCTACTACGCTGAGCCGCGTCTTAGGCATTCGACGAGGCGATGTATATAACCCGAAACTTTTAGAAAGGCGCCTCCACATGGACCCCAACGGAAACGATGTAGCTTCTCTGTACCTGGATGATGGCTATTTATTCTTTCGTGCGGAGCCCGTAGAGCATATCGTGGGTGAAGACTCTGTGGATTTGGTGATTCGTTTATTTGAGGGGCCGCAAGCCACGATTCGGCGTATCCTTACCGAGGGGAATGATCGCACGCGCGATCGGGTAGTGCTTCGGGAGATTCGCACCTATCCAGGTGATAAGTTTAGCCGCAATGCCCTCATTCGGTCGCAGCGGGAGATTCTCGCTTTGGGTTACTTTGACCAGGAAAAAACCCAAATCGTTCCTCTCCCGGAGCCTTCGGAAGGGGTGGTAGATCTTAAGTATGTTTTAGAGGAGCGGCCTTCGGATCAGGTCTTTTTGCAGGGGGGCTGGGGCGGTCGTATCCGCGATGCTTATGGTAATCCCATCGGGGGGGGACTTATCCTCACTACGGGCCTTCGCTTTAATAACTTTGCCTTTAGCCGTATCCTTAATAAGCGGGCTTGGCGTCCCCTTCCCACGGGCGATGGCCAACAGCTTGGCCTTCAAATCCAGCTCAATGGCCGCGGCTTCCAAAACTACGCCATCAACTTCCTGGACCCGTGGTTCGGCGGCAAAAAACCCAACTCCCTCGGCTTCTCTCTCTACTACTCGGTCCAACGGTCCCTTTTCTCCGATTACTACCTTTCTATCCTTGGCACTACGTTGGACTTTGGAAAACGTCTCCGATTTCCGGATGACTTTTTCCGCAGTTATACCACGCTTTCTTACCGCTACTATTCTGCTAAAAATGCCTTTTCGCTCTTGGGGTCCCAGGGAACGGCTTTTGTCAATATCATATCCCTGCGGCAGGCTATTGATCGGACCAGTTTGGATGCGCCTATTTATCCGCGCTCGGGGTCTTCTATTACCCTTTCCGTGGAGGTAACACCCCCCTGGTCTTACCTGCTGGGGGGAGCCTACGAGAAAGAACGGGATGCGCTACGTTTATTGGAGTTTCACAAATGGCGCATGGATGCGCAGTTTTATGCCCGAGTCGTGGGGAATCTGGTGCTGGCGCCGCGGTTTCGCTTAGGTCTTTTGGGCCGGTATAATCCCAATCTTCCATTTTCGCCCTTTGAGCGGTTTTTCCTTGGGGGGGATGGCATTCAGGGCTTCAATATTGACGGCCGGGAAATCATCGCCCTGCGGGGATATGCGTCTCCTTTTATTGGTCCGGCTAATGGGGCCTTAGCTTTTACGAAGTTCACCTTGGAGCTACGGCAGGCGATCTCCCTCAATCCCACCGCCACGTTGTGGGTACATGTCTTTGGAGAGGGGGGCAATGCATGGGGACGCCTCTCAGATATCAATCCCCTTAATCTCCAGCGCTCCTTTGGTGCAGGGGTGCGAGTATTTTTGCCAATGTTTGGACTCTTAGGGGTGGACTTTGGATATGGGATAGATAATGCCCGGGACCCAGCGGGTTTCCCCTTAGGAGGGCCGCGCTGGCACTTCATGATCGGTCAGCAACTATGAAAACCTGGCATAAACTTGCCCTGGCCCTTCTTGCCTGGGGTCTTGGCTATGTAGCCGCTCAAAAAGTCGGGTATGTTGATACCCAAGCCCTCTTAGAACGCATGCCCGAGTACAAAGCCGCCGAACAAGAAATAGAACGGCTTACCCAACAATGGCAAAAAGAAATCGACGACCTCTACGCTCGCATCGAGCAGCTTTTCCAGCAGTACCGAGAACAAGAACCGCTCATGTCCCCCGAAATGAAACGCCGAAAACAAGAAGAGATTGAAGCCGAAGAGCGGAAAGCCCGAGAGCTCCAGCGCAAACGTTTCGGCCCCAATGGCGACCTCTTCAAACAGCGAGAAGAAAAAATGAAACCCATCTTAGACCGCCTTCAACAGGCCATTCAAGCCGTCGCCCAGGAAAAGAAATTTTCACTGGTCTTAGACCGCAGTGCAGGGGGAATCCTCTTATATGCAGAGCCGGCTTATGACCTTACGGATGCAGTGGCCGCCAAACTCGGACTGCGATGAGAAAGCTGGTTTTGGGAGGAGCGCTCCTCCTTTTCTTTGCATGCCGATCCAGCTCAGACCCCTCAGCTTCTAAGCCCGGCATGCGCATCGGCTACACTAATCTGGAACGGGTTCTCCAGCTCATGCCCGAAGCCCAAGCTGTAGATAGCCAGCTGCGCGCCTATCAAGCCTCGCTCCTGCAGCCTATCCAACAAAAACAAGCCGCCTTAGAAAAACAATACCAAAACTTCCTGGAACTCCAACAAAAAGGCCTCTTAGCTCCCGTAGAAGCCGAACAGCGCCAAAAAGAACTCCTCAAACTCAACGAAGAAGTCCAACGTCTCCAAATCCAAGCCGAAGAAAAACTTTATGCCAAACGAGCCGAACTCTTCCAACCTCTATCGGACAAACTCCAAAAAGTTATAGAGGAGCTCGCCCAAGAAGAAGGCTACGACTATATCCTCAATAACTCCAATGCTACAGGGATGGCTTTCCTTCTACATGCCCCGAAAGAGCATGATGTAACGAAACGGCTACTAAAGCGGCTGGGAGTTTCGCCAGATAGTCTCCCAGACGAGGAGCCTAAGTAAAATCCGTACCTTTGTCCAATGCGCCAACTCCTGCCTCTCCTCATCTTCACGTTTGTTTTTCTTTGGGCTCAAACTCCAACCCCCTCCAAAAAGCCCCACCGCATCGGCTACACGAACTTAGAACTCGTCCTCAGCTACATGCCCGAAGCCCAGCAGGTAGAAGCCGAACTGCGCACTTACGAAAGGAAAGTCCTGGAACAGCTCAACATCAAGCAAGCCTACCTCCAAACTAAGATAGAAGAATACACCGAACTCAAACAACAAGGCAAACTTTCCCCCGTCCAGGAAGAAGAGCGCCGTAAAGAAATCATGCGCTTAGACGAAGAGCTCAAGCGCTTCCAGGAAGAAAGCGAACAAAACTACCTCAAAAAGAAAGCCGAGCTTTTACAACCTATCATTGAGAAGCTCCAAAAAGCCATTACGGAGCTGGCAGAGGCAGAAGGGTACGATTACATTCTGAATAACTCCAACTCCACAGGGATAGCGACGATTTTGCACGGCCCTAAGAGTGAGGATGTTACGGAAAAGCTGCTTCGGCGGCTGGGGATAGACCCTTCTAAGTTACAGCGACCTACTTCTGAAACTGCGGGTAGTGGGAGCTCGTCCGCAACCCCTGAGAAAAAATAATGACGATTGGGGTTTTTGATTCGGGGTTAGGGGGGCTTTTGACGGCGCGGTATATCAAGGCTTTTGCGCCGGGGGTTCGGATTTTGTACTATGGAGATACGGCGCATTTGCCTTATGGCGACAAATCGTCCTGGCAGGTGCAGGCGTATGCTCGGGAAATTGTGCGGTTCTTACTGGAGGCGGGTGCCCAGGGGATTGTAATTGCTTGTAATACGGCTTCGGCGGTCGCTCGGGAGGTGGTTTGGGCCGAGGCACAGGGAAAACCTGTTTGGGATGCGATTTCGGCTACTTTGCAGCAATTTGAAGCGCAGCCCCCTGAGTTCCCCTTAGGTGTAATAGGCACTTATACGACTATTCGCTCAGGGATTTATGGGGCAGCTATTCAGGAGCGATGGCCCGAAGCCCCCATTGCCCAGCTCCCCACTCCTCTCCTCGTACCCCTCATAGAAGAAGGCTTTGCGGATCATCCTGCGACACAGCTTATTTTGCAGACCTATCTTTCCAGTCCTGCGCTGCGGGGGATTCGGGGTCTTCTTTTGGCCTGCACGCATTATCCTTTGCTGATGGAGGCCATTGAGGCCTACTATCGGGGGCGTTCGGAAGCGTGTCGGCTCTACAATAGCGCAGAGATGTTGGCTCGCACTGTGGTTTCGGAGTTATGGCGGCTTCCGGCCTTGCCTGCGAATGCAGGGAGTGATATTTTCTGGGTTTCGGACTACACAGATCGGTTTGCGGAGTTGGCGGCCCGTTTCTGGGGGGAGTCCCTCCCCCTCCAAAAAGCCCCTACTTTCGTCAGCTCCTAAGGAGAAAGGTGCCGCTTGAATAATCTATTTCCTGGCACAGACTTTCTTTTTAGGCGGTACCAGCCCCCAGCGCACCCGCTCTGTGGGGCGGGGCGCTAGGGGCAGGTACCGCCTAAAAAGAAAGTCTGTGCCAGGAAATAGTCTTAGCTGGATAGCGGCCCAAGAGTCAAAGGAGATATAGGGGAGCTTCCTGATTTCGGCGGGGGAATAGATAGGGGGTTGTTTTTTTTGAGAGAGTTTCTTGCCCCCGCTCATCGTTATCTTTGCATTGCTATGCGCCTGATGCTGGTACTTTCTTTTTCTCTCTTTTATGCCCAAAACCGCCCCCTTATTCGCATCGGAAAGCTCCAGTACACGGGTGGGGACTGGTATGGTAATCGCACCGCCCTCTCTAACCTCCTTCAATATGCTGCTGAGCACGCACCGATGCCCCTCGCCCTCCAAGAGGAAGTCGTTTCCCCCTCTGACCCTAACCTAGCTCGCTTTACCCTTCTCTATGCCGCCGGTCACGGCTATATCACTTTCAGCGCCCCCGAAGCGCAAAACCTCCGCACCTACCTCCTCGGAGGCGGCCTCCTCCTCTTAGACGACGATTACGGCTTCTTCCCTTACGCTCAGGAAGCCCTCCGACAAATCTTCCCAGAAGGTCAGCTCAAACCCCTCCCCGCTAACCACCCTATCTTCTCCTGTTATTACCCCTTCCCGTATGGCCTGCCCAAAGTCCACGAACACGATAACAAACCCCCGCAACTCTACGGCTTTTTCTACGGCAATAAACTGGTGGCTCTCCTCACGCATGAAGCAGACCTCGGCGATGGCTGGGAAAACCCCGAAATCCATAAAGACCCCCCCCACGTGCGCGAACTCGCCTTCCAAATGGGCGTCAACATCTTATGCTACGCCGCTACCTTGCACTAATCACCCTCGCCACCGCCCAAACCGTCTTCATAGAAAATGCCGAGGAGCTTAGCGGCACAGACGAAGTGCGCCACCTCAAAGGCGCCGTAGCCCTTCGCCAAGACACCATCCAGCTCTTCTGTGACGAGGCTGACCTCCACCAGAATAACGCCTTCTACGCCAGGGGCGCCGTCCGCACCCTCATCGGTCAAAGCGGCACCATCTCCTCCGCTCGTCTCTCATACGACCCTATTACCCGCCACCTCACCTATGAAGGGCAAGTCGTGGCTACCTTCGGTACGACTACGCTACGCACCGAACGGCTCACTTACGACCGCCAGACCGAAACCGCCTCCTACACAGGGGGCGGCTCCCTCACCGACACGAGCGGCACCATTTATAGCCTTTACGCTACCTACCACCTCCCCACCGAAACTGTCACCTTCACCCAGCAGGTCCGAGTAGAACATCCCCCTTATCAGGTTTTTACCGACAGCCTTCTCTATCATACGAACACGCTCACAGCTACCTTCCCTACCCCCTTCACCCTATATAATACCCTCAAGCCCGAAACGCTCTTTGCTTATAGCGGCCAGTGGCAGCGCCAAGAAAGCCTCCTGACCCTCTACGGCCAGGTCGTGTGGCGCACACCTAAAATTTTCCTCCGAGCAGACTACGCCTTTTACGACCAGAAGGCCGATACAGGCCTCGCCGCTTGTAATGTCTTCTACCAGAGCCGCACCGGCAAAGGCTGGGGCATGGCCGACAGCGCTTTCTGGCACCCCGACACCCTCACCCTCAAAGAAAATATCGCCGCCTTCCTTTTTACCGACCGCGATACAGCCTTCCTCCAAAGCCAACTGGCCTTTCTCATTCCCCCTCACCTTTACCTGATTGGAGAAGCCGCTTTTCTGCGTCCCCCGCTCTCCGCCATGGCCGATACCATCCTCTACGATACCCTCACCCAAAATCTCTTCCTCCTTGGCCGAGCTTGGCTCTATAGCCATCCCTATCAGCTTTTTGCCCGCCATGTCCGCCTTACCCTCCCCCAAAATACCCCTGACTCCCTTCTTGCTGCTGGTAGCGTCTTCACGGCCAGCCAGGTAGATACCCTTCTGCGCTTCTACCACCAAGTGCGCAGCGATAGCCTCATTGCAAAATGGGATTCTACCTTGGAAGCTTTTACGCCTATCCTGTACCTTCACAATCTGCGCGCCCTCTACTACCAGGCTGAGGGCCCCCATTATCAGGGCGCCCACGAGATTCTCCGCGCTCAGTCCCTCTTCCTTACTCTCGGCCCTAACCGCCAACCCACTTACCTCCGCTTAGAAAACCATCCCCAGGGCCGCTTCATCCCCATCAAACTCCTCCTGACTCATCCCCCCTTCCTCCCTGCCTTCCAGTGGCGCCCTCCCAAAGATCAGCCCCATTGGCCCATCCACCCCTAAATTTGACTCATGCGCGCTATCCTCTCCCTTTTCATCCTCTCTCTACTCCTCTGGAGCTGCCAGCCCGATAAGCCCCAACCTAATCCCTCCTCAGACCCCCTCCAACTCCTTACCGGCGGCAGCGCCCGCACCTGGCGCCTCCAAACCCTCGCCATCGCCGGCACCACCCAACCCATCCCCCCCTGCCGCTCCGACGACCGATGGACCTTCCGCTCCGACCAGTCCCTATCCTTCCAAAACCCCACCCCCTGCCTCCCCGACGAACCCTCCCCCTCCGCCACCGGCACCTTCCGCTTCACCAATAACAACCGCTTCCTCACCCTCTCCCTCGGCCCCACCACCGAAACCCGCGAAATCATCCAGCTCTCCGAAAACCTCCTCGTCTGGACCTATATCAACGACGAAGGCAAAACTACCGAAGAAACCTGGATACCTTAAAATCCTCCACCCCCTACACCATCCGGTGGGTGGCAGGTATTTTTACGTCAGCGTCTCCTAAATCTTCTTATTTTTGAGTATGCCCATCATTCGTCCCCTCCTCGGAAAAACACCCCAGATCGGACCTAATACCTTTATTGCCGAAACCGCCGTCATCATCGGCGATGTGGTGATTGGCGAATCTTGCAGCATCTGGTATCATGTCGTCATCCGGGGCGATGTGCATTACATTCGGATTGGCAATCGTACCAACATTCAGGATGGGGCCATCTTGCATTGCACCTATCAGAAAGCGCCCCTGGAAATTGGCGATGAAGTTACGATTGGTCATGGAGCGATCGTGCATGGCTGCAAAATCGGTAACCGCGTTTTGATTGGCATGGGGGCTATTATTTTAGACCATGCCGAAGTTCCTGACGAAACCCTTATTGCGGCAGGTGCTCTGGTTCCGGAAGGCATGAAACTCCAGCCTCGCTACCTCTACGCTGGCATCCCGGCCAAACCCATTAAGCCCCTCTCCGACGCCCACCTCCAGAGCCTTGAAGCTTATGCCAGCCGTTATGTCATGTATAAGGAGTGGTATCGGGAACCGAACCCTTCCCTAAACCTCCCTTAGGCGATACGGCAAAATAACCCCATCTCGCTCCGCTATTTCCCGTCGCTTCTCTAAAAGCACCCGATGCAACTCTAAATGCTCCCGATACGCAGGCACCTCCGGCGATAAACTGGACAAGATTTGTTGATTTTCTTCTAAGAGTTTTTGGATGTGGTCCAGGGCTAAGCGGCGATAGTTTGTCTCAAACACCTCGCTGGGGTCTTCCTCCAAGGGTGTATCGTCCCACTGTTTCCAGTTTTCGCTCAAGTTCAACCGCCTTACCATAAAGGCCGCCGCTAAATCCCGCACCTCTTCCCTGAGCCGCTCTAAAAGGAGCGCCCCCTCTAATCCCCCTTCTTCCCAGGGTAACTCTATTAGCGCCTGTCGCAGAGCTTCCAAATTGGGTTCTGAAAAAGTCATCCCCCCCACCGCCTCTCGTAAAACCTCCCATAACGGCCTCCCCCGATACTTATAATACGGATAACTTACCCATAGGCGTAAAAGCTCGCTGTCTGCTCTGAGCTTTTCCCCGCCAGAAGCTCTCCTCAGATGCCCCTCCCCCCGCAGCACTCCCCCAAAACTCTCCCAAAACGAAGGCTCTATCCCCACCAGCCTCTGAATCTCGTCCGCATACGCCCGCCTCAAAAAGGGGTCTGGCACCCGTAAGAGCAGCTGCCCCAACCGCTCATACAA
>Ga0272445_1002397_pt1 | contig 12903 bp, 7 predicted proteins | sample YNPCB0031_FD_194404 | JGI IMG/M metagenome (GOLD analysis project Ga0272445, IMG submission 194404) | Hot spring sediment microbial communities from Yellowstone National Park, WY, United States - YNP-CB-003-1 | ecosystem: Environmental > Aquatic > Thermal springs > Hot (42-90C) > Sediment... | reverse complement strand
CCCTGCCTCCTTTCCACCAGGACCTCCACCTCTCCCCCCAGCTTGGGCCTTATGCGCTCCTCCGCCAGGCGCTGGGCCAGGGCGATGAGCTCCCGGGTGCGGCGCTTTCTCACCTCTATGGGCACCTGGGGCATGGAGGCGGCCCTGGTCTTGGGCCTGGGGGTGTAGGTGAAGGCGTGGACCCGGGTGGGCCTGAGCTCCTCCAGAAAGGCCAGGGTCTCCCGGTGCTCCTCCTCGGTCTCCGTGGGCAGGCCGGCGATCACGTCGGTGGTGAGGGCGAAGCCGGGAATGAGCTCGTAGGCCCTCTGGACCAGGGCCCGGTAGTAGGCCTTATCGTAGCGGCGGCCCATGAGCTTGAGGAGGCGGTCCGAGCCCGTCTGCAGGGAGAGGTGGAGGTGGGGGCGGACCTCTGGGGCGTAGCGGGCCATGACCCTTAGGAGCTCTTCCCCCGTGTCCTCGGGCTCAATGGAGGAAAGGCGCACCCTGGCCCCCAGGTGGTAGAGGTCCTCCACCAAGCCCGCCAGGCCCCTGGGGTGGCCCCGGTAGCTCCCGAGGCGCACCCCGGTGAGGACGATCTCCTTGATGCCCATACGGAGAAGGGCCTCGGCTTCAGCCAGGGCTTCCCGGTAGTCCCGGTGCCTTTCCTTGCCCCTAAGCCTAGGGATGATGCAGTAGGCGCACCCCGCCTGGCACCCGTCCTGCACCTTGAGGAAGGCCCGGACCCGGCTATTCAAAAGCCCCCGCTCCCCCGCACCCCAGAACTCGTTGGGCGGGGTGGTGATGGGGTCCGAGGGCAGGCCGAAGCGTTCCAGAATCACCTTGGGAAGCTCGGCCTTGCGGGCGTTGGGCACCACGGCGTCCGCCCCCAGGGCCTCTACCTCCTCGGGGGAAAGCTCGGCGTAGCAGCCGGTGACCACGATGAAGGCCTCGGGGTTGTGCCGCCTGGCCCGGCGGATCTCCTTGCGGGCGTCGGCCTCGGCGGTGGTGGTGACGGCGCAGGTGTTGATGACCACCAGGTCCGCCCCCCCGGCCTCCACGGGCACCACCTCCGGCTCCAGAGCCTTGAGGAAGCCCAGGAGGGCCTCGGTCTCCACCTGGTTCACCTTGCACCCCAGGGTGCGGAAAGCGGCGCGCATCCTTCCCATTCTGGTAGGCTTGGGGAGTCCCGTCAATGTGAGGTTCCCCACTTGCCGTGAAAGCCCAATGGGTTGTACCATCTTCCCCGCTAGCCCCAAGATATGGGGGAATAAGGAGGGTTATGGAGCGCCATTTCTTTGACGAGCACGCCCAGGCCATCGCCAAAAGGCAGTACCTGCAACCCGGGGACGGGGACATCTTGGGCATGTTCCGCCGCGTGGCCCGGGAGATCGCCAGGCCCGAAAAGCCCGAGGAAAGGGCCTACTGGGAGGAGAAGTTCTACGAGCTCATGGCCTCCAAGCGCTTCTCCCCCGGTGGGCGCATCCTGGCGGGGGCGGGCACGGCCCACGGCAACCTTCTCAACTGCTTCGTCCAGGGAGCCACCGAGAACCCTCCGGAGAGCTTCGCCGGCATCATGGAGGTGGCCAAGAAGCTGGCCCTGGTCACCAAGGTGGGGGGCGGGAACGGGGTCAACCTGGACCCCTACCGCTCCAAGGGGAACCGCAAGCGTCGGGAGGTGCGGGGGGTGGCCTACCTCTCGGCGGAGCACCAGGACCTCGAGGACTTCATCCGGGGCCTCATGCGCCCCCCCACCAACCCCGAGGGGGAAAAGGAGGAGATCGCCCTCAAGAACTTCACCCGGGTGGTCTACGGGGAGGTTTCCCCGGAGATGCGGGCCCTGGCGGAGCGCTACGGGGTGTTGGTGGTCAAGGAGCCCCCCAAGGAGCGCATCCTGGTGCCCGACGACATGGGGGGGATCGTGGAGGCGGCCAAGGAGGCGGCCGCCCTGGCCCGCCAGGGCCTCACCCCCCACGTGGACTTCTCCCTCCTCCGGCCCGAAGGGGCCCCCATCCGGGGAAGCGGTGGGACGAGCTCCGGCCCCGTGAGCTTCCTCCTGGAGATCTTTGACAACTTCCTGGAGTGGGCCGCCCTGGGCGCCGAGGAGGCGGGCCCCGTGGCCACCCTGCGCTACGTCTACGCTCCGGTGCTCCGGGTGGTGCGGCAGGGGGGAACCCGCAGGGGCGCGGGGATGGCCACCCTGGCCATTGACCACCCCGACCTCCTGGACTTCCTCACCGCCAAGGACCTGGACCGGGAAAAAGCCGAGGGGGACATCTCCACCTTCAACATCTCCGTCCTGGTCACCGAGGCCTTCATGCGGGCTTTGGAAGAGGATGCCCTTTGGCCTGTGACCCCCGTGGAGGTCCCCGGCAAGTACTACCCCTACCCCCTCGAGGGCCCCTACACCGGGGAGATCCCCAAGCTGCCGGAGCGGGAGGACGGGGCCAAGGCTATCCCCCTCTACGGGGGCAAGGTGCCCGCCAGGTGGCTGTGGCACGAGATCGCCTGGCACGCCTGGGCCACGGGGGAGCCGGGCCTCATCTTCGTGGACCGCATCAACGAGCTTTCCGCCCTGAAGGGGCTTGGGCCCCGCTACCAGATCCGCTCCACCAACCCCTGCTTCGTGGGCTCCACCCGCATCCCCACCGAGTTCGGCCTGGTGCCCATTGAGGAGCTGGCCAAGAAGGGGGAAAGCTTCTTCCTGGTCACCGACCGCCGGGCCCCCTACGGCGGCCTAGGCCTCCCCCAGACCGCCCAGGGCACGGTGGTGCGCAAGGCGGCCCGGGCCTTTTACACCGGGGTCAAGCCCGTGGTGCGCCTCACCACCCGGGAGGGCCTGGAGCTCACCCTCACCCCGGACCACCTCCTTCTGACCCCCGAGGGCTACCGGGAAGCGGGGAGCCTGAAGCCCGGGGACCGGATCCTGGTGCAAAGCGGCGAGGGGCTCTTCCCCAAAGAGGAGGCCCTGCCCGCCGCGGTCCTCGAGGTGGTCCAGGAGCGGGTAGCCACCGCAGGAGGCCGGGGAGGCCGAGGCCGCACCGACATCCAGGCCCAGTACAGCCACCTCCCCACCCGCTGGAGCCGAGAACTCGGGGTGGCCTTGGGCTGGCTCTTGGGGGACGGCTACCTGCGCGAAGACGGGGTGGGCTTCTACTTCTCCCGGCAGGACTTTGCCCAGGTGGCCTGGCTTCCCGACCTCCTTCGGGACTGGTTCGGGGGCGGAAGCCTCCAGGAGACTCGCTCCAACACCTACCACCTCCACTTCAAGCGCATCCCGGCGGAGTTCTTCCAGGCCCTGGGGGTCAAGCCGGCCAAGGCCACGGAAAAGCGGGTGCCGGAAAGCCTCTTCCGGGCCCCCCGGGAGGCGGTGGTGGGCTTCCTCCAGGGCCTCTTCAGCGCCGACGGCTCCGTGCAGATCAACCCCGGCAAGCAGGACGCCACGGTGCGCCTGGCCTCCTCCAGCAAGGGCCTTCTGCAGGACGTCCAGCTTCTCCTCCTCAACCTGGGCATCTACGGCAGGATCCACAAGCGTCGGGAAGCGGGCCAGAAGGAGCTTCCCGATGGCAGGGGCGGGCTCAAGGCCTACCCCGTGGCCGCCCAGTACGAGCTCATCCTGGGCGCCGAGAACAGGGACCTTTTCGCCGAGATCGTGGGCTTTCTGCAGGAGGAGAAGCAGGCCAAACTCCTGGCCTTTTTGCAGGATCGGCCTAAAGGAAGCTATCACAAGCCTTTCTTGGCTACGGTGGTCGGCGTGGAGCCCGCCGGCGAGGCCCCTGTTTACGACCTCACCGAACCCGTTACCCACAGCCTCGTGGCCAACGGCATAGTCGCACACAACTGCGGTGAAATCCCGCTCACCGTGGGCGAACCCTGCGACCTGGGGGCCCTGAACCTGGCGGCCTACGTGAAGGACGGGGCCTTCCAGATGGAAGAGTTCCGCAAGGACGTCCACACCGCCATCCGCTTCCTGGACAACGTCCTGGACGTGAACGTCTTCGCCCTCAAGGACAACGAGGAGGCCGCCAAAAGCCTCCGCCGCCTGGGCCTTGGGGTCATGGGCCTGGCCGACGCCCTCATCAAGATGGGCCTCCCCTACGCCTCCGAAGAGGCCAGGGAAAAGGTCTACGAGATCATCTCCGCCATGCGGGAGGAGGCCATCAAGGCCTCGGAAGAGCTGGCGAAGGAAAGGGGCGTCTTCCCCCTCTACGAGGCGCACCGGGAGTACTTCCAGGCCCTGGGGGTGAGGCCAAGGCGCAACGTGGCCGTCCTGACCGTGGCCCCCACGGGGACCACCAGCATGCTCATGGGGGTTTCCTCGGGGATTGAGCCGGTCTTCAGCCCCTTTGTGTGGCGCAGGATCGGCGGCGAGTACAAGCCCCTCCTCCACCCCCTCTTCGTGGAGCTCATGGAGGCCTACCCGCCCGCCCCTGGCTTCGCCAAGGACGGGAGGTGGGACTGGGAGAAGATCGTGGAGGAGATCCAGAAGGACGGGCACGGCTCGGTGCAGAATCTCCCCTTCGTCCCCGAGCCCATCCGGAAGGTCTTCCAGTGCGCCCACGACATCCCGCCCCTGGACCACGTGCGCATGCAGGGGGTTGTGCAGCGGGCCTTTGACGCCGAGGGTTACGCCGCCAACTCCATCTCCAAAACCATCAACCTGCCCAACCAGGCCTCGGTGGAGGACGTGGAGGAGGCCTACGCCGAGGCCTACCGCACCGGGTGCAAGGGGATCACCGTGTACCGGGACGGCTCCCGGGAGTTCCAGGTGCTGACGGTGAAGAAGGAGTCCAAGGAGGTTTCGGAGGCCAAACCCCAGGAGGCAAGGGCCGAGGAAGCAAAGCTAGAGGAAGCCCCCCCTAGGGCACCTAAAGCGGGGGAGCCCATCTACGAGCGCCCGGGCCGCCTCATGGGCTTCACGGACATGGTCAAGCTCCTCACCCCCGAGGGGGTCAAGCGGAGCTTCCTGGTGACGGTGAACGTCCTCGAGGGCCACCCCATAGAGGTCATCCTCACCTCGGGCAAGGCGGGGGACGAGGCCAACGCCGACTCCGAGGCCCTGGGCCGCGTGGTCTCCATCGCCCTCCAGTACGGGGTGCCCCCGGAGGCCATCATCCGCACCCTGAGGGGCATCAACGGCGGGCTTTACGGCACCTACCAGGGGAGGCTGGTCTCCAGCAAGGCGGACCTGATCGCCGTGGCCCTGGAGACCATCCCCAAGGAGCTTAAGGGCCTGAGCCTTACGGAAGAGGCCGGGGCGGAGCCCCTGCCCGCCCTCTCCGGGGGCGGCGTGGAGCTCCAGGGGGCAGGCCTCTGCCCCTCCTGCGGGGAGAAGGCCCTGGTGCGGGAGGAAGGCTGCTGGAAGTGCCAGGTGTGCGGCTACAGCAAGTGCGGGTAAAGATCTGCGGCCTCACCCGCCTGGAGGACGCCCTCCTGGCCGAGTCCCTGGGAGCCTGGGCCTTGGGCTTCGTCCTGGCCCCGGGCTCCCCGAGGCGGGTGGACCCAGAGAGGGCCCGGGCCATCTCCCAGGCCCTGGGGCCCTTCGTGGCCCGGGTGGGGGTCTTCCGGGACCAGGGCCCGGAAGAGGTCCTGCGGCTCATGGAAGAGGCCCGCCTCCAGGTGGCCCAGCTCCACGGCCTCGAGCCCCCGGAGTGGGCGGAGCGGGTAGGCGCGTTCTATCCCGTCATCAAGGCCTTCGCCCTGGAAGGCCCCGCCAGGCCGGAGTGGGCCAGCTACCCGGCGAGCGCCCTCCTTCTGGACAGCAAAAACCCAGGAAGCGGCCAGGGCTACCCCAGGGACTGGGCGAGGCCCCTCCTGGCCACGGGCAAGCGGGTCATCCTGGCGGGGGGGATCGGCCCGGAGAACCTGGAGGAGGTCCTGGCCCTGAACCCCTACGGCGTGGACCTGGCGAGCGGCGTGGAGGAGGCCCCCGGGGTCAAGAGCGAGGCCAAGCTGAGGGCGCTTTTCGCCCGTATGATGGGAGGGTGATCGGCAGGCGCCACCCCTACCACCCCCATCTCCTTTCCATGCTGGAAGCGGCCCGCCTGGCCCGGGGCATCCACCTCTACTACCTGGAAAAGGGCTTCACCCAGGGCACCAAATCGGGGCCCACGGACCTGGTGACCCAGGCGGACCGGGAGTCCGAGGAGGCCATCAAGGAGCTTCTCCTAAGCCGCTTCCCCCAGGCGGGCTTTCTGGGCGAGGAAGGAGGGAGCGAGGGCAGTAAGGCCCTGCGCTTCATCGTGGACCCCCTGGACGGCACGGTCAACTACGCCCACGGCTTCCCCTTCTACGGGGTCTCCCTGGCCCTCGAGGCCGAGGGGGTCATCCAGGCGGGGGTGGTCATGGACACGGCCCGGGGGGAGACCTTCTACGCCCTGAGGGGGGAAGGGGCCTACCTGGACGGGAGGCCCATCCGGGTCACCCAAAGGGCCGAGCTTTTAGGAAGCCTTCTCGCCACGGGCTTCCCCTACGACGTGGCCAAGGACGCCGAGAACCTCATCTACTTTGGGCGGGCCCTCAGGCGGGGGCTTCTGGTGCGCCGCCCGGGGGCCGCCGCCCTGGACCTGGCCTACGTGGCCGCGGGCCGCCTCGAGGGCTTCTGGGAGGTGAAGCTGAACCCCTGGGACGTGGCCGCAGGGTGGCTGTTGGTGGAGGAGGCGGGGGGAAGGGTCACGGACCTGGAGGGGAAGCCCTACCGCCTGGGCCACCGCTACATCGTGGCCACCAACGGCCAAATCCACGAGGCCCTTTTGCAGGCCCTGCTTAGCGATTAAAATCCCGGGTATGGACCTCGAGGCCAAGAAGAAAGTCCTGAGGAGCTTCACCTACGGCCTTTACATCCTCACGGCCCAGGACGGGGAGGAGGTGGCGGCGGGCACGGTGAACTGGGTGACCCAGGCCTCCTTCCAGCCCCCCCTCATCGCCCTGGGGGTCAAGGCGGAAAGCCGCCTCCACGCCCTCATTGAGCGCACGGGGAAGCTTTGCCTCATGACCCTGGCCCACGACCAGAAGGGGATCGCCCAGGACTTCTTCAAGCCCACGACCCGGGAGGGGGACCGGCTGAACGGCCACCCCTTTGCGCCCTCCCCCACCTTCGGCCTGCCCCTCCTCACCGAGCTCCCCTACTGGCTGGAGGCCGAGGTGCGCCACCTCTATAAGGGCGGCGACCACAGCCTGGTGGTGGCCGAGGTGGTGGAGGCCGGGGTGCGGTACGAGGCCAAGCCCCTGGTCATGTGGGACACGGGCTGGTTCTACGGGGGCTAAAGGACTACGATCTCCACCTCCCGGCCCTCGGGGAGGAGAAAGGCCCGGAAGCCGTCGGTGCCGAAGATGACGTAGGGCACCCGCCAGCGGGCCTCCTGGAGGTCCGTGGGGCTGGGGAAGGCGGGGCCTTTGGGGTGGGAGTGGTAGATGGCGAGAAGGGCCATCCCCTCCTTCTCCAGGGCCTTCAGGGCCTTGAGGAGGGCCAGGGGCTCGGCCAGGTAGGCGGTTAAGGGGCTGGGGTGGGCGTTGGGCAGGGGGATGACCCGCTCCACCTCCCGCCTCCCCCCCCAGAGGCCCACCCCCTCCTTGGGGAACTCCCGCCTGAGGTGGGCCTGGGTTTCCTCTAGAAGCCTCCTGGGCACGTAGAGCATCCGGGACAATCGCCCCCTTCCTGGCCCTATACTATGGGCACCAAGAAGGAGGGACCATGATCCGAACCGTCGCCCTGGTGGGCCACGCGCAAAGCGGCAAAACCACCCTCACCGAAGCGCTTCTCTACAAAACGGGGGCCAAGGACCGCATGGGCCGGGTGGAGGACGGCACCACCACCACGGACTACACCCCCGAGGCCAAGCTCCACCGCACCACGGTGCGCACCGGGGTGGCCCCCCTGCGCTATAAGGAGCACCGCATCTTCCTCCTGGACGCCCCCGGCTACGGGGACTTCGTGGGGGAGATCCGGGGGGCCCTCGAGGCCGCCGACGCCGCCTTGGTGGCCGTCTCGGCGGAAAACGGGGTCCAGGTGGGGACGGAAAGGGCCTGGACCGTGGCCGAGCGCCTGGGCCTTCCCCGGATGGTGGTGGTCACCAAGCTGGACAAGGGCGGGGACTACTACGCCCTTCTATCTGACCTCCGAAGCACCCTAGGCCACATCCTCCCCATAGACCTCCCCCTCTACGAGGGGGGCAGGTGGGTGGGGCTCATTGACGTCTTCCACGGGAAGGCCTACCGCTATGAGAACGGGGAGGAGGTGGAGGTCCCCATCCCCGAAGAGGAAAAAGAAAGGGCCACGCGCTTCCGCCAGGAGGTCCTGGAGGCCATCGTGGAGACCGACGAGAGCCTCTTGGAGAAGTACCTGGAGGGGGAGGAGGTGACGGGCGAGGCCCTGGAGAAGGCCTTCCACGAGGCGGTGCGCCGGGGCCTCCTCTACCCCGTGGCCCTGGCCTCAGGGGCAACGGGCATCGGGGTCCTGCCCCTATTGGACCTGATCCTGGAGGCCTTCCCCTCCCCAGAGGAGCGCTTCGGGGAAGGCCCTGCGCTGGCCAAGGTCTTCAAGGTCCAGGTGGACCCCTTCATGGGCCAGGTGGCCTACGTCCGCCTCTACCGGGGAAGGCTGAAGCCGGGGGACACGCTGATGAGCGAGGCGGGGCCCGTGCGCCTGCCCCACCTCTACGTCCCCATGGGCAAGGACCTCCTCGAGGTGGAGGAGGCGGAGGCGGGCTACATCCTGGGCCTTCCCAAGGCGGAAAACCTCCACCGGGGCATGGTCCTCTGGCAGGGGGAAAGGCCCGAGAGCGAGGAGATCCCCTTCGCCCGCCTCCCCGAGCCCAACGTACCCGTGGCCATCCACCCCAAGGGGCGCACGGACGAGGCCAAGCTGGGCGAGGCCCTGAGGAAGCTTCTGGAGGAGGACCCGAGCCTCAAGCTGGAGCGCCAGGAGGAGACGGGCGAACTCCTCCTCTGGGGCCACGGGGAGCTTCACCTCACCACCGCCAAGGAGAGGCTCGCCGACTACGGGGTGGAGGTGGAGTTCTCCGTGCCCAAGGTGCCCTACCGGGAGACCATAAGGCGGGTGGCCGAGGGCCAGGGCAAGTACAAGAAGCAGACCGGGGGGCACGGCCAGTACGGGGACGTCTGGCTCCGCCTCGAGCCCGCCCCCGAGTACAGCTTTGAGTGGCGCATCACCGGGGGAGTCATACCCTCCAAGTACCAGGAGGCCATAGAGAAGGGGATCCTGGAGGCGGCCAAGAAGGGGGTTCTGGCGGGCTACCCCGTGATGGGCTTCAAGGCCATCGTCTACAACGGCTCCTACCACGAGGTGGACTCCTCGGACCTGGCCTTCCAGATCGCCGCCAGCATGGCCTTCAAGAAGGTGATGGCCGAGGCGAGCCCCACCCTTTTGGAGCCCATCTACGAGATCAAGGTCCTGGCCCCCCAGGAGCGGGTGGGGGACATCCTCTCCGACCTGCAGGCCAGGCGGGGCCGGATCCTGGGCATGGAGCAGGAGGGGGCCCTGGCGGCCGTGCGGGCCGAGGTGCCTTTAGCCGAGGTCCTGGAGTACTACAAGGCCCTCCCCGGCCTCACGGGCGGGTCCGGGGCCTACACCCTGGAGTTCAGCCACTACCAGGAGGTGCCCCCGCCCCTGGCCCAGAAGATCATCCAGAGCCGGGCCCAGGAGGGCTGAGGTGGCCCTGGAGCGCCTGAGGGAGGTCCTGGCCCAGGCCCTCTTCGGCCAGGAGGAGGTCATAGAGGCCCTCCTGGCCACGGTCCTGGCCCGGGGGCACGCCCTTCTGGAGGGGGTTCCGGGCCTGGGCAAGACCCTTTTGGCGGAAAGCTTCGCCCGGGCGAGCGGCCTAAGCTACAAGCGCCTCCAGTTCACCCCCGACCTCCTCCCCCAGGACCTGACGGGGAGCGAGGTCTTCCGCGAGGGGCGCTTTGAGTTCGTCAAGGGGCCCATCTTCGCCCAGGTGGTCCTGGCCGACGAGATCAACCGGGCCCCGCCCAAGGTCCAGTCGGCCCTCCTCGAGGCCATGCAGGAAAGGGCGGTTACCGCCGGCGGGGTGCGCCACCCCCTCCCCGAGCCCTTCTTCGTGGTGGCCACCCAGAACCCCCTGGAGCTGGAGGGCACCTACCCCCTGCCCGAGGCCCAGCTGGACCGCTTCACCGCCCGCATCGTCTTCCGCCCCCCCAGGCGGGAGGTGTGGCTCAGGATCCTCACCGAGGAGCCCAAGGCGCCGGAGCCAGAAGAGGTGGACTTCCCCAAGGCCCAGGAGGAGGCCAAAGCGGTGCGGGTGGCCAAGGAAGCCCTGGAGGCCATCACCCACGTGGCCTTCCTGACCGCCGAGGACAAAAGGCTCCGCATGGGCCTCTCCCCCAGGGGGGCCAAGGCCTGGCTGGCCCTGGCCAAGGCCCTGGCCCACCTCCGGGGGAAGCCCCTGGTGGACTGGAAGGAGCTCAGGGACGCCGCCTTTTTGGCCCTCCCCCACCGCCTCTTCCTCACCGAGGAGGCCCTTTACGAGGGAGAGAGCGCCGAGAAGGTGCTCGCGGAAGCCCTGAGGAAAGGAGGCGTGCCGTGAAGTGGATCCGGTTTTTTCATGAGGTGGGCCTCGAGGACGTCCCCCTGGTGGGGGGCAAGAACGCCTCTTTGGGGGAGATGATCCGGGAGCTCTCCCCCCTAGGGGTCAGGGTCCCCCCGGGCTTCGCCACCACCAGCCAGGCCTACTGGCACTTCCTGGAGCATAACGGCCTCAAGGAAGCCATCGCCAAGGAGCTTTCCGGCCTGGACGTGGAAGACCCCAAGGCCCTAGAAAGGGCAAGCCGCCGCCTCCGCAACCTGATCCTAAAGGGGGAGTACCCCCTGGACCTGAAGGAGGAGATCCTGGCCGCCTACGAGAGGCTTTCCCGGGAGGCGGGGGAGGAGGCCATCCCCGTGGCCGTGCGCTCTAGCGCCACCGCCGAGGACCTCCCCACCGCCAGCTTCGCCGGCCAGCAGGAAAGCTACCTCTACGTCCAGGGGGAGGAGGAACTCCTCCTCCACGTCAAGCGGGCCATGGCCAGCCTCTTCACCGCCCGGGCCATCAGCTACCGGGCCCACATGGGCTTTGATCACCTAAAAGTGGCCCTCTCCGTGGGGGTCCAGCGCATGGTGCGGGCCGACACCGGCGCCAGCGGGGTCATCTTCACCCTGGACCCCGACACCGGCCACCGGGGCTTCGTCTACGTCACCGCCATCTTTGGCCTGGGGGAGAACATCGTCCAGGGGCGGGTGGTGCCCGACGGCTACTACGTCCACAAGGAGACCCTGCGCCAGGGCTTCAAGGCCCTGGTCTACCGGCGCCTGGGGGCCAAGGAGCTCACCCTGACCTACGACCCCAGGGAAGGCCGCCTCAAAAACCGCCCCACGCCCCCCTACCTCAGAAACCAGTTCGCCTTAAAGGACGAGGAGGCCCTGCTCCTGGCCGACTGGTCCTTGAAGATTGAGGACCACTACAGCCAGAAGCGGGGCGCCCCCACCCCCATGGACATTGAGTGGGCCAAGGACGGGCCCACCGGGGAGCTCTTCATCCTCCAGGCCAGGCTGGAGACCGTGCACTCGCAAAAAAGCCCCGTCCTAAGGGTCTACCGCCTCCTGGACCGGGGAGAGGTCCTGGCCGAAGGCCTGGCGGTGGGGGAGGCCATTGCCCAGGGGCGGGCCAGGATCCTGCGGAACCCCAAGGAGATGGACCGCTTCCAGGAGGGGGAGGTCCTGGTCACCGAGACCACCAACCCCGACTGGGAGCCCATCATGAAAAAGGCGGCCGCCATCGTCACCGAGCGGGGCGGGCGCACCTCCCACGCCGCCATCGTGGCCCGGGAGCTGGGGGTGCCCGCCATCGTGGGGGCGGCGGGGGCCACCCGGGGCATCCCCGAGGGGGAGGAGGTCACGGTCTCCTGCGCCGAGGGGGAGGTGGGCCGGGTCTACCGGGGAAGGCTTCCCTACGAGGTGGAGGAGATCCACCCCGAAAGCCTTCCCAAGACCCGCACCAAGATCCTGGTGAACGTGGGCACCCCGGAGGAGGCCCTGAAGGTGAGCCTCCTCCCCACGGAGGGGGTGGGGCTTTTGCGGATGGAGTTCGTCTTCGCCAGCCACGTGCGGGTCCACCCCCTGGCCCTCACCCGCTACGAGACCCTGCCCAAGGAGGTGCGCCGCCAGGTGGACGAGGCCACCGAGGGGTATGGGGACAAGCGGGCCTACTTCGTGGAGCGGCTTTCCGAGGGGATCGCCCTGATCGCCGCCGCTTTCTACCCAAGGCCCGTCCTCCTCCGCTTCTCCGACTTCAAGACCAACGAGTACGCCCGCCTGATCGGGGGGCACCTCTTTGAGCCCAAGGAGGAAAATCCCATGCTGGGCTGGCGGGGGGCCAGCCGCTACTACCACCCGGACTACAAGGAGGGCTTCTTGCTGGAGGTGGCGGCGGTGAAGCGGGTGCGGGAGGTCCTGGGCCTCAAGAACCTCATGGTCATGGTGCCCTTCTGCCGCACGCCCGAGGAGGGGGAGAAGGTCTTAAAGGCCATGGAGGAGGGTGGGCTCAGGCGGGGGGAGGATGGGCTAGAGGTCTACGTGATGGCGGAGATCCCCTCCAACGTCCTCGAGGCCGAGGCCTTCGCCGAGCTCTTTGACGGCTTCTCCATCGGCTCCAACGACCTCACCCAGCTGGCTTTGGGCCTGGACCGGGACTCGGAGCGGGTGGCCCACCTCTTTGACGAAAGGCGGGAGACGGTGAAGGCCCTGTGCGCCATGCTCATTGAGAAGGCCCACGCCAAGGGCAGGCCCGTGGGCATCTGCGGCCAGGCCCCTTCCGACTACCCGGAGTTCGCCGCCTTTTTGGTGGAAAGGGGGATTGACTCCATAAGCCTGAACCCCGACGCCCTCCTGCGCACGGTGAAAAAGGTGGCCGAGAT
>Ga0272445_1002395_pt1 | contig 12911 bp, 19 predicted proteins | sample YNPCB0031_FD_194404 | JGI IMG/M metagenome (GOLD analysis project Ga0272445, IMG submission 194404) | Hot spring sediment microbial communities from Yellowstone National Park, WY, United States - YNP-CB-003-1 | ecosystem: Environmental > Aquatic > Thermal springs > Hot (42-90C) > Sediment... | reverse complement strand
AAGCTCGAGATCGATGGGAACGGTGACATCTACGCGGTCGGGATCGACGGCCGCATAGGCCTGGGAAGGGAGTGGCGCAACAGGTCTCCCGATGAGAACGTGGTGAGGGTGTGACCATGTCGAAACAGTACCGCACCTTCAGGGAAGCCATCGATGCCCTGGTCAAGTGGACGGTCGAGAGGCTGGAGAGGACGCCGTTCGCCGCCTTCAAGTTCACCTTCCCCAAGCAATACATATCGCCCTTCGGATACCTCGGCACCCTGACCGCCATCGTCTTCCTCATCCTCGGGATAACGGGCGCAATACTGATGTTCTATTACACGCCGTCGATCGAGACCGCCTATGCCAGCGTCAAAGAGATCCAGGATTCGGTCCCGTTCGGCTTCGTGATGAGGCAGATCCACTACCACGCCTCGAACTTCATGGTCCTGCTGGCTGTCATGCACCTTTACTACCAGTACTTCTCGGGGAGGTACAAGATCAAGAACGAGGTCCTCTGGGTCACCGGAATCATACTGGGTATCCTGACGGTCCTCGAGGCCTACACGGGGTACAACCTGATCCTCAACCAGAGGGCGATGCTCGCCATCAACATCGGCATGGGCCTGACCTTCTCAGCTCCGGTCCTTGGCCCCTCGGTCGCACCGATACTCATGGGAGGGGGATACTTCGACCTGGTCGTCCGTTTCTACGCGCTCCACGTCTTCATCATACCGCTGCTGATGATGCTGCTCCTGGCCGTCCACATACCGAGGGCCCTGATCATAGACATGCCGATGATCCTCGGTGTCATAGGCACCATTTTCGTGGTCGCCGGCATGTTCCCCGCCGAGCTCGGCCTCAGGTTCGACCCGACTAAGGGATCGGTCGAGGTCCCTGAATGGTACCTGACTGCGATCTACGCCTTCCTCAGGACAGGGTCCGAAAGGTTCTGGGCGGGCGCACTATTGCCGCTCCTCTTCGCGATCTTCTTCCTGATCGTCCCCTTCGTCGACAAGTCGAAGAAGCTCTCGTGGAGGGACAGGCCCTTCTTCGCCGCGATGGGCATCGCCTCGATACTGATGATCATCGTGACCACTGTATGGGGCTTCTACGTCGACTTCTCGAAGCTGTCCGTCTTCGAGCAGCTTTACGTCGAGCCCGTCATCTACTACAGCTCGTTCGGGATCATGACGCTGATCAGCTTCTTCGTCACGTACAGGTTCCTGACGAAGCCCCGCGGAAGGCCCACACCCGCTAAGCCCCTGGTCCTCTCGCCGAGGGCCGGAACCGCAGGCGTCGTCTTGACGTTGATCCTAGTGTTGTTGTTCAGCTGGCTCGCAGTCCTTACCTACCTCGAGAACCGTCCCAACATCTCGATGTTCAACATGGGCATGTCGATGATAATGCTGGGGATGATGCTCCACATCTACCGTCACACGGTCTTCGCCACCGCGAGGACGTAGCTCTCAGAAGAGCCTCACCAGCTCCGCCTTCGCCTCATTACCCATTATCTCCAGCAGTGCCGCGTTGCCGCCCTTAGCAGGCCCAGCGTTAACCACCAATGTCCTCCCCAATTTCGAGACGCTCCTCGCCTCATGGATGTGACCGCACGAGACAGCTACGGGCTCCGCCTTGAGGCAGTACTCCCTGACAGCGACGCTCCCCACATGTCTACCTCCCAAGTAGTCGGCACCCGATCCGTGGGGCGGGGTGTGGGAGACGAGCAGGTCCACCTTCCCCAAGGAATCAATCACTTCCTGTATCTCCTCCTCGGTCAGGTCGATCCAGCTCCTCGGGCCTCCTGCCAACCCTCCTCCGATCCCACCCACCCTGAGCCCTCCGATCGAGACTGTTCGACCGTGGACGTTCACAGCCTTCTCGAGGCCGACGTCGTTCCTCAGCAGCTCCGGCGGGTCGCAGTTACCGGGGACGTAGACGAGCTGGACGCCCGACGACGAGAGGGCCTTCAGGATCTCAGCGACCTCTTTGACGGTTCCGAAGGTCGTCACGTCTCCCGCCAGGACGATCAGGTCCACGCCTTCCCTCCTCGCGAGCTCGGCAGCTGAAGAGGTGGCTCTTTTGCTTCCGTGGACGTCGCTGAGCTGCAGGATCCTCATCGGACCCGCAATCGCACAACCCTTCGATAAATTTGGCCGGTCAGGCGGGCAGGCCGAGGGACCTGAAGAGCTGGATGTGGAGGTCCGACTTGACGGGGTAGTAGGCGAAGAACCAGAAGGCCGTGACGGCGAGAAGGAGGTAAAGCACCTTCCGCTCGAACCAGCCGTGGAGGAGCAGGCGGACCGCTCCTATCGCGAGGAGAGGCATTACCTGGAAGAAGTAGAACGGGTAGACCCACCGGTGCAACAGGTACCCCAGCGGGAAGTAGACCAGGTAGTTCATGACGAACCAGCACGCCAGAAGCAGGTCCAACCGGTGTTCCGTCGAGACCGCTTCTCCAAGTCCTGATAGCTGCCTCAAGGCCACTGCTATGCCTCTAATCAAGAAGTAGACCATCACGACCCAGCTGGTCCACCAGAGGGGAGCTGCCATCCCGTAATAGGCGATCGGCCTGTAGGAGCTGCCGTCGACGGAGACCGTGACTACGTAGAAGCCCATCGGCTGGAAGGTCACGCCCGGCAAAGTCCAGCTGAGAGGGAGGTCCACAGTCACGTTAGAGCCGTCCTGGTTGACGTGGACGCAGGCGAAGGGCGTCATCCCTCCGAGGCAGTTGAAGGTGAGCGAGGAGTGGTAGCTGAGGATGAAGTCCAGGTGGGCGAAGGGGTTCGGGAACGCGTTGTAGGCGGCGTCGTAGACCGCGAGGCCCGAGAGCATGACAGCGGCGCTGAGTATCAGCAGCACATAGGCCCTCACCACGCCGTTGTACAGCCTCTCAGCCCAGTCGGATCCCCTCGCCGACCTCAGCAGCTCGAAAAGCAAAAGGGCTCCGACTCCGAAGACGGCCGAGGCCTTCGTCAGCAGGGCGAGGCCCATCGCGATCCCCGCCAGCAGCCTCTTCTCCCTCAGGAGGAGGTAGGCGCTGAGGAGCAGGAAGAGGTTAGCGGGCGGATCGAGGACCGCGATCGAGCTGAGGTTGAAGGAGGTCACGTCGGCTGCGTAAAGGAATGCCGCCGCTAGCCCGGCCCATCCTGAGCCCAAAAGGAGCGTTGCCAGCCGATAGAGGACGTAGACGCTCAGGGTTCCGGTGATCACGGAGCTTATCCGCCAGCCGTAGGGGTTGTCGCCTAACAGCGATATCCCCAGCATCATCAGCCACTTCGAGAGCGGAGGGTGCTCGTTGTTGGCCGGCCTCCCGGCTATCATCTCCCTCACAGCAGGAACGTAATGGGCCTCGTCGAAGACGAAGGCGCACTTCTCCTTAGTGACCTTGCAAGCCTCCAGGTCCTCGGGCCAAGGTGTTCCAATGATCGTGAGGTGCAGGACGAGGAAGAAGAGGGTCATGGCGATGGCTATCAGATGGGGGTCTGCCGACCGGAGCAGGTCGATTGCACGCCTTGTCACGCGGTTCCTTCGCAGGTCCCCAATTTACATCCTTACTGTCGCCAAAACATTTGAGGGGACCGATGCGACCGCAGGCGGTGAGGTGCGAGCTCTACTTCGACGGCGCCTCAATAGGCAACCCAGGACCGGCGGGCTACGGCTACGTTATCCGTTGCGGGGAATCCGTTTACAAGGGATCCGGGTACATCGGAGAGGCCACCAACAACGTCGCGGAGTACACGGGCCTCATCGAGGGGCTCAGGAGGTGCCTCGAGCTCGGATGCAGGGAGCTCGTGATCATCTCTGACAGCGAGCTCGTCGTCAGGCAGCTCAGGGGCGAGTACAGGGTCAGGAGCGAGAGGATCCTCCCCCTCTACAGGGCCGCTTTGGAACTTATGGGCAGGTTCGGTTCGGTGGAGGTCCAGCACGTGAGGAGGGAGGCGAACTCGGAGGCCGACAGGCTTGCTAGGAAGGCGGCTGAGTCTGGATCCGGTGCTCACCGGAAGCCGTGAGCTTGGGAGAGGTAAATCAATCTGCGGCATCTGCGCTCACTCCGAGATGGTGAAGTACATCGTGGGCGCCACTGCCGTGAGGATGATCAGGACGGGCCTCGAGGCCTACAGGGGTTTCCTCATGTCCTTCTCGGAGAGGTTCATGGGAGGGCACAACGTTCCGAGGGAGGACAAGGAGGCGGTCCATCTGGAGGTGAGCTGGGTCGAGGAGCTGCTGGCGAATTTGCCGAAGGACAAGGAGCTGGTGCTGGAGGATCCGAAACCTGTCGAGCTGGAGAGGTTGAGGGTGGGGCTCGAGGTCTTCAGGCTTCTTGCGGAGTACTCGAGATCCAGGCTCGGATCCGTCAGGCCCGGCGCTCCCCTGAAGGACCTGAACGGAGCGTTGAAGAGGGTGTCTGAGGAGCTGGAATCGCCGAGGTTCGCGGCGGAACAGCGTCAGGAGGCCTGAGCCCACACCCTCTCGAACTCCTGGGCGTAAAGGGCAGCGATCCTCCGGTCGAAGATGACCAAGAGGTTCTCGTCGTTGCGGTCCTCAGCGGCAGCGCTGAAGTTGTAGCTCCCGGTTATCACCGCCTCGCCGTCCACGACGACGAACTTGTGGTGCATGAGGTCAGGATTACCGTCAAGCCTGACGGAGACTCCTGCATCCTTCAACCTGGTATACTCGGACCCTCTCACGTTCGCCTCTCTCGCCTCGATCACCACCCTCACCTCTACGCCCCTCCGGTGGGCCCTTATCAGCGCGTCGGCTATCTGATCGCTGGTGAAGGAGTAGACGGCCACGAGAACGCTCCGCCTGGCCGAGTCTATCAGCGAGACGATGATAGAGGCGCAGTTCATGGTCCTCGAAAAGCAGACGTCCCTTACCTGGCTGACGGTCTGCGTGACCGAGACCGTGCTGACCGTCGTCACGGTCCTGTCGGCATGCACTACGGTTGTGGTGGCAAGGGTCCTGAACGTTTCCGTGACGGTGACCGTGCTCCTCCCATAGGCGCCTACCACGAAGCCGGAGACGAAGCCGAGGGCCAGCACCGCTACGATCAGGACCGCCGAGACGCCCGCAGACCGCTTCACGGCGCACCCTTAACCCTCCGCGTATTTCAAGGTGGTCAGAACGGATGATCCCTTACGTCGGTTAAGATTTTGTCCGGGACGGAGGTCCGTTATGCGTGCAGCCGGCGAGGCGCGTCGAGGTTCCCAGGGGACACACGCTGCTGATGAAGGGCCCAGCGTCGGCGAGGTGCGTATCGGGGAAGGTCGACGTCTTCGGCTACAGGCCGCCGGCTAACGAGCTCATAGTCGCAAGGCCCTGGAAGACGCTGCCGATACACGCCCTTGAGGACTCGGTGCTTGAAGTGAGCGCAGGACCTGGGAGCTCGACGGAGCTCTTGGACTTCGACGCTGTACCTCAGGAGTGGCGCGACCTGCCCCGCAGGTTCAGGAGCGACTTCAGGGTGGCCTTCCTGGGACGCGTCGACTCGGGAAAGACATCGCTTCTCCTTCTCTCGATGAACGAGAGGATCGGTGAGGGGCCCATCGCCGTTGCGGACCTCGACGTCGGCCAGCCCGAGATCTGCCCGCCCACCACCTTCGCGTTTGCGGAGGTCTCCTCGCCGACCTACAGGCTCAGCTCGGTGAAGGCCTCAGCTATCTACCCCTTCGGCTTCACGACGCCCTCCTACGCTTTGAGCAGGTCGGTGGAGCTGGTCAGGAGGTACCTCGGCCGCCTCGCTGAGAGGGGGAGGGTGCTCTTCAACCTGGACGGTTGGATAGACGGCCCCCAGGCAGTCGAGCACAAGGCCTCGTTGGTGAGGGTCTTGAGGCCTACCGACGTAGTCGCGATAGAGACAGAGGTCGCCGGTGAGCTGTTGGAGGCGTGTAGGGATGTAGGGGCTGAGGTCCACCACGTGACGAGGCCGCCCACCGTTCCGAGGAGGGACAGGGAGGAGCGGAAGAAGGCGAGGGAGATGGGATACGCCGCGGCTCTGAGGAACGCGTCGCTGAGGCAAACTGTCAAGTCCTGGATCACCTACTACCACGTCCTCTCGGACCAACCGATCTTCGACCCCGAAAGGTACCTGCTTGAGGTGGTGAGGGACCTGGAGGCCAGGAGCCTCGACCTCGGCCTCGAGGTCCCAGAGGACTTCGGCACAGAGCCCGACCTCGGAAGGGCGGGCGCAGGGCTCCTCTCCTACGTGCTTGACGAGGGAGGGGCCGTGTTGGGCCTCTCGCTCCTCCTGGGCTTCTCGAGGGAGAGGAACCTCGTCAGGTTCCTGGCGAACCACCAGGGGCCTGTAAAGTACCTGAGGATGGGCGCTCTGGTCCTCTCACAGCGCTTCGAGGAGATACACGTCGTCGACCCTTCCTCGCTGAGCTACGGTCGCTGAGGTCTAGCCCTCCTCCAGTATCTCCATCGGCTCCTGCTCGAACCTCCTCAGGACCTCGTCGAGCCTCCAGGCCGCCAACCCCTTCACCTCCTTCCCGGAGATCGAGGCGATAACGTAGGTGAACTCGGGGAAGGCGTGCTCGAGGTCGTAGGCGCTCGGTATCGCCGGGTAATCGGGGTGGCTGTGGAAGACCCCAATGATGATCCGGCCCCTCTGGGCCTCCTCCCTCTCGACCGCCATGTACTCCAGCGGGTCTATCGAGTACCTGGTCCTCTTGGTTCCGTTGAAGGCGTTCCTCATCGGCACCACCCTCTCGACGACCCTGACGCCGTTGACGACCCTCCCCACCAAGAGGCCGCATCCCTCCTCAGGGTAAGCCCTGATCAGATGCTCCAGCATCTTCTCGAGGAGGCTCCTCGGTATCCGGATCATCCGATCGGAGCACGTCTCAGTCCTTTAAAGGGATACACGGGCAAGGAGCGGGGTCGACGTTCCCTCATCGTGCTCCTTTAGGACAGCAGCCTCTTCAGCCGCTCAACGAGCTCCTCGGCGTCCCTGACGGCTTCCTCGACGTGCGTCCTCGTGGCCCAGCCCTCGTAGAAGTTCACGTGCATCGAGACGACCGACCTCCAGAACCTCCCCAGCTCCCGGTCGCCCGTCTCCTCAGCGAGCCTCCCGATGTACTCCCAGAGCTCGCCGTGGCTTGAGAGCCTTAGGCCGTCCCGTCGATAGGCCAAGCTCTTCAACATCAGCGCCGCCGCACCCCACGCCTTCTCGCCGGCCTGTCTCAGATCGCCCTTCGCAAGCTCCTCCCTCGCCTGCCTCATCAGCTCCTCAGAAGCCTCACGGTAGGATTCGGGAAGGTTTGTGGGGTCGACCGATTCGGCTATCAGGCCCAAAACGTACCCCTCGACCGGGAGCCCCTGAGCCTCAGCCGCCTTCCTTAGCCTCTCGTAAAGTCCTTTAGGGACACTGATGCTGGCCATCTGTCACCGTGCATCGATGGATCTGCGGGCACATCAATCTTGTCCGTCGTTCGTCGGGGTCTGATGAGCGTCGTCGGGTTCCGAGGTCGCAACACATCTTCAACCAACACTTATAACCTCCTCACGGGATCTGATGACAGGGCATGATCCAAGGGCTCGAGTGGATAGTCGTGCTGGTCGTGGTGCTGGTCCTGTTCCTGTGGGGGCCCGAGAAGTTGCCCAAGCTCGCGAGGGCTGTGGGCCAGGCGAAGAGGGAGTTCGAGAAGGCCAGCAGGGAGTTCCAGGAGGAGCTGACGAGGCCCTCCACGCCGTCCTCATCTCAGGGCGGAGGGTCGGTGGACATCATCCAGATCGCGAGGTCCCTGGGGATAGAGACGGAGGGCAAGACTAGGGAGCAGATAGCCGACGAGATCGCGGCCAAGCTGAAGAAGGGCTGAAAGGGGATGCTGACGCCGGTGGAGCTGATCACCCTCGTCGCCGTCATAGCCTTCATCTGGATCCTCCTTAAGCCCGACGTCATCGTCCGTTGGGGTCGGAGTCTGGGCAAGCTCACCGCAGAGGTCAGGAGGGGCGAGAGGGAGGACGAGCTCATCCGGGTGGCAAGGGAGCTGGGGATTGAGACGGAGGGGAGGAGCAGGGAGGAGATCGTTGAGGAGGTCCAGAGGAGACTCAGGTCTTCGGTTTGAAGGGGCCCCAATACAAAAAATTCAAAGGGGTTTGTGGTTCCCGGTTGTTCGGCCTTAACCTGTCGACGGAGCCGGAGGTTTCTCGGCCGGCGGCTTCTCAGCCGGTGGCTTAGCCGCCTTGGCCACCTTCTTCGCGGGCTTCTTCGCCGCTTTCTTAGCCGCCTTCTTAGCCGTCTTCGCCGCCTTCTTCGTGCCCTTCTTCGCTGCCTTCTTGGCCGGCATCGTCCATCACTCGAGTTCTATTGTGAAACGGTTGGTATAAGAATTTTATGCAATCCTCGGTGAAAGTGGAATGACGTTCGCGGTGGTCGTGCTCGCAGCGGGTGGCTCGACGAGGATGGGAGGAAGGTTCAAGCTGCTCGAGGAGCTCGGGGGGAGACCTCTCGTCCTCTGGTCTGTGGAGGCGGCGATGGGGTCTCGGTGCAGGCCTGTGGTCGTGGTCCTAGGGAACAGGGCGGAAGAGCTCAGGAGGGCCCTTCCTGCTGGGGTTGAGGTGGTCGTGTGCGACGGTTGGCGGGAGGGGATGTCCAGCAGCATAAGGGAGGGCGTCAGGGCCCTGCCGAGGGAGAGCGAAGGCGTCGTCATCTGCCTCGGCGACATGCCCTTCGTCTCCACGAGGACCATAGACCTCCTCGCCTCGGCAGCTCGGGAGCGCGGCATCGCCTACTGCGGGGTAGGTGGGGAGATCAGGAGCCCCTCGGCGTTCAGGTCCGAGTTCTATGCTGACCTGATGGCGCTCAGGGGGGACGCGGGGGCAAAGGAGGTGATCAGGAGGAACATGGACAGGGCCGTTGGGCTTGAGGTTGACCCGGTCGAGCTCTTGGACGTGGACACCGAGGAGGACCTCGAGCTCGCGAGAAAGATAGCTTCCGAGAGGACGGGAAACCGGAGGAAATAGAACCAAAAAAGGTATGGGTTTTGGGAACTTTTCCGTTCAGGTCTTCCTCCTCCAGGCCAGCACGTATCCTAGTCCGCCCGCGAGGACGCCGATCCCCAGCAGTATGATGAACACCGCTATCCACAGCGGATAACCTCCGGGAATCGAATAGAAGACCTGCTCGTGGACCTCCTGTACCGTCCATCCCTTACCTCCTACGGCTGGCGGCAGCATCGCAGCGCCTCCGAGGTATCCGCCGATCATCATCAGCCAGGTGGCGCCGATGACGCCCACGTTCATCAGGATCAGGTGGATCCACGCGAGGAGGTTGAGCGATCCCGCGTAGGGCTTGCCGAGGGTCACCTCGATGTGGTGGTAGAAGAGCGCCGTCACCGCCACGCCTATCACTCCGACGACCAGGTACGTGACGTAGCCGACCGTGAACCATGTCCCAGCGCTGCCGCCGGCGATCACCCTCGAGACCTCGGGCTTCAGCCAGGCGAACTGCCCGAGCACGAAGTAGGCCGTCAGGATCACGGCCAGCGCTCCCTGGACTATTGCCGCGGCGATGAACCGGTTCGCCCATGTGGAGACGCGTCCCGACATCTCCATCACCGCATCAAGTGATACGCAGACCCCGTATTTAGTTATCACCGATGTAGCAAATCGTCTTCAACTGTATGCAAAACGCTGAAGGTCTAGCCGCCGCCGAAAAGGAGTCCCATTCCTGAGAGGGACCGCTCGTCCTCCTCTTTCAGAGCCCTAACGACCTCCTCGAGCTCCTCGCCGGTGACGATGCGGCCGTCCTCGCCGACCAGCTCCCTCGCCCTCGCCTCCTGCTCCTCGGTCCCCATAACCCGGATGTAAAAGCCGCTCTTCCCAACGAGGATCGAGGCGTCCCTGGAGATCACGCTTGCCCTCGAGGCCAGGTCGTCGGAGAGGATCCTGTTGAGGACGGCGTCGTGCTTCTCGCCAGGAACCCAGATCACAAGCACGTAGAGCACTATCCTGTGCAGCTAATGTGTCTTTGGTTAAGTCCTGCGCGACGCGATCGCTCCGAGGCCCTGTTACGTCACCTGAGCGACCTCCTCGCCCTGTTGAGGATCCTCGTCTCGAGGGACCACAGCTGGGAGAACGCAGCGCCCGCCCTCTGGTCGAAGGTGCTCATCCCCGAGTACGTGATCAGCTCCTCCGAGTAGGCGGCGTACTCGCTCCTCCTCCCCATCACCCTCAGCGAGCCCTTCTCCATCCTGAGCCTGACCTCACCGCTCACGACCTTCTGCGTCTCCTCGATGAAGGCGTCGAGGGCCCTCTTCAGCGGGTCGTGCCAGAGCCCCGCATAGACGAGCCAGGTCCACTCCTCCTCGACCGACCTCTTGAAGGCGAGGGTCCTCCTGCCCAGCACCAGCTTCTCGAGGTCTTTGTGGGCCCTGATCAGGACCGTAGCGGCCGGCGCCTCGTAGACCTCCCTCGACTTCAGGCCGATCACCCTGTCCTCCATGTGGTCTATGAGACCGATCCCGTGCCTCCCTGCCCTGAAGTTCAGCTGCATCACCATCTCCTCCAGCGGCATCCTCTCGCCGTTGATGGCAACCGGTGCTCCCCTCTCGAACTCGACGACGATCTCCTCGCCCTCCGGCCACTCGGAAGGAGGACGGATGAACTTGAAGGCGTCCCAGTCGACAGGGTGCCAGGGGTCCTCCAAGTCTCCGGCCTCTATCGACCTCCCCCAAAGGTTCTCGTCGATGCTGTACTTGCTCTTCTTCAGGTCTATCCTGAGTCCCTTGGATCTGGCGTACTCGATCTCCTGGTCCCTGCTCATCCCCCACTCCCTCACAGGGGCTATGACCTTCATCTCGGGGACGAGGACCGCGAAGGTGGCGTCGAACCTCAGCTGGTCGTTGCCCTTGCCTGTGCAACCGTGGGCCACGGCGTCGCACCCCTCCTTCTTGGCGACCTTCACCACCTCCTCCGCTATGAGGTATCTGCTCAGCGAAGTCGATACGGGGTATTCTCCCTCGTAGAGCGCGTTCGCCTTGATGGCAGGCTTGACGAACTCCTCAGCGAACCTCGACTTGCCGTCGATGAGGTAGTGCTTGACTGCACCAGCCTCGTAGGCCCTCCTCTCGACCTCCTCGAAGTCCTCGGGCTGGCCAACGTCGACGGTGACCGTGATCACCTCGGCACCGTACTTCTCCTGGAGCCACTTGATGGAGACCGTCGTGTCGAGGCCTCCACTGTAGGCCAGTGCTACCCGCACGGACGGACAGGTGGAGGCGGTCTTATAGGTTCATCCCGACTTTTCGGCCTTCAGACCTCGACTATCTCGGCCTCCATCCTTTCCGTGTCGAGGAAAGCGAAGGTGGACCTGCCCGTTAGGCCTCCGTAGACCTCGCCCGGGTTCAGGACGAGGGCCCCTCCGACCCTGCGCAGGTCGAGCCTGTGGGTGTGGCCGTAGAGCACCCCGTCCCACTTCCCAGATCCTGCCAGGGCCTCTACCACCTTGATCAGCGTCTCCGCCGACCCGAAGCCGTGAATCAGCAGGAACCTCCTACCTCCGAGCTCGAGCTCGTGGGGCCAGTGCTGGAGTTCGACACCGGACGCCGACGCGACGCGTTGGAGGGCCAGCGGGTCTCCGTCGTTGTTCCCGAGGACGGCTACGATCCTCTGAGCGGAACTTGCCAGCTCCCTGAGCGTGAAGGGGCTTGTGAAGTCGCCGAGGTGGATCACCGCCTCCACGCTCCTCTCCTTAGCGATCGAGAGGGCCGCTCTGAGCTTCTGTAGGTTGTCGTGGGTGTCCGATAGGACGGCTACCCTCACGTCGTTCGCGGTGACGTGCCTCATCAAAAAGCCTTGTCGCTGCTAAAGCGCTCCTATGAGGAGGTCTATCCCGAGGACCAGAAGCATCGTCGCAAGCCCTGCTGCCACGATCATCTTGACCGCGAAGACCGGATCCAGCCTCATGGTCCTCTCCAGCACAAGGCCTACGCCGGTGAGGGAAGCGATCGAGACGGCGACGGAGGCTACGGCCCCGGTGAGCGGATCTGACCCCAGCAACAGGGACGCGAGGAAAGGAGCTGCAACGACGCCTACGCCCGCAGCGGCCGAGAGGCCGTTGAAGGTCCCGACTAAGATGGGCGCTCTCTGGGCAGCCCTCTGGTAGAGCGTTCCCCTGAGGTCGGCGAGGATGGCCTCCTCGATCCTTTTCAATCGGTGCTCCTGCTCGATCCTCTCCGCCATCCAAGCACCCATGAACCCAGAGATCGCAGAGCCTACGGCCACAGAGAGCACCGTGAGCAGCGAAGCGTGGTAGCTGAAGTTCCCGGAGAGGTAGAGGCCGATCGCCAGCCCAGAACCTATTGTGACGCCTTCGAAGAAGTTCATCAAGGCCAAGCGCCTCGCAAATTCCGCGGCCCTTGCCACTTCGAGGACGGCCCGTATCCTCCTGAGCAGACCCATCACCTACGCTCTGACCTCCTGACCTCGGCGACGACCGCATCGACCGAGTGGACCACACCTCCCAGGTCCCTGATCACCTCAGCGATCGCGTCGACCTCCAGGTCCTTCCCCTCTACCACGACCTTGATCGTCTCGGTCTCGGCGTCCATCTCGACCACTGAGGAGTCCACCCGTTCAACACCCTTGACCTTCGTGAGCGCTACCGCGAACTCCACTATGCTGGGCTGGTGGGGTTTCAGGACGTCGAGGACCAGCCTCGTTATGGTGGACCTCTCAGTCGCTCTTTCGCCCACCTTCGAACCCTCACCGCTATGGTTCATCCGGACCTCAGATATAAGCCACGCTACGCTTTAAGGGACAGAGGTGGGATCGGGGGTTGGTGAGGCGGTTCAGGACACCTGTCGTGACCGTGGGCAAGAGGGTGGGCGAGTGGTCCTGGGGGGCCGTCTGCGACTCTTGCCTGCTCGAGATCGATCCCTCGCACACCAGCAGCAAGTGCCCCCACTGCGGGGCCGTCTTCCACT
>Ga0272445_1002394_pt1 | contig 12913 bp, 8 predicted proteins | sample YNPCB0031_FD_194404 | JGI IMG/M metagenome (GOLD analysis project Ga0272445, IMG submission 194404) | Hot spring sediment microbial communities from Yellowstone National Park, WY, United States - YNP-CB-003-1 | ecosystem: Environmental > Aquatic > Thermal springs > Hot (42-90C) > Sediment... | reverse complement strand
GAGGGAAAAATGGTTTATACTTGGCTAATTCATTCTCTCGAGCCTGGAGAAGAGGTTGAAATAAGATATCAAATTGTTCTTTGGAAAGCTTATATTTTGATTGCAGCAATTGTTCTAATTGCATACATTTCTTTCAAATACGCATTTGGTATTTCTTTAACGAAAACTTATCCCTCTTCGGCAGAAAAAGGGAAGGAAATTACAATAAACTTGGAAGTGAAAAATAAAGGACTTAAAGAAGTTAAAGATGTTTATGTAGCAGATTTTCTACCTTCAGATTTTAAACTTTTAAGTAAGTTTGGAACGGTTAAGCCATATTCTGTAAAAACGAGAGAAAGAGGAACTGCATTAATGTGGAAATTTGATTCTTTAAAAGGAAGGGAAGAAGTTGTTTTATTCTACACAGCGAAATCGCTAGCAGATATTAAGAAGCTTGAACTACCAAAAGCAAAAATGTTGTACGTAAGTAAAGGGAAGAAAAAAATAGTTTTGTCTAGAAATTACACAAAATAAAATTTTTAAATTCATTCTCCAATTATTTTTTAACCCCGCCTAGCTCAACTGGTAGAGCGACCGGCTGTAGGCGAGTGCTATAGCACTTGCTCAAAGCTATCGCTCGGTTAGTACCGGTAGGTTGGGAGTTCGAATCTCCCGGCGGGGATTCAAATTTTTAAATTCTTAATGCGTATTTTATTTTGCTAGCGGACCAAAGCAGAGGGGAAACACCCGTTCCCGTTCCGAACACGGAAGTTAAGCCCTCTAGCGTAGTGGGTAGTACTTTGGCGTTAGGCCAAGGGAAATCCACCACGTCCGCTAGCTCTGCCCGGATCGTCTAGGGGCCTAGGATGAAAAATAGAATGCAGGTCTGTCACACCTGCGACGCGGGTTCAAATCCCGCTCCGGGCGTTATAGAAACCGTTAAGTTTAAGAATTCATAAATATTCATATAGATAAAACAAATCCATCTGGAGAATGGTAAAATTTGGTGAGTTGTTGGGCTTTGATGTATCAAAGCACGAATTAGTACCGAAACATGAAATTTTAAGTGAGGAAGAGAAAGAAAAGCTACTTAAAAAATATGGAATAACAATAAGGGATTTACCAAGAATCTTTTTGTCAGATCCTGCTATTAAAGACTTGAACCCAAAAATTGGGGATGTAGTAAAAATTACTAGAAAAAGCAAAACTGCAGGAGAAAGTGTTTATTATAGAGTTGTTGTAAGGGGGTAAAAATGAATGAAATTTTTTTAAGCTTATTGGACAAATTCGCCAGAGAAAAAGGTTTTGTAAGATATCAAATTGATTCTTATAACGATTTCATTACACGAAGAATACCAAAAGTTTTATCCGAAATAAAAGAAATTAAACCAGAAGTTCCTGAATTGGGAGAATTGAAAATAAAGCTAGGGGAATTTAAAATTGGTGAACCTAGAGTAAGAGAGGCTGATGGATCTGAAAGGCCAATTTTGCCAATGGAAGCAAGGATAAGAAATTTGACTTATGCTTCTCCGATGTACGTAGAAATGACACCAATTCTTAATGGTGTTGAGAGCGAATCTGCAATGATACATTTTGGTGATATGCCAACTATGGTAAAATCAAAAATTTGTCCTTTATCAAGAATGTCAACTCAAGAGCTAATTGAGGCTGGGGAAGATCCTGATGATCCTGGAGGGTATTTTATAATTAACGGAACAGAAAGGATTTTGGTTTTAGTTGAAGAAATTGCACCCAATAGAGTAATTTGCGAGCGAGTGGACTCTGGTGGTATAACAGAAATAGCAAGAATTCATTCTGAAAAAGAAGGATATGTACAAAGACACTTAATAGAAAGAAGGAGGGATGGAATTTTTACTATAAGCTTTGCTAATATCATGAAACTCCCAATAGTAACAATTTTGAAAGCTTTAGGACTAGAAAAAGATAGAGACATAATTCTTGCAGTTTCTGATGATCCAGAAATTCAAGAAGAATTTCAAATAAACCTATTTGAATCTGAGGCTGAAACTCAAGAGCAAGCTTTTGAGGAAATTGGAAAACACATAAAAATTCCTCAAAAGGAATACAAACATGAGAGGGCAAAAAAGCTAATTGACAAATATCTTTTACCCCACTTAGGGCAAGAGCCTACTGACAGATTGAGTAAAGCTTTATTTTTAGCAAAAGCTGTTGAAAAAATGATTAAACTCCATTTGAAAAAAATAGAGGAAGATGATTTAGATCATTATTCAAACAAAAGGCTTAGGTTAGCAGGCGATCTTTTAGAAATTTTGTTGCGCTCAATACTACTTGGAAAATGGGGTCTCATAACAAGAATAACATACAATTATCAAAAACTAACAAAGAGAGGAAGGCTTCCCCCTCTCCAAGCGATAGTTGAATCAAATGTTTTGACAAATCAAATAGTTTCTGCTTTAGCTATTGGCTCCTGGGTTGGTGGAAGGACAGGAGTAAGCCAAAGATTGGAAAGAGGTAATTACTTTAAAACTTTATCGCACATGAGAAATGTTCTTTCCCCATTAACTTCAACTCAAGAACATTTTGAAGCAAGGGAACTTCATCCAACACATTTTGGAAAATTATGCACTTCTGAAACACCAGAAGGTGCGACTATAGGGTTGAGAAAGCATTTAGCAATATTGGCTGAGGTAACTTATGGAGCAAGCGAAAAGGATAGGAAAAAAATAATTAATCTTTGCAAGGTGTGAAAATGGCAAACATATTTTTGGATGGAAAATTTATAGGAAAAACAAATGAACCAAAAAAGCTTGTGGATGAAATAAGAAAACAAAGAAGATCCGGATTAATTTCAGATCAAGTAAATGTTGCTTACCACGAAAGTTTAGGTGAAGTTCATATACTAACAGATCCTGGAAGAGTAAGAAGGCCTCTGATAATAGTTGAGAACGGGCAACCAAAATTAACTAAAGAGCACATAGAAAAGCTTAAAAGAAATGAAATAAGTTGGGATGATTTAATTAAAAATGGTATTATAGAATACTTGGATGCTGAAGAAGAAGAAAATTCCTACATTGCACTTAGACCAGAAGAGGTTACAAATGAGCATACACATCTTGAGCTAGATCCATCAATAATTCTTGGTCTATCTGCATCTTTTATCCCATATGCAGAGTATAATAGAGGTGATAGAGTAAACTATGGAGCAAAAATGGTTGGTCAAGGTATAGGAGTATTTTTAACAAATTTTTTGGAAAGGGTTGATACAAAATCAAATATCCTTATCTATCAGCAAAAACCTCTTGTTCAAACTCATGCTCATAGGGTAATTAATTACGATAAGCATCCAAATGGAGCAAATGTTGTTCTTGCAATTTTTTCTTATTTAGGCTATAACATGGAAGATGCTATAGTAATGAACAAAAGCTCAATAGAAAGAGGGTTATTCTGGAATTTTATGTATCGCACATATGAAGCTGAGCAGAAAAAATATATTGGCGGACAAGAAGATGTTATAGGTATTCCAAGAGCTGGTGTAAGAGGCTATGCTGGTGAGGATGCTTATAAACATTTGCCAGAAGATGGGATAGTTAATCCTGAAACAGAAGTAACTTCTGATCAAGTTCTTATAGGCAGAATTTCACCCTTGCGTTTTCTTGGGCCAATGGATCAATTTGTTACGGGAATAGAAAATATAAGAGAAACTTCTGTAAGGCTAAGGCATGGTGATAAAGGAATTGTTGATAAAGTCTTTTTAACAGAAACGGCAGAAGGATCGAAACTAGTAAAAGTAGTTGTAAGAGATTTAAAGAAACCGGAAATTGGAGATAAATTTGCTTCCCGCCATGGACAAAAAGGTGTTATTGGACTAATAGTGCCACAAGAAGATTTGCCATTTACAGAAGATGGAATAGTACCTGATGTTCTTTTCAATCCACATAGCATGCCAACAAGAATGACAGTAGGGCAATACCTAGAGCTAATTGCAGGAAAGCTTGCTGCATTAAGTGGAGAGATTGTTTATTCACCACCATTTCATCCTACTAGCGAAAACAAAATAAGAAAGAATTTAGAAGCTTATGGAGTTGCAAACGATGGAACAGAAATCATGTTTGATGGAAGAACTGGTAAAATGCTTAAAAATAAAATTTCAATAGGAAGTTGTTTCTATCAAAAGCTTGATCATCTAGTCTCAAACAAAATACATGCAAGATCGAGAGGACCTGTAACATTACTTACTAAACAACCAACCGAAGGAAGAAGCAAGGAAGGAGGCTTAAGGCTTGGGGAAATGGAAAAAGATTGCTTAATAGCACATGGTGCAGCTCTTCTCCTCAAAGAGAGATTTGACTCAGATAAAACGATAATTCCTGTGTGCACTCAATGTGGCTTGGAGGCTGTTTATGATAGAATTAAAAACAGGAAGTATTGCCCAGTATGCGGAGAATCAAAAATAGTTGATATTGAAATGTGCTATGCGTTCAAACTCATGCTTGATGAACTTAAATGCATGTTAATTTATCCAAAAATTGTAGCAAGTGAAGAAGGTGTTGAAAAGATTGTTTTTAATGTATTGAGTCCTGAGCTCATTAAGAAAATGGCTGCTGCAAAAATAACAAAAACTGAATTGTATGATCAGGAAGGGTATCCGATAGAAGGGGGACTAATGGATCCTAGGTTAGGGGTAGTTGATCCTGGAATAAGATGTAGAACTTGTGGTGGAAGTATAGGTGAATGTCATGGTCACTTTGGTTATCTCGAACTAACAAAGCCAGTTGTGCATATCCATTATGTAAAAATAATTCTGACTCTACTCAAGCTCTTTTGCAGAAATTGTGGAAGAATTCTGATTGATGAAAAAGATATTAGAAAAATTAAAAGTGAAAAACTTCCGTTGAAAGACATAATAAAAATGGCGAAGAAAAATTGTCCATATTGCAAGACCGCCCAGAAAAAAATTAAGCTCATTAAGCCATACACTTTCCTCGAAAACGATAAAACTTTAAATCCTCTTCAAATTAGAGAAAGATTGGAAAAAATAAAAAACGAAGATTTAGAGTTAATTGGGATTAAAACAAGACCGGAATGGTTTATAATTACTCTTTTACCAATTCCTCCTGTAACAGTAAGGCCTTCCATTACTTTAGAAATAGGAGAACGTTCGGAAGATGATTTAACTCATAAACTCAGCGATATCGTAAGAATAAACGAGAGGTTAAGAGAAAACATTGATTTAGGAGCGCCAGAATTCATAATAGAGGATTTATGGGAACTTCTTCAATATCATGTTACAACATTTTTCGATAATGAAGTATCCGGAATACCTCCTGCTAGACATAGATCAGGAAGAATACTCAAAACTTTATCACAAAGACTTAAAACAAAAGAGGGAAGATTTAGAGGAAATCTTGCTGGAAAAAGAGTAAATTTCTCAGCTCGAACAGTGATAAGCCCAGATCCTTTCATTGATATTGATGAGGTCGGTGTTCCAGAAGTAATTGCAAAAGAACTTACAATACCTGTAAGAGTAAACGAAAAAAACATAGAAGAAATTAGAAAACTTGTGCTAAATGGACCTGATGTGTGGCCTGGTGCAAATTACGTAATAAGACCAGATGGGAGGAGAAAGAAAATTACAGATTTGAATAAAGAAGATATAGCAAAAGAAATTGCACCTGGCTATATAGTTGAGAGACATTTGCTTAATGGTGATATATCAGTATTCAATCGACAACCAAGCTTACATAGAATGAGCATGATGGGCCATAGAGTAAAAGTAATGCCATTTAAAACATTCAGACTTAACTTAAGTGTTTGTCCTCCATACAATGCTGACTTTGATGGTGATGAAATGAATTTGCACATTCCACAAACAGAAGAAGCAAGAGTAGAGGCTGAAAACTTAATGGATGCAATTAAGCATATAAGGAGTCCAAGATTTAGCGGACCAATAATTGGTGCTGTTCGCGATCATTTAACTGGTTTATACTTGCTAACAAGAGATGAAACAATTCTTAATAGAAAAGAATTTGTCCAAATTATAAGAGCGGTTAATACTTCCATCGAAATACCTGAGAAAAAAGTTATGAGCGGGAAGGAAATTTTCAGTTTATTCTTGCCGAAAGACTTTTCCATTACTTACAAATCAAAAAGCGGTGAAGAGGTTGTAATTAAGAAAGGAGAGTTAATAAAAGGAGTTATAGATGCAAATGGGGTGGGAGCAGAAGATGGAAAAATAATTGATGCTTTTGAAAAAGAATATGGTATGCGCTTCACAAAAAGATTTTTGGAAGATATAACAAAGCTTTCTCTAGAATTTTTAACAACAATTGGCTTCTCTTCAAGTATTTCTGACTTAGATTTGCCACAAAATGTAAGAAACAAAATTAAAGAGGTAATAGAAAAAATCAAGAAAGAAACTGAAAAATTGAAGGAAAAACATGAAAAAGGAGAATTGAGAGTTTTAGCAGGAAGAACTCCTGAAGAGAGCTTAGAGCATGCAATAAAAATTGTTCTGAGAAATGGATTAAATGAAGTGGGAGAAATTTTGGGAAAAAGTCTTGAGGAGAATTCAACAATTTTCATGGCAAAAAGCGGATCGAGAGGAGGGCTAGTAAATTTAGTTCAAACTGCAGCTATGGTTGGGCAAGAAATGGTAATGGGAGAAAGAATGAAAAGAGGATATTACCAAAGAAACTTCCCGCACTTTAGAAGAGGTGAAATGGGGCTTGAAGAAAGGGGATTTGTCGGTAGAGGATTCAAAGATGGTTTAACTCCATTTGAATTCTTTTTTGACGCAATTAATAGTAGAGAATCCTTGATGGATAAGTCACTTAAAACAAGGCATTCTGGTTATATGGAAAGAAGGTTAGTTGGTGCTTTGCAAGATTTGAAAGTAGAGTATGATGGAACTGTAAGAGATAGCGCTAAGAGGATAATTCAGTTTGTGGCAGGGGAAGATGGTTTGGATCCGTCAAAAATAGAAAAGGTTGGTATAAATGTCAGAAGAATTGCAGAAAAGTTATTCGGTAGAGCTGCCTAAAAAAATTAAGAAGGAAATTGAAGAAGTTGCTAAAGAGTTAAAACTAAGTGAAGCTCAAAAAGCCAAGCTTGAGGAAGAAGTTAGAAGAAGATATATTAGGGGTATGTTTGAGCCAGGAGAAGCTATTGGTATAATTTCTGCGCAAAGCATTTCCGAACCAGCTACACAAATGTGTTGTGACTATAACGAGAGAATAATAGTTAAATATCCTGAAGGTATACGAGTCGTCAAAATAGGAGAATTTGTAGATGGTATTTTTAATAAATTCGGTTACAAAAAAGTTGAAAATTACGAAGTTTGTGATTTACCTGATGGCATAACTTTTTTTGTACCAAGCTTAAATCAAGACGAGAAAATTGAATGGAAAAAAATTAAAGCTTGTGTTAGAATTAAGTCTACCAAACAACTCATGAAAATAAAGACTAAATCTGGTAGACAAATTATCGCAACTGATGCTCACTCTTTTGTGGTAAGAAGAGAAAACAAAATAGTTCCTATAGTCGGATCCAAACTCAAAATTGGCGATAGAATTCCAGCAATTAAATATCTGCCTGAAAAATGCAACGAGTTCTTAAATCTCAATAATTTTTTTCAATTTACTGATAAAAAAACTCTTGTTAAAGAGAACGGATTTATTAAACAAGGGCTTACAGTTTTACCAGAAAAAATAAAGTTGAACAAATTGTTCGGGTTCTTTATTGGTGCTTACTTATCTGAAGGTTGTTGTATAAGAGGACGAGTATGCATATCTAACATGAACGAGAACTTCATTTCAAATATAAAAAAATTAGCAAAAATGTTCAATTTAAGGTATAAAGAATTCATTCATCATAGAGGTTTTGGTTGGAATCGTGACTTAGTCATTAGTTCAACACTTTTATCGAGTTTTCTTATACACACCTGCAATACAGGCTCTGAAAACAAAAGAGTCCCAGATTTTGCTTACAGCGCGTCAGAGGAATTTGTTTCTGGCCTGCTAAGAGGTTATTTTGATGGTGACGGTAATGTTAGTGTAGAAAGAAAAATGATAAGAGTTCATTCTGACTCAGAAGAACTAATAGACGGAATTAAACTTCTATTGACAAGATTCGGAATATTTGCATATAAAAATAAGGATAAAAAACAGTTTAGTTTATTGATCCCTTATAAATACGCACCAATATTTTTAGAAAAAATTGGTTCAGACATAAGGGAAAACAGAGAAAAATTAGAAAAGCTTGCAAAGTTGGCTGAAAATTTTTGGAACAAGAAATCTCAAGATTTCAATGATATGATCAATGGATTCGGAAATATTTTTTATCTAATAGCTAAAAAATTGAAATATCCAACCCGATATATCAACAACTTCACTAAGCGCCAAAAAATAGGCAGAACGACACTTTATAGATACATAAAACTTTTTAAAAAATTAGCAAAAGAGAAAAATGTTGATATAAGTAGAGAGCTTGAAATTCTTGAAAGAATGTGCAATTCTGATGTAGTATGGGATGAAATAGTTGAAATTTCTTATGTAAAACCTTCATCTGAGTATGTTTATGACATATCAGTTGATGGTTTAGAAACTTTTGCAACTTTTGATGGAATAATAACACATAATACTATGCGAACTTACCATTTTGCAGGTGCAGCAGGCATAAAAGTAACTTATGGATTGCCTCGTTTAATAGAAATTTTCGATGCAAAAAAAGAGCCTAAAACTCCCGTGATGACAATTTTTCTTAAAAAAGAATTTAACAATGCAGAGGACGCAAAAAAAATAGCAGAAAAAATTATTGAGAAAAAAGTTTCTGACTTGATGAAAAGTGTTTCGATTGATTTGGCAAAGAAGTGCATAAATCTAGAGCTCTTAGATAGAAAAAAAGTTCCACTTGTGATTGAGAAATTGAGAAAAAACTTTAGCAATCTTCTCATCAAAACAAAAGAAGAAAAAATCGTAATTACACCAAAAAAGGAATTCGAAGTTAAGGAGCTTCAGAGATTAAGGGAAAAAATATTAGATACTGTGATTGCAGGAGTAAGCGGAATAGTAAATGCAGTAGTTAGAAAAGAGGGAAATGATTGGATTATTAGCACGCTTGGCACGAATTTAAAAGAAGTTTTAGAGCTGAAAGAAATTGATGAAAAAAGAACTTATTCAAATAATATTCATGAAGTTGCTTCGGTTTTAGGAATAGAAGCTGCAAGAAACGTTATAATTAAGGAGGCATCAGAAACTTTGCAGCAACAAGGTTTAGACGTTGATATTCGTTATATAATGCTCGTTGCTGACATAATGACTTTCAGAGGAGATGTTAGACCAATTGGAAGATACGGTGTTGCTGGAACGAAAACTTCTGTTCTTGCAAGAGCAGCTTTTGAAGAAACAATAAAGCATTTAGTAAGAGCAGGTATAAGGGGTGAGGCTGATAAATTCCAGGGGATTTTCGAAAACGTTATGATAGGGAAAGTTGTTCCTTCTGGCACTGGTATGTTTGAACTAATTGCAAAATTAAGAAAAAAGAGCTAAGCTTTTAAGCATTTAAAGCAAGTTTATGATATGCTCGAAGAAGAAATAAAAAACGCAATGAAAGCAAAAAAAATTATTATGGGATATAGAAGAAGCTTAAAATTCATAAAAAGCAATAAACCAAAAATGGTGATAATTGCAAACAATATTCCAGAAAAAATGAGGAAAGAAATTGAAAATCACACAAAAGTTTTTAATTTCGAAATGAAGATATTTGAGGGTGACAGCAAAAAATTGGGAATGATATGTGGTAAGCCTTATCCAGTAACAACAATAGTAATAATGGAATAGTATGGCGCTTACCTTTGATACAAAAACAATCCATTTAATTAACATTTTTGAAAATCTCACAAATGTTAGAGTGAATGATTGTATTGTAGATGATTCAACCAATACAGTTTATTTTATTGTTAAAGAGGGAGAAATTGGCCTTGCTATAGGAAAAAATGGAGAAAATGTGAAAAATGCAGAAAAGGTTCTTGGAAAAAATGTGAAGATCTTTGAATTTTCTAGCGATCTTTTAAAATTTGTAAAAAATCTCATACCTTCAGCAAATGATATAAAAGTAAAAAATGAAAATGGAAAAGTTACTGTTGAAATAAAAGTGAATAAAACTGATAGAGTTTTTGTCATAGGTAGAGATGGGAAGAATCTAAAGATTTATAAAGAAATTTTACAAAGAAGCCATAATATAAGTGATTTGATAGTGAGATAATGCCAGGCGAGTTTAGTGGTAGAAAGTTAAAGCAAAGAAGAAAAAAGTTTAGATGGAAGAAGGTTGAGTATAAAAGGAGAGTTCTTCAGCTCTGGAAAAAGGACCCTTTGGAAGGAGCTCCACAAGCAAGGGGAATAGTTATAGACAAACGTGTTGTGGAGCAAAGAAAGCCTGCTTCTGGACTCTTAAAATGCGTTCGAGTTCAGCTTCTTAAAAACAATGTTCAAGTTACTGCTCATGTTCCTGGTGAAGGAGCAATTGATTACATAGATGAGCATGATGAGGTGTTAATAGAAAAAATTGGTGGAGCGCAAGGTGGACCAAAAGGAAGCATGTGGGGAATAAAGTATAAAGTTGTAGCAGTTAATGGAGTTGCATTAAGTGAAATATTGGCTGGTAAAAAACAAAAACCAACAAGATAAAATGAGTGAGATAAAATTTTTTGGCAAATGGGATGCAGAAGGAATTGAGGTAAAGGATCCTGGATTGAAAAGATATATAAATTTGCAACCTTTCACCATTCCAAGAACAAGAGGAAAGCATTCTCAGCAACAATTTGGAAAATCGAAAATGAGTATAGTTGAAAGATTGGTAACAAAGCTTATGGTTCCTGGGCATAAGGGAAAAAAGCACGTTTTAACATCTGGAAGATTGGGCGGAAGGTTCTTAACAAATGCGAAAATTGTTAAGAGGACCTTTGAAAAAATAGAGGAATTAACTAAAAAGAATCCGATTGAAGTTTTAGTAAGAGCGATAGAGAATGCTGCCTTAAGAGAGGAAACAGCCTCTTATCAAGTTGGAGGAATAATTGTTAGAAGGGCTGTAGTTACTAGCCCACAAAGGAGGGTTGATATAGCTTTGAGAAATATCACGCAAGCTGCTTACAGGAAAGCTTACGGGAAAAAAATGGATATAGTTTCGGCTTTAGCAGATGAAATAATTGCGGCTTATAATAATGATGCGAGTAAAAGTGAGGCTATAAGAGAAAAGGAGAGGATAGAAAGAGAGGCAGAAGCATCAAGATAAATTTAATACAATAGAACTTAATAAGATAGGGGTTAGAGAATAATGCCAAAGAAAGAGATGATAGAAAGGTTAATGGAGGTAATGAAAGATCCAACAAGAATTAGAAATGTTGCAACAAGCTCGCATGTGCACCATGGAAAAACTTGCTTAACAGACAACCTAGCAATGTTAGCAGGAATGATTTCGGAAAAAGTGGCAGCGGATGTTGAAAAAGGAATGCTAACGTGGATTGATGAGCAAGAACGAAAGCGGCAATTAACAATTTACGGGGCAAATGTTTCAATGGTGCATGAATACGAGGGGAAAGATTATATCATAAATCTAGTGGATACACCAGGTCACGTTGACTTTGGTGGAGATGTAACTCGTGCAATGAGGGCAGTAGATGGAACGATAGTTTTAGTTTGCGCAGTCGAAGGAGTAATGCCACAAACAGAAACGGTATTTAGGCAAGCGTTGAGAGAAAGAGTTAAGCCAGTCTTGTTCATAAATAAAGTTGATAGGTTAATAAAGGAGCTTAAACTTTCACCTGAACAAATGCAGAAAAGGTTTGAAGAAATTATTAGAGATGTAAACTTTTTGATACAAAAGTATGTTGAAGAAGAGTATAAAGATAAGTGGCTTGTTAATGTTGCTGATGGTAGTGTTGCTTTTGGTTCAGCAAAAAAGAAGTGGGCAATTTCTATACCTTTCATGAAAAAAACTGGAATAACTTTTAAGGAAATTATTAAGTTGACATTGGAAGGAAAAGAAGAGGAATTAGCAAAAAAAGCTCCATTGCATCAAGTTATTCTAGACATGATAATTAAACATTTACCAAGCCCTGTTGAAGCTCAAAAATATAGGCTTAAAAAAATTTGGAGTGGAGATTTAGAAAGCGAAATTGGAAAACAAATGCTAGCTTGCGATGCAAATGGGAAGCTTGCTATGATAATAACAAAAGTCACCCCTGATCCGCACGTTGGCTTTGTGGCAACAGGAAGAATTTTTTCTGGAAAAATTTTTGAAGGAAAAGAAGTTTACTTAATTGGTAATAGAAAAAAGAAAAGAATTCAGCAGGTTGTAGTTTACAAAGGAATGGATAGAATTCCTGTTAAAGAAGTCACTGCAGGAAATATAGCTGGAATAGTTGGTATACCTGAAGCTTTCACAGGAGAAACTGTTTGTGATGCTGATTATATAATTGAACCATTTGCAGAAATTAAACACATTTTTGAGCCTGTGGTTACAAAATCTATTGAACCAAAAAATCCAATGGAATTGCCAAAACTTGTTGATGCTTTGAAAAAGATTAGCAGAGAAGATGCTGTTTTGCAAGTAAAAATTAATCAAGAAACTGGTGAATATTTAGTTTCAGGACTTGGTGAACTTCACCTAGAAGCAAAAGTTGAAAATAAGTTAAAGGAAATGGGAATAGAGGTTGAAATGTCTAAACCTATAGTTGTATACCGAGAAACAATCCTTGGAAGCTCACCAGTAGTTGAAGGTAAAAGCCCAAATAAGCACAATAAACTTTATATTCAAGTTGAACCGTTGGAAGAAAAAGTTTATCAAGCAATGGTAGCTGGTGAAATACCAAGTGAGAAAGAGATAAAAAGAAAGGATTTGGAACTTTTCGAAAAGCTATCTAAACTTGGGATGCCCTATGACGAAGCAAAAAATATTC
>Ga0272445_1002393_pt1 | contig 12919 bp, 9 predicted proteins | sample YNPCB0031_FD_194404 | JGI IMG/M metagenome (GOLD analysis project Ga0272445, IMG submission 194404) | Hot spring sediment microbial communities from Yellowstone National Park, WY, United States - YNP-CB-003-1 | ecosystem: Environmental > Aquatic > Thermal springs > Hot (42-90C) > Sediment... | reverse complement strand
TGGCCGCCGCTATCCCCTCTTCACATTAAGAAAGCCTTGGCATCAAAATGGTATAAGATGAAGGGAAGACCTTTCTGGGGCCGGGGAGGCCACCAATGGGGGCATAGGAGAGGCTACTCCGACAGCTTAGTGGCGTGGGCGGAGCTTATGAGCGGGACCTCCCGAAGGAATAGGTGGCTAAAATAGGGGAGAATAGGCAATAGACCGCTAGGGAGAGAGTTTTTTTATGGTTCAGTGTAAGTGATGATGAGGGAGTCGCCTTCTCGGATGTCATCGGAGGAGAGGCGGTTGAGCTCGCGCAGCTGCTCTATCATGATGCCGTACTGGCGGGCAATGCTTTGGAGGGTTTCGCCTTTTTGGACTTTGTGGATGCGGGCGCGGGGGAGCTTTGGGCGCTGGGGCATTTCGCTCTGGATGCGAGGATCGTCTAAGAAGAATCGTCGCAGCTCTTCGGGGGTTAGCTCTCGGCGTTTTTTCTCATAGGCTAAGTCGATGAGGGCCTGCTCATGAGGGAGGACCTGATAGATGTCAATGGTGTTTTTGGGGCCGGGGACGGCCAGGAGCTTTCCATCTGGGGAGAAGGCTGGCCAGAAGGCGATATGTGGCGGGAAGGGATATTCGGATAGGCGCTGGTAGGTGCGGGCATTCCAGAGGATGGCCTTTTGGTCGGTGCCAATAGAGAGGATATGCAGGCCCGAGGGGCTAAACGTGAGGGCGTAAGGGATGCCTTTATGGCCTTTTTCGGAGAAGGTGGTGAGGAGTTTGCCGGAGGGGATTTCGTAGAGGCGCAGGAGGGAGTCGGCGGAGGCGAGGACGACTTTATCGCTGGTGGGGGCGAAGGCGGCGGCTTGGAGGGCATCTCGGGCGCCTGTGAGGCGGACTACGAGCTGTCCATTCCAGGTGTAATAGGCGGCTGTACCATCCATGCTGAGGGTGAGCACGCCCTGCTGATTGGGGGGTAAAGCGAGGGCGGTAATGGGCTGTCCATGGGCGTTAATGCGGGTGGGCTTAGGAGCGGTGGGCGTGGAAAGGTCCCACAAAGTGAGCACGCCACTCCGGGTAGCTGTAGCCGCATAACGGCCATCGGAGGTCAAGACGCCATACAAGACCTCCGAATCATGGGAAAGCACAGCAAGAAGTTCGCCAGAAGGGCCCCGATAAAGACGAGCTGTTTTATCCAGGGAGGTGGTGAGGATGAGGCTGGCGTCTTTGGTGAGGGCTACATGGGTGAGGTTGTCTTTGTGGCCGGAGAGGCGGGCTACTGCTGTGCCTGTAGAGAGGTCCCATACGCGCGCGGAGAAGTCTTCTGCGTAGGAGACCAGGTAACGTAAGTCCTCGGAGAAATACACCCGGTCCACGATATGGGAGTGGCCGCGCAAGACTTCTTTGGAGGAGCCGGTGGTGGGGTTCCAGATGCGGATGGTTTTATCCCAGGAGCTGGTAGCTAAGGTTTGTCCGTCGGGGCTGAAGGCGGCGTAGACGACGCGATTTTTGTGGCCGACGAGTCGTTTGAGGGGTTTGGGCTGGAGGAGCCGGTCCAAGGCGAAGTAGAGGGCGGCTTCGGCTTCAACGACGAAGGGGCGTTCCGTCGGATCGTCTATACGACGGGGGAGGGCGGCGAGCGCCAGGAGCTGACCGACTTCGGGATGACCTTTCTTGGTTTGCTCTTCGGAGAGGGCGGAGAGGAAGAGGGATTGGAGGATGAGGGCTTTGTTGCGCTCAAGGAGGGCGAGGCGGGTCTGGTACTCGGCTTGGGCTTGGTTGTATTCGGCGTTGAGGCGGGAAGCCTCGGCGAGGCGGGTTTGATTTTCGGCGATGCGCTGTTGGAGGAGAGCTTTTTCGCGCTCTATTTCGGCTATGCGACGTTGGGTTTCTGCGATCTGGCGTTGGCGCTCCGCATTCGCGCGCTCGGCCTGAGCGATGCGGGTTTGCTGCTCGGCGATGAGCTTTTGTTGGAGGGCAATCAGCCGCTCCCGTTCCGCAATGAGCTGCTGGCGGCGGGCCTCAGCGGCATTCCGTTCGGCCAGGGCCTTTTGCTCTAAGGCGATTTTGGCCTGACGGCGGGCCTCCGCCTCCTGCCGCAAAGCCTCCTGCCGCTGAAGATTTGCATAGTACAACGCCACCAGACTCAAAAGCAAAAGCAGCGAAATCACCGCCAGCGCTAAAAGGAGCAGCCGCCGATTGCGCTCAATCCGAGCCTTACTACGGGCTAAATACAGGTCAATCGCTTCTTTGAGAGCGAAAGCCTGCCGAATAGGAGGAATGTCCGGTACGAGCTCCTCCTTTGGAATATAGCGGCGAAGCCAAGCGGCATTGGGCTGAACCTTATAGTACCATTCTGCGAAGTACTGGTAGCTCCCCCCCGATAGGAGAAATTTAGAAGACTGCCCGGCACTTACCCAGCGCTGCACCTGGAATTTGAGCTCCTTGAAGATGCGGGCGCTTTGCGCTTCAGCCTCGGCCCAGCGAATCAGACGGTCCCAGTTTCGGATTAGGGCCTCGTGGGAAATAGTCAAGGTAGCATTGGGGCTGAGTTCAGGCGACTCGCCCGGCTCCAAGTAGGGCTGTAAAAAGCTATGGGTCGTTTCCCGGAAAAGAGCGGCTACCCGAGCTACGGTTTGATAATCTACTTCGTTGTGGCCCAGAATGTCCGTGATTTCCTGCAGGGTCATGCGGGCCCGCACGCCACGCCCTTCGTCTAAGCGGGTGAGACAAACAAAGATCGTTTCCGTGATTTTTTGGAGGAGGGGGAGGGGTAAGGTTTGTTGGTAACGTTTTTCGTAGAGGCGGTCTAAGCGGTTGTAGAGGGTTTCGGCATGGGTATTGAGGACATTGCGTAGGCGTCCCTGCTGGTAGAAGGCGGCTTCGTCGGGCGGTAAGGTGGCTATATATTTTTCAAAGAGGGGGCGGTCGGTTTCGGGGAGCTTATGAGGGGCTAAGCCGCCCACCAGCGCATAATGTAAAAGGTCCATGGTCTCTTTGCCTTCCTGAGCGGCATGCCAGATGCGGTGCAAAGCATGTTGCAGCACTGGAAGCTGGTCAATCCCATCCCCTAAGTCATTGAGAAGCCGCTGCGTGAGCCGGGGCGTAATCCGATCGCCGTTATTTTCGGCAGGCTTCTCAATCACCGCCTGAAACTCCTCCCTCGTCAAACGCGGCACAAAATAGGTACTCTCCCCAATCAGCTCCGCAAACCCATGAAAAGCTACACATTGCCCAATATAGTCTGAACGCATCGTGAAGATCACCCAGATCGGAAGGTTATCTCGCTGGGCTATGCGGATAGTTTCGGACAACAGATTGACGGTGATTTGTGCTAATGGCGAGGCTACGCCATTGACATAGTTTTCTTCGTTGGTGAAGAACTCCTCAAACTGGTCTACGAGGATGAGGAGGTTGGCGCCTTGGCGGAGACGTTTAGATTTTTCGGTTTCAGGGAGGCTGAGGAAGTCCGGGCTGGTGGGGTCTATGTAGGCGGGGGAGCTTTTATACAGGTCTACGAGAGCGGAGAAGCCGTAGGTGAGACGTTCTTCTACGGTGGCGGGGTTGCTGAAGCCGAGGGCGCTGGCGAGGCTTTCGGCGAGGTTGGTGAGGGGGCGTTTTTCGGGGCGCATAGCGGCAATAGCCCAGCGGGGATAGGGGGTAGGTAGCCGATTAGCCCGCAGCGCCGGCAAAACCCCCGCAAATACCAGCGACGATTTCCCATCGCCACTGGCACCTGTTACCATGACAAACTTCTTTTCGGCCAGCTGGTTTAGGAGCTTATCAATGTGACGTTCTCGCCCATGAAAGAAAAGCGTATCCCCCTCCTCAAACGGCCTAAGCCCAATGTAGGGGCACATCCGCACGCTATCCGGCCAAATGGGGGTTTGTTTAGCCGTCTGCAAAGCCGCCTCAATAGCAGAAGAAAGCTCCTCCGAACGTCGCAGCTCTAAACGAATATTAGGTACTCGGACCGAGAGGTGGCGGTTGCGGGCAGGCTCTGGCAAGCCTAAAAGCAAAATAGGCGTAGGCTGGGAAAGCCCCCCACAGCTTTTCCACAAATGGATGGCCGAAGCCACCGCCCAATCCCCCGCCTCTGCAAACAAAAACACTAAAAGCCGACCCTCCCGATAAAGCCGCTCCGCCTCCGCATAATCCGCCACCGCATTCTCCGGACGAAACGCCAACGTCTGCGTGCGGTACTTTGCCGAAACATCGTCTATGAGCTTATAAAACGGTTCGGCATCCTGGATGTTGTGGATAAAGACGATGTCATAGAGCTTGACGGCCTGGCGAGCCTCTACGGCCTCTTGGAGGAAGGCATGAATTTCCTGAATAAGCAGGGGCAGGCTTCGGGTACGCGTAAGCATGACGCGCGGGGTGAGGGTATTCTCAATGTGGGAGAGGAGCTCCTGAGCCTCTAAGTCCATGGGGCTCTGGTCCTCTATGGGAGCCCAGACAATCAGCCGAAACTGCGGGGAGACTTGCGTCAAAAGCGTATCGTACTGGAGCCGAAGGAGAGAGGCCCCCGTATTTAGCTTGGGTCCTGCATCCGCGCCAATAATCAGGAGAGCAGCATCATGTTGCTGAGCGGCTTCCTGCCAGAGTTTGACTAAGCTTCCCTCCTCCGAAAGCAAAGGACGACTCACCACATACCCTGCATTCTGAAGCACAATAGAAATCAAATCTCGCCTGGCGGACTCCCGATCGCTCGTAAAGCCCAGCCACAAGGAAAAGACCTTTGCGGAGGGCGCTGAGACCACGGCCGAAGAAACCTCTCCCGTCTGCATATACGCAAGTTTAAGCAAAAACTTTTACCCGCTAATCCTATCGCCTCCCCACCATACTTCGTTAGCGGATGAGTTCGGCGCCCACGCATTTCAGGGCCTCGTTTTTTTCAAAAACTCTCCCTCCGAAAACATGACGCTGCCACTCCCTACCTATCTGAAGTGGGCATACCTAATACCAATTCCGGGCAAAGGGTTTCTGAATGTAGGAGGGTAGAGTTAGGTGTGGCTGCCGCTCCCCCCTCAGGCGGACATGCCCACCTCCTCCTCACATTAAGAAGGCCTTTGACTTAAAGTGGTATAAGGTCACGAGGAGGGCCCCGAAGGGGCAGGGTACATGGGTGTACGATCCCCCCTTCACCCCGACCCTCTCCCCCCTTGAGAAGGGGGGAGAGGGTGTAGGAAGTGGGGGGATGTAATACCAACGAATGGTAAGAGGGACATTTTGAGCGCCCCCGCCCCACAGAGCGGGTGCGCTGGGGGCAGGCACCGCCTAAAAAGAAAGTCTGTGCTAGGAAATGGTATTAGCTTTGGGTGGGGACAAGGGTACAAAATTTAAGAATACGTCTCACAAGAAATGGTATAACACACCCGCATAAGTCCAACTCCACCCTAACCTCCCTCCTCCCATGAGCTTTGGGGGCAGAAGTCCGAGGGTGAGGCGAGACCGCCTGCAACCTCCTGCGAAGAATTTTACCGGCCCGTGGTGACGATGGGAATGCTAAAGCACCCTATTGTAGGGGCGGGTATGACTTAAGCAAGAGCGGCGGGAAACAGGCGCGAGCGAATTGGAGCTACGGTCCAGCGGAAAAAGGAGAGGAGGGGTTTTATCGGGCCGCTTTTTTATACAGTTCCCATGCGGCGGGAGCGTCGTGGGGAAGGAGGGCTTTCATTTGGGTATGAAGGGAGACCGGATCCTTAGGAAGGGGCCAAGTAGCAGCTTCTGCAATCCAGTCGGGACGAAAAGCTAGCAGCTGCCCCACCTCCGCCGCCGAAAGCACCGAAGACTCCCGAATATCCTGCGGAAGCTCCTGCCAAGTGATAATCTCGGCGGGATTGCGGGGCTGCTTCATCCAGAAGAGGTTTTCGGCCCGAATCCGCGCATACCAAAAGCCCCCTAAGCGAGCCAGGATGTCCATTTTTCGGGGGTCTGGCAGCCCCTGCTCATCCAGTACCGCCTCGTCAATATGCAGTAGAAGCACTTCGGCTAAGACCAGTTGGCCTGCGCCGGGATTCTCCCCCAGAGGAAGGACCTGCAGAACACGGCACTCCGCCTGTACGGGCGTCCCCGCTATCCGAGGAGGGCGCACCCGCTCCGACGGAATCGTCTCTAAGCCTGCCAAAGCTATCTCATCCACTTGGGGATCAAACTCCCCCGTAGTGATGTTCATCTTATGGGCGAGGGCATAAGGAACTAAATGGACGACAGCTTCAGGGATGGCCCGCACATTGCGCAAAGTATCTTTAGCGCCGCCGGTGCGCGCACTGGTACTGGGACTAAAACCCAAAATAGGCGGCTTACTGCTAAATACCCCAAAATAGCTAAAAGGAGCCAAGTTACGCACGCCGTCAGTATCTATGGTGCTGACCCAAGCAATCGGCCTCGGAAAAAAGCTGCCAATCATGTAGGGATGCCAGCTACGCAGCTCAAAGTCCTTCGGGTCAAAGCTGCGATAAGTGCTCATAGGATATGGATTTTTACGGTCTGGATGCGCTGGCGGGTAGCTTGGAGGATGGTCCATCGCAGGCCGTAGGCTTCCCAGCTTTCGCCGACTCTGGGGATGCGGCCCAACGTCTCTACAATAAGCCCCGCCACCGTAACCGCATTCTTGGTAGGCAGGGCTAAATCCAGCTTCTTATTCAAAGCCTCTATTTCCCAGCGGGCATCTATGAGATAAGTTCCAGGGGCCTCCTCCCGAAAAAGCAGTTCGGGCTGATCATGCTCATCCTGGATTTCCCCGAAGACCTCTTCTACGAGGTCTTCGGTAGTTACTAAGCCCGCTAAGCCCCCCCGAGCATCTACTACGATGGCCAAACTGCGTTTCTGCTGCACGAGCAGCTCTAACAGCTTAGACGCTGGCATAGACTCAGGCACCGCAAACACCTCCTGCAAAATACTACGTAAGTCCGGCGGCGCCTGCAAAAGCGAACGGATATACACATAGCCCCGCACATGGTCCGCATCCCCCTCATAGACTAAAAGACGAGAAAAGCCGGTTTTAGCGAGCATCTCTACGGCTTCGGCGGGGGAAGCGTTGATTTCTATCATGGCGATGGCGTGACGGGGAACCATGATTTCGCGCACGGGGGTCTCCCGAAGTTGAAGCGCATTGGAGAGAATTTCTCGGAATTCGGGCTCGCCTGCCTGGGCAATCGTAGAGAGCAGGGTGGCCCGCCCTGTGATGTTTTCTGACGGGGGCACAGCCCCGCCAAAACGCCGAAAAAAAACCTCCACTAACCGATACAGCGGCTCCACTATCGGAAAAAGCACCCAATAGCTCACCATTAAAAGAGGCAAAAGCCCCGGAAGAAGGAGCTTATGCCAGCGATAACCCCAGATTTTAGGGAGGTATTCGCCAGCCGTAAAAAGTATGAGCGTACCTATGCCTGTATCTAACCAGAAACGAGCCGCTTCTCCTACGGGTAGTAGCCGCGTCAGCAACTCACTAAACGCCCAGCCAAACAGCACCAGAGCCAGATTATTACCCGTAAGGAGCGTAATGAGAAGCCGGCGCGGATATTGGTGAAGTGGATGAGAAAAACGCCATATTTTTGGGTATTTCTGCCGAAAAAGCGACCATTCTATGGAGGATGTGCTAAAATACGCTATTTCGCTTCCCGAGAAGAAGGCGCTCAACAAAAGGGCCAAAAGGAAGAGAAGTCCCCACATCATAAGACGGGATTCTGGATGCGGCCTTGGAGGCGACGGAGTTTGTAGAAGCGGAGGTTAGAGGTGGATTCCAGACCTTCGCCCCGTACTTCTTCTTTTGGGGTGTGGATGCGGACCCAACCGGGGGCCCAAAGGCGATCCGAAGTGCGGTCCCACCAGAGAACATCGGTCTCTAAGGTTTCGCCTGTGGCTGTGGCGACTTCAACCGAACGATAGGCTTTGACTAAGCCAGTTTGAGGGAGGAGGTGGGCTTCTTCACAGCGGAGACGATGGGGTTTGGATTGCGGGGTGGAGGTCCACTCCGCTTCTACCCGTCCCTTCAAAATCCACCAAAAGGTATCCTGTCTAAGGAGCTGCCGAAGGGTATCCGCCTGAATAAATCCCTGAACGCTATCGGCTCCCACCCAGGTGAGCCGGTATCGGTAGGCTTCTTGCGGGGGGAAGGCTTTGCGACGCTCTTCCCAGTCAGGCGGAAGAGGCGCCTTCTGAGAAGTACAGCTCCAAAACCAGACAGCTAATGACCAGAAAACTTGAAGACAAGCCCATGGCCTTGAGAGGCTGAGCCCAAACATCGCTTGCGCTACAAAGGTATAGCCCGTAGCAGAAAAGACGCTCGCCTCGGCACAAACTCAGGAAGAAGAGATTATTTGTGTTTATGTTTAGGGACGGGGGCGGAAGGGGCTGGGGATGGGGTGGAGGCTTCGGCCTGGGAGGAGAGGCCGTTTGAAGTCCCAGCTGGGGGAGGGTGGCCTATCTCTCCAACTTGACAGGTGAGATGGAGGATAGCTCCGTTTTGCACCTCCAGCTTTTGACTGCGGATAGTACCGCGAACCCGAGCCGTGCTCGTGATTTCTACATGCTGACAATCTCGGACTTCCCCCTCAAACGTGCCCGCAATCAAAAGCTCCTGAGCCTGCAAAACGCCCTTAACCTGCGCAGATTCCGCAATCACGAGCCGATGCCCTACCGTCAGCTGACCCTGAAAGGTTCCCTCTATCCGAAGGTTGCCCGGCACTTGAAGGGTGCCCTCCACCTGGGCCCCTTCTCCAAGGATAGAGAGAGAGTGGTCTGCAGGACGTTTCTCAGAGGCACCGTTCTTTCCCCATAAAGCCATCGCTCAAAAGTACAAAGAATTTAGCTCTCTAAGCGGAGAAGGCGCTGCATTTCTGCGTGAACCTGCATGAGGGCTGTTTGGAAAGGGTCGGGACTAAGCGCCCGCCACTTTTCTTTGAATTTTTCCACCCAGGCTATAGGGGACATGTGCAGGGGATTATATTCGGAAAGGGTTTCATTCAAGACGGCTAAAAGCTGTTGCCGCGCCTGCCGTAAAGCCCACCACACCCGAGGGCCGACGTATATCTGCTGGGCCGCATTATGAATATACTCTTCCTGTAAAATCTGCGCTATGGTCTGCACTAAGTCCGCTGTAGAGCGAAACTGATGCGGCTGAAGCCGAGGCAGGAGATTATTGGGATCATTGCGCTCCAAAAACAGCGCTGTACGTTCCAGCGCTTGCAGGCGCAAAGGCAACGTCGTCTGTAAAATCTGCTGCGAAAGGAGCTTCTCTCGCTCGGCCAGCTCCCGCCGCCAGAAAAATATCAACAATACCCCCACCGAAACAATCCCGCTGAGAGCCACAATAAGTAGTGCTATCCAGTCCAGCCCATTCATAACGACTCAAAAAACTCTAATGCCCATTCCCCTGCTTGCTCCCAAAAGGTAAAGTCATGACCAGCATGGGGGACTTCCCGATAAACGACCGTGAGGTCGGGACGTTTTTCTTGGAGGTGCTGGTAGAGCCGTCGGGAATGTAGATGAGGCACGAAGGGGTCTTTTTGGCCGTGAGCCAAAAAGAGAGGGACTTGGAGGCGCTCGCTGAGGCGAAGGGGGTTATCTACGTTTTCCCATCGGGGGCCATAAGGGCCATACCAGCCCGTCAAAAGCCGGTCTTTCGGGTCTAAATGCGGGTCAAAATCCCCCGACAAAGCCGCCCCTGCCCGAAAAAGACGCCCCGTATGCGCTAAAATCATCACGACCCCCCGCCCCCCCGTAGAAAGCCCAAGAAGGTAGGAACGTCCCGACCATAAGAAACCTTTTTCCAGAAGCGCCGGGAAAACGGTATCTATGAGCGTGCGGAGCGTAGGATAATGCCGCCAATCCCCCCGCGTCTCAGGAAAGACGTCCGAAGCATAAATACTTTTGCCCATTTCTACGAGAATGAGCCGATAGCCTTTGGCTAAGGCGAGCGAGCACACCCGACTAGAATCACACCAGCAGCGCCGAGAGTAGTTCCACCCTGGCAAAAGCACTAGCACGCGCTGGGCGGGCCGAATGGGTTCTCGCACTTCTACGGTACAAGTGCCCCAGCTAAAAGTCTGCGTCCAGGCTGCCCCCATGAAGAGATAAGCCCAACTCAGGGCTTGTATGGAGAGGAAAGGCTTAATTGCGGAGGGGTTTGCCGGTTTGGAGCATGTGCTGGATGCGTTCTAAGGTGCGACGTTCTCCACACAGCGAAAGGAAGGCCTCCCGTTCCAGGTCCAAGAGATAGCTCTCGCTCACCAGCTGAGGCCCACTCAGGTCGCCGCCCGCTAAGACATACCCGATCTTTCGGGCAATATGGCGATCGTAGGCTGTAATGTAGCCAGCAGCCTCCATCTGGTAGAGGGAAGCCTCAACGCCGCCTAAGGCCGTACGTCCCAAAACCCGAATAGGCCGAGGAATAGGCTGCGTATAACCGCTTTCGGCCAGGAGTAGAGCATACGCTTTGGCATCTCGGAGCTGACGGGCCTTATTATAGGTGATGCGGGTCTGATACGGCCGCAAAAGCCCAATCTTTATGGCCTCCAGAGCCGAAGTAGCGACTTTACCCGTAGCAATCAAAGTAAGCACATCCCGGAAGAAGTTGATTTCCACATCCCCATCTACGTACCTTTCGGAAATGCGGGCGGCCATTTCTTTGGTGCCGCCGCCCGCGGGAAGGAGCCCCACGCCTACTTCTACCAGGCCTATGTAGGTTTCGGCGGCGGCTTGCACCCCATCGGCATGAAGGGTCAGCTCACAGCCCCCACCCAACGTCAGCCCATGCGGCGCCACAATCACCGGAATCGCACTATACCGCACCCGCATCACCGTCCGCTGAAAAGCCCGCACCGCAAAATCCAGCTCATCCCACTCCTGCTCCGCCGCCATCATAAAAATCATAGCCAGATTCGCCCCCGCTGAAAAATTCTCCCCCTGATTCCCAATCACAAGCGCCTCATAGTGCCTTTCCGCCACATCTATGGCGTGATTAATGGCTTCCAGCACTTCGCCCCCCATAGTGTTCATCTTGGTGTGGAATTCCAGACATAACACCCCATCCCCCAAGTAAAAGAGGGAGGCTCCTGCATTTTTCCATATAACGCGATCGGCCCGCAGCGTATCCAACGAAAGAAAGCGCTCTTGACCGGGGACTTCTATGTAGGTTTCGGATTGGGGGCTATAGACATAGCGGCGGCCCTTCTCAATGCGGTAGAAGCGGGTGTAGCCCTTTTCTCGCATGCGCTGGACCCATGGCGCCACCGTAAAACCATGCTTCTCTATGGCCTTTAGCCCCGCTTCCAACCCGACGGCATCCCACTTTTCAAAAGGGCCGAGCTTCCACGCAAAACCCGCCCGCACCGCCTGATCTATGGGGTAAATCTCATCCGCAATTTCAGGAATCCGATGTGACACATAACTAAACAGCGCCGCCATATTCTCCTGCAAAAGCTGCGCATAAGGCTCATCCGACTGAGCAATAAGCTGAAGGCGCTTCTCCAAGTTGTCTTCTACTTTGAGACGTTCTAAGAGCGGAGACTTGACTTTTTTCTGGGGGCGGTAGGTGAGCGTTTCAAAGTCTATGCTTAGAATTTCGCTTTGTCCGTTGAGGCGCTGCTTAGTGTAGAAGCCTTTGCCGGTTTTTTCGCCGAGGAGGCCGGCAGCCAGCATTTTTTCCAGGTAGGCGGGTAGGCGGAAGATTTCTCGGGCCTCATCGTGGGGGCAATTTTCGTAGAGCCCCTTAGCGACTTTGGCCAAGGTATCTAACCCCACTACATCCGCCGTGCGAAAAGTAGCCGATTTCGGATGCCCGATCGCCGGGCCTGTGAGCGCATCCACCTCCTCCACCGAAAGCTGATACTTCGGAAGCGCATGCAAAAGATGCATGATCGCAAAGACCCCTACCCGATTCGCAATAAAAGCGGGCGTGTCCTTACACAATACCGTTTCTTTGCCCAGCTCCCGACTACCAAACTCCATTAGGAATTGGATCACCTCAGGGTCGGTATCTGGGCCCGGAATGATTTCCAAGAGCGGCAGGTACCGAGGCGGATTGAAAAAGTGCGTCCCCGCAAAATGCCGACGAAAATCCGCACTGCGCCCCTCCGCTAAAAACCGTATGGGAATACCCGAAGTATTACTCGTAATCAGAGTGCCAGGCTTGCGATACTTCTCTACCTTTTCGTAAAGGGCGCGCTTGATTCCCAGGTCTTCGGCCACCACCTCAATAATCCAGTCAGCATCAGCGATTTTAGGAAGGTCGTCCTCTAAGTTGCCTAAGGAGATACGTTCCAGCACGCTCTCATGATAGTAGGGCGAGGGCGAAAGCTTTTTAGTGCGTTCAAAGAGCTCGCGCACAATGCGGTTGCGCACTTCGGGGCTCTCTAAGGAGAGGCCTTTTTGAGCTTCTTCCGGCGTAAGTTCTTTTGGGACAATATCTAAAAGCAGCACGGAAAAGCCGGTTCCTGCCAGGTGCATAGCAATCTGGGAGCCCATGACGCCTGCCCCTAAGACAGCTACTTTTCGGATACGTCGTTTGAGGGTGGTAGAAGGCTGGACCTGCTCAGCTATCAGAGTCATGGGACGAAGATACGAGCTTTCGGCGGAATCCCGGGCAAGTGTTGTATATTTGCAAACATATGCGCTTCCGCTTTCATCCCCACGGGGTGCCCCTTTCAGAGAGTCTGGTAGACTACATGCAAGATCGGTTGGACCGGCTGTATCGGGACTTTGCCTTTATTACAGAGGGGGATGTGTATTTGGAGGAGATTGGCGAGGTGAAGCCCCATCGGGAAATACGCTTACATATTCGCATACCGGGTGAGGTGCTCCATGTGTCGGAGCGGGGAGAGAATTTTCAGACTGCCTTTGATGCGGCCTTAGAGCGGATACGGCGGGGTTTAGTCAAGTACAAGGAACGCCTACGCTCATAAGGTAGGCAGCTTCGTATAGAGCAAACGAG
>Ga0272445_1002391_pt1 | contig 12920 bp, 7 predicted proteins | sample YNPCB0031_FD_194404 | JGI IMG/M metagenome (GOLD analysis project Ga0272445, IMG submission 194404) | Hot spring sediment microbial communities from Yellowstone National Park, WY, United States - YNP-CB-003-1 | ecosystem: Environmental > Aquatic > Thermal springs > Hot (42-90C) > Sediment... | reverse complement strand
AGACGTAGAAGAAGTCGGAGAGGTCGGCGTAGGGGACGTTGTCGGCGTAGGGCGGGTCCACGACGACGGCGTCAAAGTGCCGGTCCGGGAAGGGCAGAGCGGCGGCGGAGCCGAGATGAACAGAGCCATGAGTGTTTGAAACACGAACTGGGGGCTTTAGCCCTGCCAAAACCGCGCTAATTGCGTTCTCCCATCCCACTTGCACAAGGTTACGCTCAGCGTAATCCCATCGCATGCTGAGATGGTGCCCAAAGAATGCATGCTCTACCTTCTCATGGGAAGGTGTCCACATACTCAGCGCACAGTTGAAGTTCGTGTCTGAATCCAAGGCGAACGCCAGATACGTTGTCACGGCCCTGGCCAAGTCGGGGTCCTGAGTCTGGCGGAGGATTTCCCCGTGGGCGGCCCGCACCCATTTGCCGAAGGTCACCAGCGCCAGCAACTGGCGGGGGTTGAAGAGGTCGCACCACCTCGGCATATTGTATAGATAAAGGTCATCAAGGCATACGGGCAGCGGTCTTTGCTTGACCTGCTCAACTTCCTCCTCCGGCACCCAGGGGAGGCCGAAGGGCCAGGGGGAGGGGGTTTGCAGCAGGGCCTGCAGGGCGGCCCCGGCCCGGCGGAAGGCGGCGAGGTCTTCTTCGGTGGCCAGGCGGTAGTTGCGCCCCTGCCCTTTGCCCCGGGTGGTCACGACGGCCACGAGCCGATGCCCCATGCGCCCGGCCTGCGCCTCGGCCTTCACGTAGTTGCCCTTGGCGCTGGCCTGGCAGACCGGGCAGACGGCGTTGCCCCGGCTGACGGTGCCCCTGGAGGGATCGAAGTCAACGGCGTCCCCGTGCACGATGGCGAAATCCACCCGCTTCGCCGCGCGGTTGGGGATGGGCTTGAGGGCCACTTTTTTGTTGGCTTTGCGGGCGAGCCAGAGCTGGCGGAAGAGGGGGATCTCCGCGCCGCAGGCGGGGTTGGGGCATCGAATCGTCCGGCTCCAGATGTAGGCGATGGGGGTCTCGCCGCCGACGGCGGGATAGAAGGCTGCGAGCTCCCTTCGGGCGCGCCCCAGCACCCATTCGCCCCAGCGCTTCACCTCGCTTGCCAGCTTCTGCCCGTAGCGCTGGGGATACTCGATGGTGGCCTTCAGGATGAGATACGCCACCGGGTTGTATTCCACGGCGTAGGCTTCGGCGCCCAGGCGCAGGGCTTCCAGGGGGATGGAGCCGCCGCCGGCGAAGGAATCCAGCACCTTCGGGGGTTGGCCGCCGAAGCGCTGACGGATGAGCCTTCGCGCCTGCTCCAGCAAGTAACGCCCGCCGGGGTCGCCGTCGTGCACCTCCCACTGGCACAGATTGGCGATGAACTTCTCGTCCACCTCGGCGGATTCGGTGAGCAAGGCACCCAGCACAGCGGCGCGGGCCACCACCAGAGGCCGCCGCGCCCACCAGACGTGGAGGGTGGAGATGTGGCCGTGGCGGATGGCCTTCTCCCGGCGGGCTTCCTCCGAGAGCTTCCGCAGCGGCAGCAGGGTTTCTATGAGGAAGCGGCGAGACTCCGTCATGGTTTACGCTCCCCCCTTTGCGCGGCGATCCAACGTTGTGGGCTCGTCCGGTTCGGTTTTGGATGCGTCCACACTTTTGGACGCCAGCACATCAAAGATGCCCCGCCTTCGGCCCTGTCGCGAAAGCAGGCCTTTCTCGGTAAGCCTCGCCGATCCATTGCGGGCTTGCGCGGAGGGAATCCGGCCCAGCTCCGCCGCCTCCCGCCGGGTGATTCGCCCGTGGGTCTGCACATATGGCAGGATCATCCGCTCCCGCTGGATGGGCTCAAATCGGCGGATGAGCTGGCGCGCGCGCTCAGGGCCCATCGCCGCTTTCCCCCTTCCAGTTCTTGATCACGAGCTTGACCACGCCGGTGACGGGCTGGGCCGATAAGCGGGCAGCCGGGTTCTGAATGGGGTGCAGCCGGGGCGCATCCAGGGCGTTCTCCACCACGTAGAGCCAGTAAGCGTCCTGCAGGCGCTCGGCCATCTGCCACTCGTGGGGCGTGAGCTCCAGGGGGCCGGTGGTCGCGAAGGCCTTGACCTCGATGTAGCGCGCCCCTTCCGCCCCGTGGGAGACGATGTCGTAGCCGAGGAACTGCGCGCTCACATCCCGGGGCTCGCGCCCCTGCTGGCGCTCATAGTCCATCGCCACCCGCATGCCGGCCGCCTCCACCCGACGCTTGAGCTCCTCCTCGGGCGGGAGGGGCGTCTCCGCCGAGCCCTCCGGCGTCGCCGCCGGCGGGGAGGGGGGTTTGGGCACGATGAGGGCGACGGCCTCCAGCTCCGGCTCCAGGACCAGGATGTCCCGCTCCTTTTCGAGCTCCTCGAGGCGCCTCTTCCTCTCATCCAGGAGCTCTTTCAGGCGCTGCTCCTCCTGGCGGATGGCGGCCTCCATGTCCTCGCCGGCCTCGCGGCGGCGGTGGTAGTCCCACAGCTTCTCCTGCGACTCGTGGATGAGCTGTTTATAGGAGGCCTCCAGCCAGCGCCGCTTGATGGCGCTCTCCCGCTCGCGCCGCGCCCGGGCTTCCGCTTGCAGCGCGCTCAGCTGGTCCCGCACGCGCCGCTGGACCCGCTCGCTGGCCTCCCGCAGGACGGCCGGCAGGTCCTCCGGCAGGGGGCTGCCCCCGGGGAGGGGATCCGGCTCCTCCAGCTCCCAGAGCACGCGCGGGTCGACCGCCCGGATCTCGCCGCTGGGGAGATCGTGGAAGAGGGCGATGAGGCGCTCCAGGACCGGCCGGCCATGGCCATCCTGCAGCCGCGCCCGATACAGCCAGAGGATCCCGCGGCGCCCTTTCTCATCCGCGAGGATCGCCCGGACCGGCCGCTCCCGCGAGAGGAAGTGGTCGGCCAGGGCGTCCAGGAGGGGATGGCCGGGGGCGAGGAACTCGGCGTCGGCGCGGCGGGCGGCCTCCCGCTCGAAGGCCACCCGCAGGCCCCGCGCGAAGGCCTCGTTCGACAAGCCGCGCTGCCTGAGGAACTCCCGGGGGACGCTGAGGCGGAAGACCTTAGGATGGCGCCGGTCCTCGGCGAGCTGCCCGCCGACGGTCCGCACGGCCAGGCGGGTGAAGCGTTCGACATCCCAGGGGACGAGCCGCCACAGGAGCGAATCGGCCGCGTTCTTCTGGACGGCGGAGAGATCGATGTGGTGGCCGGCCAGGGCGTTCTCCTCCAGGGTCCGGCGGAACTCCTCCAGGCGCGCCTCCAGGTCCACATCGAGGACCCGCTCCAGCTGAGGCTCCTCCCCTTTGAGGATGGCCTGCATGATGAGCTCCTCCAGGCGGACGCCTTCCAGCAGGGCGCCGAGGACATCGTAGACGGTGTCGCCCAGGCGCTGGCGCATTCGCTCCAGCTTCTCCATGAGCCGCTGGAGCACGTGGCCCTCGCGGGTCTCGGGGTAGAGCATGTTGAAGACGTAACAATCCCGCTTCTGGCCGTAGCGGTGGATGCGCCCCATGCGTTGTTCCAGGCGGTTGGGGTTCCACGGCAGGTCGTAGTTGATCATCAGGCGGCAGAACTGGAGGTTGAGGCCCTCGCCGGCGGCGTCGGTGGCGACCATGACCTGGACCTCATCCCGGAAGCGGCGCTCCTGGTCGATGCGGGCCTGGAGGCTCATCTGGCCGTGGATGATGGCGCAGGGGAAGCCCCACTCCCGGAACCGGCGCTCCAGGGCGCTTAAGGTGTCTTTGAACTCGGTGAAGATCAAGAGCTTCTCGTCGGGGTTGTGACGGAGGCGCTCTTCCACCACCCGCCGCAGCTCCTGGGCCTTGGCTTCCTCCCCGGTCTTTTCGGCCTCCAGGGCCAGGCGGATGAGCTCGTCCAGCTCTTCCAGCTCCTCCCGCAGCTCCTCCGGCGTTTGGGCGGCGGTGATCCCCTCCAGCCGTTCCTGGAAGCTCTCCCACTCCCCCGCGGTCATCTCCGCCAGGTCCTGCTGGGCTTCCTCATCCCACTCCGGCAGCTCCTCCTCCTGCAGGCGGCGTTCCCACTCCCGGAGGAGGATCTGCAGCTTCGCCCTGCGGCGGCGCAACGACTCCCGCACCGCGAAGAGGCTGGAGGACAGGCGGCGCTGGAGGACGGTGAGGGCCAGGGCCACGTTGCGGCTGCGCCGGTCGGTCTTGCCGGAGACGGCGGCATACCAGCGGCGCACGTAGGCGGTGACCGCCTCATACAAGCGCCTCTCCGTCTCGGTGAGCGAGACGCCGATGCTTTTGACCTCCCGCCGGCGGAAGAGGGGTCTTCCTTCCAGATCGGTGACCTGCTCTTTGGTGCGGCGCAGCACGAAAGGGAGCCCTTCGGACCGGGCGGCCTGCTTGAGCTGCTCCGGATCGGCGAAGAGGCGGGGCTCCAGAAGGCTCAGCAGCAGGAAGTAGGCGTGGTCGTCGCCCTTATGGGGCGTGGCGGTGAGGAAGAGCATGTGAGTGGTCCGGGCGGCCAGGGCCTCGCCCAGCTGGTAGCGCTTGGTCTTGTAGATCTTCTGCCCGTAGCGGGTGGCGGAGAACTTGTGCGCCTCATCCACGATCACCAGGTCCCAGAGCTGGCGGGCCAGGACCTCTCGGACGTCCTCCTGCCGGGCCAGGTCCATGGAGACCAGCACCTGGGGGTTGCGGTGGAAGAAGTCGGTGGAGTAGAGGTTGTTCAGGATATCGCGGCGCAGGGGGACGAAGTCCTCGCGGAACCAATCATTCATCTCCCGCTGCCACTGATCCTGCAGGTGGGCGGGCACCACCAGGAGGGTGCGACGGACCACCCCGCGGGCCTTCAGCTCCTTGAGCACGAGGCCCGCCATGATGGTCTTGCCCAGGCCGGGGTCGTCCGCCAGGAGGAAGCGGATGCGGGACATGGGGAGGATGTGGCGGTAAACGGCGTCCACCTGATGGGGCAGGAGGTCCACCTGGGTGACGCTGACGGCGTAGTGGGGATCGAAGGCATGGGCCAAGCGCATGCGAAGGGCCTCGGCGAAGAGCAGGAAAACGTCGCGGGGGATGGCGCCGGAGGCGAAATCCTCCCAGAGGGCGGGGATGCGGCGCACCCGGCGGGCCAGCTCCTCCCGGCCCAGGACCAGCATCTCCGCCCGCTTGGAGGGGTGGAAGATGACCCCCACCACCAGGCGGGCCCCCTCGTCTTCGAGCTTGAAGATCTCGGCCTCTTCGGGGAAAGGCTCGATCCGCACGCGATCGCCGACGCGAAGCTCCATGGTCCCTCCTGGCCATCGAGGCGCTCCGGCAAGGCTCCTGCGCCGGTGCCCTTCCGAGCCCCGAGGGCAAACATTCCCCCTTTTCAAGCACCCCATCCTGCGCCTCGCCGGTCCGGCCACCGGGCAAGGCGCTTTTTGTTTGGAAGCTATGGTAGGCTGTCCTCAGGAAGCCGTCAAGGCTCCGGGAAGAGCCGGCGACAGATCTTCTCATACAGCTCCTCCACTTCAGCAGGAGGATCCGTCCTCTCGGCGATCCAGGCCCCCTGCAGGACCTTGCTGTCCCCCACTTCGCTCCTTGCTTGATTCAGACAGGGCGCCACAAAGGGCAGGCTTTCAAATTTCTCGCCCCGGGCCAGGCTCTGGTTCAGCGTGAAGATCCCGTGCCGCTCGGCGATCTCCCGGATCTCGCTTTCCTCCTTCTGATCGATCTCTGTCTCCTGCAGATTCAGGCCCAGCGCGTCCCGGTTGGCCTTCAGCACGTCCCGCACGTGCTCGCCGTCCACAACGGCGGCCCACGGAATCCCCCAGGCCTTCAGCAGCCGAATATAACGCTGGAACCCCGGGTATCCTCCCACGCTCCAGACCGCCAGCGCCCGCTCCTCGGGACCGCCTCGCCGGCGGACCCGCTCGCTCTTCCGCCACCAGATCGGCAGAGCTCCCGACTCCGTCTCTCCCTCCGTGAGGATCACGCCGCCGGCCAGCAGGAAGGCGGCCACATCCGCCGAACTCCGGAACCAGCGCAGCATCTCCCGAAGATCCGCTTCGCCGGCCCCCTCCGGAGCAGTCCGGATGCGGGTGGCCCCTTCCTCCTCGTCCTTGTAGAAGCGGAAAATCCGCCTCAGGTCCTGGGGCTCATCGAGGGGGATCATATAGGGGGAGTGGGTGATCAGGATGACCTGGCCCTCCCGCTCCCGGAGGGCCTTCAGGATCCGCCGCTGCAGCGGCGGATGCAGGTTGAGGGCCGGCTCGTCCAGAACCAGAACCTTATCCTCCTCCGCCAGCAGGGCGCTCAGGACCAGCGCCTCCCACATCCCCGCCCCCGCGAAGCGGATGGGGATGTCCCCCAGCGGATCCTCCAGAACGATCTCAACCCGGAGCTGCTGCTTGTCCAGCGACTTTTCCCATCGGACCCGGACGGCCGCCTTCTGCCCGGTCAGCTCCTTAAAGCGCTCAAGGATCCGCTGAAAGCGCTCCCGCTCTTCCCGGCCGCCGTGGGAGAGGCGCAGCAGATAAAGGGGGAGCATCCGCCCATCGCTGAGGTCCACAGCCGAGGGGGAGCCCCACAGGCTCTTCTCGTCCAGCGCCCACTCCTCTGCCGGCCACGGCCGGATGTTGTCCGTGATCCAGACCTTCCAGCGCAGCAGTCCGCCCAGGATGGGATACAGATTGTAGGTGCGGTCCGTCTCCCACGGAAGGCCCAGGAGCTCCAGGCCGCGCGCCAGCTCCTGCTGCGCCTCCGGATCCAACTGGGTCGTGCTGACCTCCAGCGGCTCCAGCGGCGGGTAGACGCCAGGCGAAACCCGGAGGTTCTGCGGCTCAACAATTTGCTGGGTGACCGAATCCCCTTCCCTCCGAACCAACTGGATCGCCTCAATTCCTGCGATTTCGCACGGCCCCCTCAGCGTGCCGTCCTCTGCGCGCAGCCCTTGCGTGCGGTCCCATGTGAAATCCCATGCGGCTTCTCCGCTTTCCATCTCGCCCCTGAACCTCACCGTCATATCCGCGGGCTCGCTCCAGCGCCACTGCAGCCGCAGCTCCACGCCGAAAGCCTTCGCCCTCTTCATGTTCTCTTCGAGTTGAAAGAACGGAACCGTCCTGAACTCCACCCTTTCAGCTCCCATCCCGGCGGGGAGCCTTGGCCGGAGGGCATAGCGAATGAAGACGGCCAGCGCCACCCGCTCCTCCACGCGGTCCAGCTCGACCTTCAAGCGCACTTCGACCGAGGGGTCCGTTTGGATGTCGCGGCCCAGCCGCCCGGCTCCCGCCCAGGAGCCCAGAGATCCCCCCTGCAGCAGAACCTCCCGGCTCATCCGCAGGATGCGGGCCAGGTTGCTCTTGCCCGACCCGTTGGGGCCTACGATCCCGGTGAGCCGGGGATCCAGCTCCAGATACATCTCATCAAACGACAGGAAATTGCGCGCGCCGATCTCCAGAATCCGCATCGGATCCTCCTTTCCGCCCTCCGCGGCAGGCCAGCTTCTCCCCGATCCGCTCGGCTGTCTCCAGCAGCCGCTCCGCCTCCGCAACCCTGCCGGAAAGCCCCGAGCGCTCCCATGCGTGCCGCCAGCGCGCGATCCCCAGGCAGATCCAGTCCCGGATCAGCTCGTCGTCCAGCCCTTCCGCCTGCGGATCCTCCGGCTCCCGGACGGCCAGCCCCCAGGCCAGGGCCATCTGCAGCAGGCTCTCCTCCGGAAAGGCCCTCCCGATGCGCTCCCGGGACGGGATCCACAGGCGCAGCCACGTCTGCCGCTCCCGGGCCGTCCGGGCGATCTCCGAAAAGGGAGCCCCGGCGGCCGCCCGGGCCAGCCGTCCGCCCGACGAGAGGCCCTCCCAGATCCAGCGGCGCCTCTCCGGCGGCCGCAGGAAATCCAGCGCCGCCTCCAGAGCCCGGGCGGCCAGGTGCAGGGCCGCCGCGCCGCGCTCCACTCCCCCTCCCTGGGCGAGAAGCTCGAGGAAGGACCAGGCGTCCTCATCCTCCTCCAGAAGCGCCGCCGCTCCCAGCCCCGCCGCCGCCCAGACCAGAAGGGCGATCCGGTCAGGATCCCGCCCGGACCAGAGCCCCTCTTCATACGACATGGCGTGCGCCCACTCCTCAGCCGCCCGCCTGCGGGCGTCCGGCGGAAGGCGAGGGTAGAGCCGGACCATCACCTGCAGCCCGGCCGCCCACCGCGCCAGCCCCTCCCCCAGCCGATCCGGCCGCTGCGCCAGGAACTCTTCAGACAGATCGAGAAGTCCCTCCAGGAGCTCCGGTTCCTCCCTCAGCCTCGCCAGCGCGGGCGCGAGGGGATCCAGCGCCCTGGCGATGAGCCGCCCGCTCTCGGCCGCGCGGGACAGCCGCTTCTCCCTCTCGTGCCGGCCGTAGGCACGGTTCAGATCCCGCTCCAGCTGCTCGGCCAGCCCCCAGGCGAGGGATTTCCAGGCTTTCAGCGCCTCCTCCACCCGCCGCCAGGCGCCTTCCTGAGCGGCCCGCCTCCCCTCTTGAGCGGTGCGCTCCAGGCGAGCCTGAACCGCATACAGATCCTGCCGCTGTCCGTCTCGCCTCAGAAGCTCCAGGGCCTCCTCGCGCAGGGCGTCGGGATCGCGGGCCGCGACGGCAGCGCGCCCGTAGGCGAAGAGCAGGCCCAAACAGGTCAGGAGCACGGTGAAGAAGGCGAAAGGAGGCTCCGGGAGGCAGATCAGCGCCGCCAGGCCGCCCAGGGCGTAGAAGATCAGGGGGAAGGCGAGGGTCCGCCGGATCAGCGCCCGGGAGATGGGCAGGATCTCATCCTCCCCCATCCGCTCAAGGATCAGCAGCAGGATCGGGACCGCCACCCCCGCCAGCCCGGCCTGGATCTGAATCAGAAAATGAGCGTCCTCAAGGCCGCCCGCAGGCCTGAGCCTGGAGGCCAGCCCCCTGCCGCCCACCCAGGTGAGGAGAAGAGCCGAGCTGGCGAGCGCGAGGCTTCCCATGAGCCCCATCCCCAGGTTGAGAAGCCGCTCCTTCCAGCGCCTCGGGCTGAGAAAAAGGCGGACGGCCGCATCTTTCCACCTTCGAAGCGCCCACACGGCTCCTCGCTCCGATCAGGCTGCCGAACGCGCGGCGGTCACCGCTCGCACCCGATCCCATCCTGATCCCCATCGAAGCGATGGGGATCCCCGTAGCGGCGGTCCACCGGGAAGTTGCGATAGGGGATGTCCCCGCAGTCCAGATCCGGCGGCGGCGGCGGGATGCACACCGTGGGATAGGCCGGATGACAGTTCCCCGCCGGCGCCGGCGTCGGCGCCCGCGTCGGAGCCGGCGTCCGGGTCGGCCCGATGCGAGGGGCCGTCGGCGTCGGAGCGGGCGCCGGCAGACCCCACAGCCCCCGACCGGCCGAGCGGGCCTCCCGCTCCGCCGCCCGGAAAGCCTCCGCGCAGGAAACATCCGGCGGCACGGTCAGCGCCTGGGCGTAGCCCCCCTCCACCAGAGCGCGATTGACGAAGACCTCCCCCGCGAAGACGTAGCGCAGAAGCCTCCCATAGCGGTCCGTCTCCGAGACGTCCCGCGCCAGCCGCAGGGGCTTGCCCTCCACCAGCCGCCGGTTGGCGGATGCGGCCTCGGCGTAGAAAGCCTGACCCCGCTCCGGGGCATCGATCCCGATGTAGCGCACCCGGTAAGTCCGGCCTTCGATCTCCACCTCGATGGTGTCCCCGTCGAGGACCCGGACCAGCCGGGCTTGCTGCACGGGGCGGCCGGGCGGGACGCAGTCCGCCCCCGGCAGGGCCCGCAGGGCCTCGGAGTCCGCGGCGGGCGCCGGCGTCGGCATAGGGAGAGGCGTGTCCGTCGGGACCGGCGTGGGGGAAGCGGGCGGCGCCGGAGTGGGCGCCGGCGCGGAGGGGAAGGTCGGCGCGGGCGCCGGCGTCGGGGCCGGGCTCAGGAGGGCCGCCGGGACGCTGCACAGCAGGCAGAGCCCGAACAGCACCGCTCCGGCAAGGAGCGCCCGACTCATCCGCCCCTGCCGCCTGCGGATCCGGCGGCCTGAGCGCTTTCTCATCGGTCGCACCGAACGGAAAAGACCCGCCATCTTCAGAAGACCAGCCCGAGGCAGGACACGCGGACCTCGCCATGCCGCGATCCACCACACCCTACGAATTCGCCCGCGCGATTCCGTCCGAAGCGGGAGCCGCTCCCCCGGTCAACGATCCCGCATCCCGCACAGGCTGCAGGCGCAACCAGGCCACGTCCCGATCAAAGAAGGATCCGGATCTTTTCCCCGCGCAGGAGCTCCGTCCACCGCTCCGGACGCTCGGTGTGCACCGGGAGCAGATGGCGGGGCCGGAGACGGCGGACCAGCCTCGCCAGATCCTCCTCCGGAGCGTGGCCCGAAGTGTGATAGGGATTGTCCACCTCCATAGGATCCGCCGGAAGAGCCCGGAGGCTCTCCGGAAGAAGGCGGAAGTTCAGCTCGGAAAGCCACCGCATCAGGATCCGGAGGTCCAGGATCTGCTCGTCGTCCGCCCAGTAGCTGTTGCTGAAAATGTAAAGGCCCTCCGGCTTCGGGCCGGCGTGCAGCCGCAGGTCCAGGAGACGGTTGATCTCATAGAAGCCGAAGGCCAGAAGGAAGCTTCCCGGGTCCTTTGCCACCTCCTCGATGGTCACGCCCCGCAGATCGCCCCGCTCCCAGAGCCGCTCCTCCCACCCCTGCGTCTGCGCCCGGGTCTCCCGAAGGACCCGAACCCCTCTCCGCGCCGCCTCGTAACGGGGATCCACGTCGGACAGCGCCCACAGCAGATAGGCGTCCTTCGGCGTCACCACCAGCTCCCGGCCCAGATCCCGGGCCACCTCCAGACAGGACTCCAGGCGCTCCACGTTGCGAGGGGCGAAGTCCACCGCCACCGGAGCCCCCGGATGTTTCCGGATCGCCGCATGCAGGGCCTCCTTCACTTCCTCCTCGGTGCGGGCGCCCCCGGGCCGCCCCAGGCGGGTCCCCTCCACGATCAGGAGGAAGACCGGCTCTCCCTCCAGCGCTTGCAGGAACGCCTCCGTGCGCCCACCCTCCCGGCCGTGGAACCGCAGATCCCCGGTGTAGACCACCAGGCCCTCCTCCGTCTCCACGGCGAAGGCCGCCGCCCCCGGCACGGAGTGATCCACCGGGAAAGCCCGCGCCCGAAAGCCTCCCACCCGGAACGGGAGATCCACCGCCTCCCAGGGATGACCTTCCAGGCCCTTGGTTTTGGCCGGGGAGAGCTGGTGGAACCCCTGCGGCAGCCCTCTCAAGCAGCAATACGGTCGTCGGAGGTAGGAAGCCCGAGGGTCTGCCTTCAGGACGCCCTCGTCGTTGGTCCGTCGCCGGCTGAGGTAGACGCCTTCTCCATCCAGCCCCGCCGAGGCGGTGTCCTGCATCGCCTTCAGGATGACGGCGGTCTCCGGCGTGGCGTAGATGGGAAGGTCGGCCCGCAGGTACGCGATGGCCCCCGAGTGATCCAGGTGGGCGTGGGAGAGCAGAAGCCCCCGGATATGCCCGGCGTCCGGCGCGCCGTCCAGCAGCCTCCGCTCCAGGGCCGTGGGGAACAGGGTGTCGTCCGGGCCGTCCCGATAGAGCCCTCTCAGGCGGGGGAGGAGCCCCAGGGCCAGCAGGTCCCGCAGGCCGAGGGCGCTGCGGGGGGCCAGGAACTCGGTGAAGTATTGATTCCAGCGGCCGAAGGGACGCCCGAAATCCAGGAGGATGGCCTCGCCGCCGGCCTCCAGGAGCAGCTGGTTGCCGCCGATCTCCCCCCAGCCGCCGAAGATACGGACGCGGAGCCCTCCCACCGCAAAGGATCTCACCGGACGCCTCCCGGAATCAGGGCATGCCCTTTCGTTCCATCAATCCCTCCGGGAACATTTTGTAGGACAACTGCTCGCAGTTGTCCTACGATTTGGGAAGACACCCGCTGGATCCCCCGCTGTTGCGCGGTCTCACCGGAAGTGATGCCGGGCGGTTTTCATTCGGCCCTGGGGTTCGGATCCTTGACGAATCCGCGTCCATCGGCTATGATGCTCCATGCCGGAGGTGCCACCCGATGAGGTGGTCCAGCCGGGGTGAAACTCCCCGGGCCGACGGCGTTTTTTGTTTTCAGAACGGGAGCTCTTCCTCCTCCTCTCCGGCGGAAGCCCAGAAACGCCCCGCATACTCGCCGCACAACCTCTCGATCGCGCCCCAGCGCTCCTTCAGGAAATCCTCCGGCCATAGTTTCAGACCGTATCCCCAGACCCGGCCGCTCATGGATCGGCGCAGGCAGGCTGACACCATCAGAAAACGCTCATCCTGAAAGGCCTTCAGCGGATCATCGCCACGCTCCGCGTGCCGCTTTGCGTCCCGGAAGGCGCGGTAGATGACGTGGGCTGCCACATCAGCCATCTGAACCCCCGCCGTCAGCGCCGAGGTCACCATGAACGGCTGCTCGATGCACCATCGGATGGGCTGCTGACTGGTCCCCCTCCTTTGAAAAGCCACGTGAAGGTTGCGCAGACGTGCATCCTGAGCGCGTCCTCTGGAGTCCAGAACCAGGATGGAATGCTCCTGCCTCTCCTTGGCCCAGTTGTCCACCCGCTCCAGCAACATCTCGTAGGCCTTGGTGTAGGGATCGCCGAAGGCGGACTGGAGGGAGAAGGCTGCTTTGTCGATCGCCACGGCGATGATGGTCGGTCGGGTGGATCTCAATAGATTCCGCAGCGCTTCAGGGAAAGCCGCATCTTTATAAACGCTTGCTCCTTTGATCTCCGGCGGGCTGGGCGGATCGGTCAGCGGATCCCATCTGTCGCGGGGAACGATGGATTCCGCGAAGGCCAGGAAGGCTTTCTCGAAATCCCACCAGTCCGCCATCCGGATCCCCACGGCGGCCATGACGAGGAAAGGCTGCTCCCGGAGCGCCCTGTCCTGCAGCTGCGGGCTTCCGGACTCATCGACGTAGAACAGGAAGGGCATGTCGGCTCTGCGGAGATGAAGCGGTTTTGCAGAGCGGGCGACGGGACTC
>Ga0272445_1002390_pt1 | contig 12921 bp, 9 predicted proteins | sample YNPCB0031_FD_194404 | JGI IMG/M metagenome (GOLD analysis project Ga0272445, IMG submission 194404) | Hot spring sediment microbial communities from Yellowstone National Park, WY, United States - YNP-CB-003-1 | ecosystem: Environmental > Aquatic > Thermal springs > Hot (42-90C) > Sediment... | reverse complement strand
TTTGCTAAAGGATGCTTCACATAATCAAGAGCACTATTATCCAAAGTACCATCATGATTACCCCTCACCATAACAACATTAACATCCCCACCCAGCGAATCCACAAGCCTCTGCAACTCTTCCTTCACAAAAGAACTATCAGAAGCCATCATACTCCTCCTCTCAAAAAGATCCCCCGCATGAACCACCAAGTCAACATCCTCCTCAACAAAAACATCCACCGCCCGAGTAAATGCATGACGAAAAGCCTGACGCCTATAATCCGCCACAACATTAGGTATAGACCTACCCAAATGAGTATCTGCAAAAACCCCTACCCTCACCATCCCTTAAATCCCAAAATAATGTTATGAATTCAAAAAATTTATTTCCTCCCACTTCTAGCTAGATGAAAATTTTGAAGAAAAGTTTAAGGAATATATGAAACGATTGAAATCGGCTAAGAGTATTGAGGAGTTTCTTAAGATTTAAAATGAGACGAAGATTTATCTAATGGGTGCCATAGATATACAGACTAACTTCTCTTTGGAAATTTTTAGGATACTATATTATTCATCAGTTGGAATTATTAGAAGCTCTCCTCACTTTTACAACAAGCATCAATCAAAGACTGACTAATCTTGAAGAACGTATAACACGTGTAGAGGATGAATTAGAGTTAAGAAGAAAATACAAGTAAATAAGAAGTGAATTGAATCAAACATAACGAATCAAAATTTCACTTTCCCTACTTCTGGCTAGATGAGGGCTCAATAATTCGATACAGTACTTCTCCCATCCTCTTTTTTGCTTCCTCAACTATCTTTGAACTTAATTTATTAAGAAAGTCTAAGAGAGCATTAACATTTCCAGCAATGACCTCTATTTCCACCCCTTTATCGCAGAACCCTTCTTTAAGCTCTCTACTTACTTGTTCACGAGTCCTTTCAGGTAAATTAGCCACTATGCAAACCTGTTTAATTCCAGCCTCAATATATTTCATTATTTGATTCTTATAATCTCCAGCAATACTTTTAGCTCTCTCTGCTGTATGAGGCATGTAGGAACTTAAATGGGTTTTACACTCTATTCCTATATTGAGGCTCGGTATGTAAACATCAACTTCAACTTCCTTACCTTCTTCCAATCTAAGAACAGCATTTGGGTGAATATTAACCATCTCGCCAAGAGTTTCACTTTCAATTTTATTCTTTAGATAACTTGAAATGAATAATTAGTTATAAATTTAGATTTCTTTTTCAGCCACATTTAAAATACTTGTAAATTAATTATAGTTCGATAGCAACCTTTTTAATTTATTTAGTTTTAAAATAATTTTAGGTAAAGTGTAAATGTCACGTTACGTTGCATCAATATACTTGAAGTGGGAAGATTTCACGGATAGACATAAAATGATCAGAGAGGAAGTTGAAGAAAAGGTAAATAGATTTTTGAAAGGAGAGAAACCAAACCCTATTGCAATAAGGGGTCCTATAGGCCAAGGTAAAACTCAACTCTTATATCATATCTTCACATTTGTATGGAAAAATGGCGGCATAGCATTTTATACAACGTTAGATCAATTACTACCCGACAAAGAGATAACAGCAAGCGTTTTTGCTAATGAAATCGATTTTAAAATTAATGATTGTATTAAAAAGCTAACTACTGGGGAAATAGACAAAATACCGTTTCTTACTGAGGAAATGAAGATTTTTGTGAAAAATCTAAGCGGGAATATTTCAAGACAGAGTAGAGCTGTTTTCCTTATAGATGAAATGGAAAGAAGCTATGAAAAACTTTTGAGTAAAGTGAAAACGGACGACAGAAGTCCGCTTGGCTACTGGCTTGAACATACACTTCATTTTCCTATAGCAGCTTTTGCCCCATTATCACATTATGAGGCTTTATATGGTGAGGCTGAAAGAAGAAGGTGGGATACTATTACATTGCCTCCTATATCTGCACATACTCTTAGACAAAAAGCAGGAGATATGGGTAATTTTGTTTGGTGGATTTCGAGAGGAAGGCTTGGAATATCTTATAAGGCAATAGATAGCATAAAAAGAAAGGCACTCACAGAGTATAAAGATTTTAAAGACCTAGTAGACGAGCTTGGTCCAATAGCCGGAGTGCCTAGTATAGATCTCCATGTAATCGCTGAGCTTTCAAAAACATATAATCTTGTGGTTAATATATTTCCTCATCAAGGAGAAATTAGTTTACCCAATGTAGTAAAAGGGGATATCGTTGACAAATCGATGTTCCTTGAAATAGTTAAAAACTCTCTAATCAAAGAAGGATGGGAAAAAAGAATTGTAGAATTATTCATGTACTACTTCAAAATGATAGTTGAAGCAGTATCGAAGGACGATGACTTTCTCGTTCCTGATGAATATGATAAACTTCTCTCTTTATTTAAGCTTGGGATAGATTTAGCAATAGAACATGAAACTCTGGAAAATGAAGATGTAAAAAAGATTTCTGAAAAATTCTCGGAATTAAAATCGGAAGGGAAATTTGCTCAATTCTTCTACACCAAAATATATGGAGAAATTCAAAAGTTTAAGAAAGCTAGAGGGTCAATATTATCTTATACTATGCTTTCCGATATTTTCCCAATGCCCATTACATCCCCACTTTTTGGTGGGATCGAAGACATCAACAAGGCAAAAGAAATCATGCTAAGCAAAGCACCTTATAATTATATCGCTAAAGATGAAATAGACGTAAGTGAGGGTAACATAGTTTTCCTTTATTTCCCTAATGAAGACAAACTTGAAAAATATTTGAATTCTGCAGAAATCAAAGATTTTCTACCACCTAATAAAGGTCTTATATGCATTCTCCTTTCTGGTTCGCCAGAGTCGATAACGCTTTCAGGAATTGCTAAATGGTTAAAAGATGTTAAAAGATTTAAGATAGAAGTTCCATCAAAAATGCTTTGCGACTTCCTTATGTATTTTACAGCATGGGCTTTAGAGAATGTCGTTATTGAAGGATATATAAATAATTTAAGGGACTTCCTCCGAAAACAGGCTGAAGAATTATCGGTAAAAGACAAAGAATCTAGCAGGAAAATTTTACATTATAAATCTATGCTAGAAACTTTCTTGAATAGCTTTATTGGTTATTTAGAGCTTAAAAGAGATAAATATTTAGCTAAATCTTCTAGAGACTTAACAGTTAGACACGGGGAACGTTATTCGAGGTTTCCTGATATTATTGGAGTTTCCTTTATTAAAAGCAGAGATGCGTTAAATCTTATTTACCGTTTCAGAAAACTTCTCATGGATAGTGAAGAGCTGAAAAAATTGAGATCTGGAATAGGTGGATTACTTGAAGATGCTTCTGTGACAAGGAGTGGGTTGTCTTCTACTCTAGAAAATATAAGAGAAGACTTCGAAAACGAATTGCCTCATCTGTTAGCATTGGCACATGTTCAAGAAATTCAGGAAGATGATTTTACACGCTTATCAGAACAAAGAGAAGCAAAAACTATATTAAGGGGGATTTTCAAATATGCTCGTAGTGAAATTTCACCTTCGCAAATCGAAAAAATAAAAGAAGAAATAGAAGAAGTTTTGAGAGAAATTGAAAAGTTAATGCAGGAACGGGAAAAAATCGTGGAAATTATGGGTTTAAACATCCGTGAGTCAAAAAGTGAAAAGAACTTAAGTCAAATTCGGGAACTAAATCGAATAATTAGTGACATGAGTACCATTGATTCCCAATACCTAAAATGGCTCTTATCAGAATTTAGTGCTACAATTTTAAAGGATTTCAGAGAGGAATACCTACATCCAGACCAAACAATACTTAGCAAGTGGCAGATGAAGTCCAATATCGCAAAGAAGTTTGAATTAAGTAAAAACAATATCGAAAAGATAAGTGCAGAAGTCTTTGAATGGATTGAAAAAAGTAAACAAGATGTAATATCAGAACTTGAAAGTGGATATAAGGATGCTTTAAAAGCACTTATCCGATACGAACAACAGGTAGCTTATGAAAATGTTGATGGATTAGAATGGTCTACCTTTGAGGAAAAAGTAGAAAACTTGATTAACCATATAAGAAATCTACAAGAGCTTGACTCAGAAATAAGAAAAGTACTCAATATTGCCAATAGAATTAACACAAGGCTAAAGGTGATACAAAATGAAGTTATCTGAACTTATAGAAGAGAAAATGAAAGAAATTCGAAATCTGAAGATAAAATTGGAGAAGCTCGAAAGCGAAATAGAGAAGGTTAAAGGGCCATACCCTCCTATATGGAGTGGAAATATAAAAGAATTAGGTAAATTTATTGAAGATCTTGAAAAATGGGTAAAAAATCCGCAAATTAAAAGAGCTAGGGATTTAATAGAAGAACTAAAGAAGCAAGGGAAAGATACAAGGAGTTTCAGTAGCTTAAGTGAGGATTATCTTATCAAGAATCTAGACGCTTTAGAGAAAGTATGTATGCTTGTATCAAAAATAGAAAATGACTCATTGAAGATAAATATTGCTAAAAGAGTCTTAAATGAAATACAAGAAGAGAAGTATCTTGAAAATTTACTGCGTACATTAAGCGAATATTGTGATTCATTTAAAAAATTTGAAGAGATGGAAGCTGAAAATGAATTTCTAAAGGTTGTAAAAGAGGATCAAATGGCTTTTCTTGTCAATGTCGAGGATCTTTCACTTACCAAAATAGATAATGCAAAAAGAACTTTAAGAAAGGCGTATGGAGCTGTAGAACTCTTGGCTGGATCGTCAATTAGTATTCAAGCATATATTGAAACTTACAAAAACTTAAAGTCAGTGGATAAAGTTTGGAATCTGGCAAATAGCATTCGAGAATTGTTAGGAGTATCTATTCAGGTCGAAAAAGAAGTTGGTGAACCATTCAAAGAAATATTAGATTACCTAAATGAAAGAAAACAATGTATGAGCAAGAATAGCCTGGAAGAAATATATGACTGTTTAAAGAGAAATGCTGACAAAATAAATCAATGGAAAGATAAAATTAAAAAAGTAGTTGAAGAAGAAAGTAATAAAATCAAAATTTTAGCGGAATTTGCTGAATTGCAAAACAATATAGAACAAATTTTGGAAGAGCTTAAAGGAAATCTTGAAGTATTTAATGTCGATAAAGCGTATCTTTTTTACATAAAATTACAGGAGATAAAGGATAAAGCAATGAAAATACTGGAAGGTAGAATATCTGAGAATGAAAGGAAAATTATAGAAAATATGCAAAAAGCTGATGAGCTTATTGATGAAATGGGTGATAGCTTTTGGGAAGGTATTAAATCCCTTAGAAATAAGAGGCTTATCAAAATTATAGTGGAGAAGAGGAAATTATGATGAGTAGCGAAGCAAAGTTGCACGAAATTGTTGAAAAACTTAGAGGGGAATGGGAGATAAGAACAGATTGGGGGAAAATTAGAGTTGCTTTTAGACCATTAAGGATTCATTACGGCTCAGCTAAAGGAGTTCCAGACGAGCTTATAATCGTGGAGATGTCTTTTCCCTTGCTTGGAGAATGGGTATTTTTACAAGCCCCCGTGTTATTAGAAGTAGAAGAGAAAGGTGGAATATCGGCAAGTTTAGAAGATTTAAGGAAGTTTGCAGAGCGAAGTCGAGCTGGTGAACAAGAAAGTCATGTTACGTTACCTATGATAGTCATAGGTAATGAAAGAAAAAGCAAAACTAAAGATATCTTGCTTAATATCATAGTGGACATAAAAGAAATACCCAAAAGCCTTATTCACGACTAATGAAAACTGCACTTAAACTTTCAACAACTATCATCAAAAGTTTTCATCATAATTTCCTTTATGAAATCTTCTGCTTCCCAATGCTATCACATCATGCTTCTAAAGCTTCGTACTTTTACATAAGAGATCTTATGTCCGCTACTTTTAAATCTGGGAGTTGTGAGCTTAAAATTCGTGGTGCTATTTGAGCTGCTTTCCTAGAGTATGTTATTGTAATGGGCTTTCTTACCTCTGGATCCGTAGTATTCCAATCAAGTTTTGTTAAAGCAAGAACCGGCTTTCCAATATAGTTTGGCAATTTAGACATGTCAGACATATTAGTATCAACAGCTATTTCTAATGGTTTTGGCGTCCCCAATTTATCTCTTTCAGATGCCAATTTGTATAATCTCCCTGTAGTAAATAGTATGTGTTGAATCCAATTACTGCTTTTACTTGATCTTAAAAGCATGAGACCTCTTCTAATGCTATAATCTGATGCTGAGGGGTCATAAGCTCTGTAAATAGTATTCGTTTTAATGTGTGCAAAAATGTAAAATATTGGGTATTCATCGCTACTATATTCCTTAACAACTTCCCTAACCGCCTTAATTTCATCATCTACTATAGGAGCTGATTTATGTATCATTATTTGTGGGATTTTGCCATGCTGTTTAACAGTATTGATTAGGATGTCCTTCAATTTATCATATGGAACAAACAACCCTTTTGTTTCCAATTCCTTAGGAGATGCTGTAAACATTTTGATCTCAGTATACAGGTGTTCCCCATGTTCATCAAGAATTTGCACAGCACCGTAATAAATTACTTCCTTATCTGACATCTTGATACGTTTCTTGGAAAATGATATGCCTAATATTAACCCTTTTACTGGAAAAATGCTCCTTGAAAGCTTCCAAGGAATTCCTCCAACCTTTGCATATATTGCTGTAGCTATATTTAGTAGTAGATATACATAACCTCCACTATTTATGTTATTTTCTATAGTTTCTTTCTTAATGAATTGCGCTCTTGTTGATTTAGGATGCTCTGATAAAGTTTTTACTTTAATATTTGCATAAATATCACCTGGTATATCCTTAAGTGCAATTATAGCAATACCTCTAGAAGCTTCTGATCTCAAAATGTCAAGAGTTTCCTCTAATTTAACTAACAAATTTTCTGATGAAATTTTTGCAACATCATTGTCCTTATGAAAAACAATTTTTGCACCAAAAATTTCACTGAAGGGACGTATACTCTCATTAGCAACTGAGCAACCATTTATTAAATGATTAACAAGTTGTATACCTAAATCACATGTTTCAGCATCTGCTAAAAGTTTAACATGTATTTCCTCATTAAGAAGATCCCTATAGCTAAATGGCTTATATGTTACTATCCTTCTAGGACTTATATGTTTACCCACATAGAACTGTATTTCAGGCTCCTGTAAACGTAAGGCAGAAAACTTTTTGAAAGACAAACCCTACACCTCTAACACTTTCTTTACGTGACTTTTAACATGGGAAAAACGTATATAAATGATGCTGAGGACCCATCTGCAAAAACCACATTCAATTTAGAATCACTACACAAAATCTTAAGCAACTTGTTTGTTAATTCAAATCTCTTCTTCGGTGCTGGAATGAAGCTTGTATAAATATCCCTAAGACCGAGAGATTTAGCTTCCTTAGGACTTAGAGGTCTTTGCTCTGACAGCTTCACTATAGGCGAATATAAGTCTACCCAAAGTATAGCTTCACCATCATTAAATATCTCAAGCATTACATATAAGCCGCGATAAACAGCGAGATCGTCATTCATTTTAATAGCCAACTCTTGCTTTATAAGTTCTTCCAAGTTAATGCCTAAAGGTAACAGCTTCATCCACTTACTCCTTTTCTTGCCTAAGGGAGGTCTAAATCCCTTCTTCATAGCATATCTTGAAAGAGCTCTATAAAATAATGCTCTCATTACACTTAAATCGTTATTTAATTTTAGCGTTGTAACTTCTCGCTTTTCACCTACAAAAGCTATCTTGCTTTCATTTAGTTGTTCAGCAACTTTATAATCATCACCTTTAACAAATATAGTATTACGTCTAAATTCCGCATCAGCTATACCTTTGAATGCAAACCATGATGACAACATATACATGTTTTTCATATTATCCTCAACTGGTGGAAGTATTGTGGCTGATCTAGCAACAACTTTAAAATCAATAAAAGGCGCACCTTCAGCACTTAAACAGTTCACATATATATTTTCAGTCAAGATGTAACACCTTCCATAAACACTGTTCAACGACTTTTAACTTTTGATATTGCGTTTATTATGATGTTACTTAGTAATTTTATGAGTTCTAAAATTTTGCTTTTTCTAAGCGTTGAATCTACTACAATGATAAGTATTGAAAGCAATGCACCTATTATAATGCTCATATTTGAGAATAAGAATGATAATAGAACTTGAGGTGCCACATATAGGGTAAGCAAAAACGCAATTATTGATGCTATTGTTATAGCTAATAAAATGCCATACTTTCTTTTTGTTCTTTGAACTTCATCTAAAGCTCCTAACTTTCTCAAAGCTTTCTCAAGATTATAAACACCTAACTTAAGCTTGCCTACTAATGCCATATCCACGTTTTCTTCTTTTTCAAATTCTTTAACATAAAATCCTAATGTTTTTATAAGTTCCTCGGTCTTCTCATATAATACATCGTAGATTTCTTCTTCAATTTTAAACTTGCACTTCAAGATGATATTTGAGAGAGCATTCGCATATACGGGAGCAGATTTATAATCCACCGCTACGAGGTTGTATAGCCTATCATTTAGAATAATCTCCAACAAATTTTTCTCCCCATTCTTATCATATATAGCAGTTTCGCAAACAACCCAAATAATGTATGATATGTCTTCAGCTTCCTCTATACGTAAACTATCCTTCAGTAAATTATCCTTCAATTTACTAAGTTCACCCCTTATTCTATCATCAACATTAATAAATTCCTTCACGAGACCTGTCACAGTATCTAATTTCTTAAGTGCATACAGTACTTCGCCTCCAGCAGCATAATCATCAATGTAGCTCTTTATTACCTTAAGAACTCTAAATAACCCTTGCCGTAAATTACGTTCACTATAAAACTTGCTCTTCAACAATACATAATAGCCCAATAGAACTCCAACAGCAACCTCTTTATCATACAATGCTACATGAAGAACATCCCTATCCTCCTCCATAAGTGCCCTCAAATACAAGTATACATTGTCAACATTGTATTTAGCAGAAGGCTTTCCCTGAACCTCCATCTGGTATAACGTATACCAAGATAAACCATAAATGTCCATACTCAAAACATTACCTAATCTTTCATCAGCAACTTGAGCATCCATGTTGTTTACCTCTAAACTTCATCTATCCTAAATGATGTCATAATTTTTCAAAATATTTCTAGTAACTAAGGTAAGGAAATTCACCATATAACCCTTACTGTTAACGTTGTGCTACCATCATCATTATTAAATTATTTTAAAGCTTTATAATTAATTTAAAGTCTAAATCACAACAATATATTCTTATTAGGCTTTGCTGTAATGGTGCGAAAAATTAAAAACGATTCAATTTTATTTTTTATTTTGGAGTTAAATTGACTTTAGACAATTTTAAAGTTGACATTACAATAAGCGAGTTGAAAGTAAGTTTTAGGAAGAAGCGAGAGTCTCAGCTTAAATTGTTCGAGACGAGAACCAGCAAAACTGAAGATTTACCAGAGAAGTTTCAAATTGTGATTTACGATGAAGGAGGAAATCTGTTAGGAAAGGGTTTTAATGGTGATACCATCCCCCTAACCAGACCAGTTAAGCCTGGCGAAACTGTTGATGTTAGGGCATATCCATTAGATAAAGAAGGCAAGTATATACCTCACTTACATGACCTGCTAAAAATGTTCATGGAAAATCAGAAGAATAGGATTAAAACGATAACGGATCAAAACTTAACAGTTGATATAGATGTAAAAGAAGTCGAGGCAAAGGGGCTTACGCTTAAATTCCGTGATACGGATTCTTACAAAAGTTTAAAGAAAGGGGATATCCCAATATTCGAAGTTGAGCTGGAGGGAAGAGCTCCAATAACTAGTGAAGTAAGTTTTGGTGAATATTTAGGATGGTATGACAGTAATAAGGTTAAAGCCATATTTGGTGGAGAAAACGAGGAAAAAAGACTTTACGAGCATCAATATAAAGCATTGCATGAGCTTGAGAATTCAAGCGAAAAGAAGTGTATCATAGTATCTTCGGGGATGGCCAGTGGAAAAACGGAGATCGCTGTACTCTACTCGCTTAAAGCTTACAGGAAGGATACGGACTTTGGCTATGCCGTGGTAGTTTATCCCACACGTGAACTACTCAGAGATCAGTATGGCAGATGGAAGAGATATTTTGATTCGGCTTATGACCTCGGATATTTATCATCACCAGTAGAAGTTGTAATGTATTACGGTGAAATTGCTCAACAGTCTAAAGGTCGTAAAGAACGGGAGAAGATAAAGAAAGGACCTTGCGTAATATTAACGACAGCCTCAACATTTGTAGGACAAGAATTTCTAAAACTTCTCAAAAGACCCCCAAGACTTATTGTCCTCGATGAGATTCACTTTTACAAGTCCTTTGACCTTACATTGCTCATGGAGTTCCTAAGATTTGTGAAGGAAGGATATGAGGAATTTGAAAAGCTCATGATTTTCTCAGCAACAATAGGAAATGCTGAGGAATTTGAAGAAAATCTACGGAATGCCCTTGGAATGCGTTGTTGCTTAATTTCTGGAGAGCCTGTTAGGGGAAGGAAAACTGTATATGTAGTTGATCTTTCAGATTTGAATGAAGATAAGCAAGAGAATTTAGTAGATAAAGTACTTAAGGAGTATTGCAAGAAAGCAAGGGAAAAAACGATTGTTTTTGCACGCAATAAAAGGGAGGCTGAAGACTATTACTATGAAAAGTTGCTCAAGAAGTGGCGCGTAAAGAAGTATGTAAAAGCTGTGCTTCACATTGGAGACATGCCCATGTCTGAAAGAGAATTGGCTACCGAAAAGTTTAGACTTGGAAAATGTAAATGGATGTTCACAATCAAAACGCTGGAGGTTGGGATAGATATAGGAGATGTTTCAAGAATCATTCACCTTGGACTTCCACCATCCATTAATGAGTTCACACAACGTGAAGGACGCTCTGGAAGGGAAGGACAAGAGTCCGAATCCATAGTATTTGCCAGAACAAAAGGAGAACTTGAAAAAGCTAAAAAGTGGGTTGAAGAACTGAAGAGAGGGTCTACTGAGCTATTCTGTAAAATCATTTTCAATCCTCGAAGTTTGTTAGCTAATAGAATTCGAAAGGAGGTGAAGGAAAAGAGAATATGGCCTAAAGAAGTGAAAATAGGGGACTTGAATGTTAAATGTAAGGTATTTGGTGGTTACAGATTTAAGCTTATACCTCCTAAAAAGTCAAAAGGTAAAAGTGAAGTTTATACTCGGGACGTTTTGTTCAGATATCTTCCTTACCATGTAAGATATCATCGCTATAAGGGATCTTACATTAAATTATATGTAAAGACAATCAAAATCGATGATGAAAGAAATGTTGAATTGGACTATATTAAGAATAATCACAAAGTACGAGAAAATGTGAAGAAACGTGATTTTTATGCAACGACATCTCATCTTGAAACAATTATTGAAGAAGAGCCACGTCTATTAACCACTGGTTTAGCGACTGTAAGGGTGAGATTTAGACCATTGCATGTAAATTACATAGGCCGAAAATTTGTAAGGGAAGTTTCTAAAAGCGGCGAAATAATAAAGGTGCCACGCTATTACATCATGGATTCATTCTCTATAAAGGAGGCAATGGCTGAGGAGGATATAAAGAATATAAAGAAACTTGAAAAATTATCAGAAGATTTTACCAGAGGATTCGTTATTAATATTAAAGTTCCCAAAGACATAATCCCTATCATTACTAGGTGGATAACTGAAGAATTAGGAAAAGAGCAGAAGAAATTGGGGAAGAAAGAGGAAGGCAAGGAAAATCTAGAAGAGAATTGGAAGAAATTTGTTAACGAGGTTCTATGGGGCATTGAATATTACATACATCTCGCATTACATGCCCTCATAAATACAGTTATACAAAGCGAGAATATTCATCCAGACGAAATAGAGCACTATGTTTGCATGAAAATAAGTGAAGAAGAAATATTTAGAAGTGAAATCATATCTCGACTTGCCGCTCAATGGGGAATTGATGATAAAGTTAGAATTGTAGAAGAGTTATCGCCGAAACTTAACATTAAAATCGTTATAGGAAATAAGTCTGATTGGGTTGGAAGGATAAACTGGAATGAGAAAAGTTTAAATGAATATTTAGAAGGGCTTCGCAAAATAGATTTGGAAACTATTTTGCCACTTCTCGAAATACATAACTGCTTCGTAAGACCAGAAGAAGTACTAAGCTTCTCCAGAGATATCAATAAAATGAAGGGTATAATATGCGATTTGGCTTGCGAAATTTTAAATAAGGTGAAGGATTGTGCAAATAAACTCACGGTCTATTGAAGAAGTCTCTTGGGATTTAAATGAAATTAAAAAGCTTGCCTTCATTACTGGTCTAGCAGCACAATGTAGAGATGTGGAAATTGCAGAAGAGCTTGGAAGCATAGTTGCAGGTTGCTTTGAACTTCTCGTGGCAGAGGCATTATCATTGAAACTAGGCTTAAAATACTTCCTATCACGTGAACTCGAATCCCCTCCCTGCGTCGTTTGGAATGGTCAGCTAGACATGCTGGATAATAGACATGTTCCCAAATGCGCTCCACGAGGTAAACCCGACATAGAAGTTTACATGCATGATGGTGTATGGATTGTCGATGCAACTTTGGCTGGAGATAAGGGAGTACAACTTGCTGAAGCCAGAAGACTCAAACGCCACAATCCAACAATAACCTCAAACATTACAAAGCGAATCCTAGTAACACTTTCACCAAAAATAGAATACGAAGACATCGAGATCATCGAAGTTAAAACGCTAATACCCACAACCTCTCAACCCAAACGTGGAAAAATAAGCTACGTTGAAGAAGTCAACGAGCTAATCAAAGAAAAGCTTGACATAAAGGGATAGGTAATATGGTAGAAGTT
>Ga0272445_1002385_pt1 | contig 12959 bp, 11 predicted proteins | sample YNPCB0031_FD_194404 | JGI IMG/M metagenome (GOLD analysis project Ga0272445, IMG submission 194404) | Hot spring sediment microbial communities from Yellowstone National Park, WY, United States - YNP-CB-003-1 | ecosystem: Environmental > Aquatic > Thermal springs > Hot (42-90C) > Sediment... | reverse complement strand
ATAGTTTCAGAGTACGGAATCGTATATTACCACATTGATAGGCTGAACGACTGGAACACGGTAAAAACGTTTATGCTGGCCACATTTGATTATTTCATGAACGAAAAGGACTGCTCCCTCGGATACCCTGCCGATGAGTGTCGGCTGGTGCAGCGGTGGGCCTGGTACAGCCTGGATGATAGCCGTGGGATATATAACGATTACTCATATCTTTTCAATCAGACCACATTGCAAATCACTCCCTTGGGAGAGGCTTATGCGAACTATGCTCAAAACCACCTGGATACGCGTTAAGGGGATTCAAAAAGCGTTGATTTCGGTTGGGCTCACGCTGGTACTGCTGTTCCTTGCAGTACAGGCAATGGCTAGGCCAGCGATGAGTTTGCCGTATTTTACAAGGCCTGGGGAAGGAACGAGCCCCATTGCAGTGGCGCCTGCTGGGGTCAGCTGGTTGGAACCTAAGGGGCTGAATATTGTGGATTTAGTGGGGTTTGTGCCCGAGGAGTATTTGAGGGGTGCGATTGTCTACTATAGCTCCGGCTATGGAATCATACGCTACCAATCCGGCGTTCGGGTCGGTGATACAGTCACTATAACTGCTACGGTATATCCTCGTTACATTAAGGATGTTAACACCGGTTGGTATGGAAGCCTGCTGGGTTGTCTGGGGCAGCCTGCGCGGTTTGACCAGTGGGGCTCCGTCACCCCTCCTGCCAGGATGACTTTATATAACGGCGCTACAGACATCACAGGAGAGGTGGGGGGGTACGAGTATGTACCGGCTGCTTACTCTCTTCCGGTGGGAAACGCAGCCTCTTTTGACCGATATGCTAAAATCAGAGTTGAACCAGTCCAACTTTCTGGAGGCGCATTGGAGATTCCAGCCAATATGGGTTGCATGATGTGGATTCATTGGAAGAATTATCGGGAGTTGACGGCTGTTTATGTGATACAGACCCGTCCTGTGGTTTCTGTCACATTGATGGGGACAGAGGTATTTACCTTTCATTCCTATATCGGACCAGGTAATCCGGGGCTGTTAAGCCCTTTGGTCTCCCAGTTAACCGCTAAATACAGTAATCGCCATGAAAAGTTTGATTTACATATTCCTGAGGGAGCAGATTACTTTTTCCTGAACTTTCCCCCTATGCCAGTGGATCCATACACCGAGTTCCCGGGTAGCCTTTACGACAACGTGGATAGGCCTGTAGGAGGAACGTACCGGATAGATGGGGAAGGCGGTTTGTCAGTGGACCATGTTAACAGCATGGGCTTGCCATTATATGGGCATTGGAAGGACAGCGATCTTGCGCCAGGCGCGACTTACCTTCCCCACTACAAGCAACCCTATCGGCTGGCAGCGCCTGAGTATTTTGTGCCGGCAGGAGTGAATTATAACCCCTGTATGGTGTATGGAGGTTGTCCGGATTGGCTTCTGGAACAAATTTACAACACTGAGATGACAATGCGGATTGTATACCTGAAAGTGGAACGGATTAGCTGCAGGCTGAACCGAATTCCGCTCCGGATGGTAGGGACAGGATGGAGCCCGGGAGCAAGTTCTGCCTTTTCTCCAGCGATCAGGAGTTCCCTCCTTTCCCCTACCGAGAGTTACTCTTATTTCGTCTTTCTGCCCCTAATCTTTCGGGATTTCTGCGCGGCTGTTCCTCCTGATAACCCTGAAGGTTGTCCGTGCGGATGGTTTACTGAAGATGGGAGAATGGTGGATTTCATCCCGCAACCATAACGACGGGGAATTTTCGCATCTGGCTTACGAAAATCAGCATGGGGTATTTGTCAGGTCCATTAATTGAGATCGGATGAGGATTCGCTTTGAGCGCGGCAATACAGTTTGACGGGGTTTCCAAAAAGTTCATCCTCCACCACGAGCGCGCCCGTTCCTTCCAGGAATTGGCTGTGGGGCTTTTCCGGCGCAACAACCGCTCCCGCGAGGAGTTCTGGGCCCTGCGGGATGTGAGTTTCGCTGTGGAGCAGGGAGAGACTGTGGGCATCATCGGCCCCAACGGCGCTGGGAAGAGCACCTTGCTGAAACTGGCCGCGCGGGTGATAGAGCCCACCTCGGGCCGGATCGCGGTGCGCGGCCGCATCGGGGCGCTCCTGGAACTGGGGGCGGGCTTCCACCCCGACCTGACCGGTCGGGAGAACATCTACCTCAACGGCTCCATTCTGGGCCTGAGCCGGGCCGAGGTCCGCCGCCGTCTGGACGACATCATCGGTTTCGCCGAACTTGAGCGGTTCATAGACGTCCCGGTGAAGCACTACTCCTCAGGGATGTACGTACGCTTGGGCTTTTCTATCGCTGTCCATACCGACCCAGAAATTCTGCTGGTGGACGAAGTTCTGGCGGTGGGGGACCAGGCCTTCCAGCGCAAGTGCCTTCAGCGAATCCGTGAGATGCAGGAGGAAGGGGTCACTATTTTGTTTGTCTCCCATGCCTTGGATCAGATCCGGCGTCTGTGCCATCGCGTGCTCTGGCTTCAAGACGGGCATCTATCTGCAGAAGGTGATCCAGAAGAGGTGATTCGGGCCTATTTGGGCAATTCTCTTATCAGGAAGCAACTGCATATGTATCGTATGGGCACCGGAGAGGTAGAAATCACAGGTGCCAAGACTTTAGATGCCACTGGACAAGAATGTGCTGCGTTTTTAAGCGGCTCCAGGTTCATTGTCCGTATTGATTATCGTTGCCATCAACCAGTGGATCATCTTGCCTTCGGACTCAGCATTTATGCTGAAGATGGCACTTGGGTCACCAGTCCAAATTCAATCTTGCAGAGTGAGCAGATTAAAGTCAAGCAACAGGGCAGCGTCTACTACGTTGTAGACTCATTGCCCTTGAAGGCAGGCACTTACTATGTCACGGTCGCTGTGTTTGACGGATCTGCTGCTCCTCATTATTTACCCTATGATCATATCACCCATGCCTGCCAGTTTATTGTGGTGGAGAGGGAAAGGCCAATGCCACAGGATGGCCTGATAGAGTTTCCTCATCGCTGGTTGGATGAGCAAGGATGGGATAGATTGATGGGTACAGGTAGGGTCGTGCAATCCCTTTTGCCCTGAGAAACTTGAGGTGTGAAACCGATGGACACGCAAAGACTGCCTCTTCTACGGGAGCATGATTTTCCTTCCTCAGTACCCCTAGTGGGGCCGCTCATCCGGTTGGTTCGCCGTTTTTTATATTGGCTGACGGCCAAATGGGCTGTGTGGTTCCTGATCCAACAGCAAAACCAAATCAACCAGATAATTGGAAACTGGCTTCGCGAGCAGGAATCAATACTAATTGATTTGGATCGGGATTTGGCCTTACTGGCCCGTACAGTTGCTGAAATTGAAATCCGACAGCGTTATCTGGAGAAAATGCTGGAAAAAATTCAAGCCGCTGATCAGACTCAGCAGGATGCCTAATAGTATGTCTATGATTGAGAGATTGAGGATCGCATGCATTAGTCCGCTCAATCCCCTCCAGAGTGGCATTTCTGATTACACCGAAACTCTCTTACCGTTTTTGCACGAGTTTTTTGATTTGACTTTATACAGTGACTGCGGTGTTCCCACTAATCCGCTAATTGCTGAGCAGTTCCCTGTCTATCCTGTCTCGGATTTATTCAAACATTATTCACAATATGATTTGCGGTTGTACCAGATTGGCAATAGCCCCCATCACCGAAATGCCTTCACAGCGCTCAGGACATTGCCGGGGGTTGTTGTCCTGCATGAACCGTTCCTTCATCACGGTCTTTACTATAGTTCACCGTTATATTACCGCCGTGAGTTGTTCTATGAGTTGGGAATACCTGATTGGGCACGTCTCAAATACATGGAACAGGCTCTGATGAATGATGACCGTCAGGCGCTGATGGATATCCCAATGATCGGCAGAATTGTGGATTCCAGCCTGGGCATTCTGGTACACTCTCAAACGGCGCGTCGGATCGTAGAGACACGCCGTGCCAAATCTGCATTTTGCCGGCCCCGCCTTCCCAAAATTATGGTGGTTGCACAGCCCATGTCTGTGCCGGATTCCGACGAGATGCCTGAATGTCGTGCCAGGTTTGGGTTACCCCAAGATGCTCTTATTTTTGGAATGGCAGGGTTTATTCATCCGGTCAAAGAACCTTATCTGGCGCTTCAGGCCTTTGCGCGCCTTCAGTCGGATTTCCCTCAGGCTATGTTCTTATTCGCTGGAGAGATTTTGCAGGAAACGGGTGATCTCCTTGCGTTTGCCAGGGATTTGGGGCTGGGCGACAAAGTGATAATCCTGGGACGAGTAGAGCCCCTGGAGCGCCTGCATCAGGCTATAAGTGCCTGTGATGTGATCCTCAATTTGCGTCGGGCCACCATTGGAGAAACTTCAGCCATTGCCTTGCGTGCGATGGCTTTGGGAAAGCCCATCATCGTACGGAATATAGGTTGGTTTGGCGAACTACCGGATGAAACCTGTGTAAAGATAGGGCCTGAAGATGGTGTTGAGGAGTTGGTTGCTGTAATGAGGGCTTTGGCGACTTCTCCGGAGATGCGACTCCGCTTGGGACAGGAAGCCCGACGTTACGTTGAGCGGGAATGCGACCCCCGCCGGGTTGCCCGCCAGTACGCCGAGTTCCTCTGGGATGTTTATTTATCCATTGGTCAATCACGGGTTTGAGATGGTGACAGTCATTCTGCTCCTCCTGGTCGGCATCTGGACAGGGTATGGAGTGTCTCGCCTGATAGGGCCCCGGCGTGCAAAGGTGGAGCCTTTGGGCGGCCTTTTTGCCTTCGCTTTGACCGGTATTCTCCTTACCGGTTGGGTCGCTCTGGTGATGGCCGAGGCGGGATGCTTCTCAGCGAGCGTCCTTCTTATTGGCAATATTGTAGTTGGCCTCGTGGGATGGTTGATCGGGCAACGCAGGAAAGCACATTGGGAATGGGAAAGTCTGTGGTGGGGCGAACCTGTTCTGATTGGTCTGCTGATGCTGATGATGGGGGTGCTCTATTTCCGTCCTCACGAGTTCATTTTCGGAGGAGCTGATGCAGGTGTGTACGTGAACCTGGGGGCTAATATCGCCCGTACCGGGAAATGGCTGATCCATATCCCGGAACTGGCGGCCATTCCTCGCGATGCGTATCCGATGTTCTTCCGCGAACATCCTCCATATTTCATCCCCCGGTACAACTATCTCCCTGGATTCTACGTCCCCGATAGCGGCGCTCAGACGGTCATCCCGCAATTTTACCCCCTGCATCCGGTCTGGCTGGCCATTGCTCACGGCATCGGAGGAATATGGGCCAACCTGTATATGACGCCCCTGTGGGGTATGCTGGGGGTGCTGGCTTTTTACTTCGCCGTCCGGGAGGCTTTTGATCGCCGTCTGGCTGCTGTGGCAGCAACTTTGCTCGCTTTGACGCCGACCCAGGTCTGGTTTGCCCGCTATCCGACATCGGAAGTGTTGACCCAGTTCCTGTTGTTCGGAGGCCTCTGGGCTTTCGCCCGTTACGAACGCGATGGCGAAGGGTGGGCCGCGGTTCTGGCTGGTGTTGCCCTGGGGGAGGTGATGCTGGCCCGGATTGATACATATTTCCTGATAGGTGTACTACCCGCCTACGCAGCGTACTTACGGTTACGGCGCCAGTTGAACCGACGGTTCTGGTGGTTCGCAGGGCCAATGCTGGTACTTATGCTCTACTCGCTCTTGCATGCCAGGTTCCAGGGATGGCCTTATTTTTATAACGTCTATCTGGCCGGACATGCCTTCACGCCTGCACGTCTATCTCTGCTGGCAGGTGGATTGGTGATTCTGGGAGTGATTTTTTCCCTTGCGGACCGGGGGGTCACACGTCCCAATGGTTGGGTACGCCTGGCCCGTATCCGGCGGGTCGGGCTGTATGTTGTTGCCGTCATGCTGGTGTTCCTGGCGGCTTACGCCTATTTCCTTCGCCCGCTCCAGGCGGATCCTACCCGTGCTTCTCCCTACTGGTATGGTGGGAATACCATTCCGGATGTGGAGCCTTACAATATGGTGCGGTTGGGCTGGTATCTCTCCCGCCCTGGCCTGGCGCTGGGCGTATTGGGGATAGCAGCCATTTTGGGCTGGAAGGTCAACAGGCGTAACTGGATGATCATAGGAATTGGCCTCTTCTTCTCCGTCTTGTTCTTATATAGAACCTTCAACAACCCTCACCACGTGTATGTGATGCGCCGATATGTCCCGGCGGTGATTCCCACCTTCGCTCTGGGGATCGCCTACGCCGCGTTGTTGCCAGCGAACTGGCGACGCATCGGGGAGGTGGCATCAGCGGGATTGGTGGTGGCGTTGGCTGGCTTGATGGTGTATAAGGGACAGGTGATGATCCCTCAGGTAGACTATCAGGGCGCGGTGGAGCAATTCCGTCGCTTTGCAGAGTTGGTCCCCCAGGATGCCATTGTGCTCTTCAATGACGACGAACCGGTTGGCGCGGCCGGGGTTTTTGGAACGCCGTTGGCCTTCCTGGAAGGGCGCACAGTGCTGGACTTGCGGGAGGATCACCTGGACCTTGGCCTTCTGGACGTTCTGGTAGAGGGCTGGCAGGCCGCCGGGCGACCGGTAGTCGTTGTGGAGGGCTCGTCTCCTGTTGGCGGTCTGTGTGGGCGATGGAAGTGCCGGCCTTTAGGCCATTTCCAGTTTGACCTGCGGGTTCTGGAGCATTCTTACGACCACTGGCCTACGCAAGTGGTGGAGTATAAGCCGAAACTGGAAGCCTATCTTGTGGTGCAAATGCGTGAGTAAGCCATTGGAGGAAACCGCCTATGGAGAGCAAGGTAGAAATCCCCAGCAATCTGATAGAAATCCACGATCCCGAGATTGACCCTGCCCGTATCATGGAAGAAATCCGGGAGCGAATTCGGCGTCGCCGGGAAGAGTTGGGATACCCCCAGCGGGTTTTTCCCGCGTTTGGAGCTGCTGCTTATCCGGGAGAACCGGAAGGAGAAGATTACGACATTACTCTCTATTTTCATCTACGTCGTGCCAATGAGAATTATCACCAAATTGACGTGGCACCGCTTATTGTGCCCTTTCCCCATTCTTCTATCCCGATTCTGGGCCCTCTTTGGGACCGCATCCGGCGTGAAGCTCATAATTTAGTCCTATTCTATGTGAATAAATTGGCCCAGAAGCAAGTCACAGTCAATCGGCACCTGGTAAGTACACTGAACCGGATGGCAGTCCAAATACAGGAACAACAGCATCGCATCAAAGCCCTGGAAGAAGAATTGCGCAGAATCAAGGAGAGTGGTTGATGCGGATTGCGATTGTCGTCCCCCGATACGGGGAGCAGGTTTTGGGGGGAGCGGAGTCTCAGGCCCGGGGTTTCGCCGAGGCAGCAGTCCAGCGGGGATGGGAAGTGGAGGTCTGGACGACCTGCGCGCACAGTTATTATACCTGAGGGAATTTTTACCTGGCCCGATGGGATTGGAAATGAGCATGAGAGTTCAACGAACGCTTCACCAATTTATTATTGGGGCGCTTCCCGGGGATGCCATTACAGACCAGGCTTTTGTGATCCAGCGCTGGCTTCGGGAGGCTGGTTTTCAATCAGAAATTTACGCTGAAAGCATTCATCCTTCCCTCTTTAGGAAGGTAAAGCACTATTGGTATTATCGTTTTTCTCGGCCTGGCGAACTTGTGATCTTACATCATTGCATTGGCTCAAACTTGGTTGAGTATCTGCTCGCACAAGATGTATTTTTCTTGCTCATTTATCACAACATAACTCCTCCCGATTTTCTCCTGCCTTTTGACCCTTTGTTGGCAAACCAAACCCGCAGGGGAAAAGAACAATTGTACCGCTTGCGCGAGCGTACAATACTGGCCTTAGGAGATTCTTTTTTCAATGAAGCTGATTTGCGTCAGGCCGGTTATGTTCACACCGGCATTTTGCCCATTGTTTTAGATCCCACTCAATACGACCTGGAGCCTAATTCAGAATTGCTGGCTCGGTATAAAAGAAGCGGCATTAATCTCTTATTCGTAGGCCGCCTGGTCCCCAACAAGCGGCAAGAGGATTTGATCAAATTGCTTTGGTATTACCGGCGCATTGACCCAGAAGCTCGCCTGTTCCTGGTAGGCTCACCTGGGGCATCCTCCTATCCGGAGTGGTTGCAGGAGCTGACAGAGATGTTGGATCTTACAGAAGCTGTCGTGTTCACTGGTCGTGTTTCTCAGCAAGATTTGGTTACCTATTACCGCCTGGCGGACATTTATGTTTCCATGAGCGAGCATGAAGGATTCGGAAAACCGTTGATAGAAAGCATGTATTTTGGCATCCCAGTGTTGGCCTATGCAGCAGCAGGGGTTCCGGAAACGATGGGAGGAGCGGGTGTGCTGTTTCGGGAGAAAGACTACGAGGCATTAGCTGAACTAGTAGATATAATTGTAAAAGATGAGACCCTTAGGAATCGAATTGTCGCCCGAGAGCGGGAACGGGTGAAAGAGTTCCTCGAGCCTTCAGTACGACAGAAGTGGGAGGAATATCTTAACCTTGCTATAGAATGCCATAAAAGATAGAACCTATGAGCACAGACTTTTCCACATAATTGCACGCTGATTTAATGTATATACGAATGCATCGCAAAACTGAGTGCTGGAAATCCTTTTTAGGGAAGCTTTTGGAGAATTCTTTGTTATTCTATATGCTAAGCAAATGCACCGTTTACATCTTCTTTGCGCCTTGACCTGTGTTCGGCGAAATGAGGATCCTTAACATCATTCAGTGCTACTGGCCAGCCAGAGGAGGAGCAGAGATTCTTCTCCAAGAAATTTCGGCTCGTTTGGTCGCCGACGGTCATCAGGTCACGGTGGCCACCACCGATGCGCTGGATTTTGAACTCTTCTGGGATCCTTCTCGCCACCGCATCCCGGAGCCGGAGGGCTGGCGCGATGGGGTTCGGATTCTACGCTTTCCAGTCCGACATTTTCCTTTCTCTCAAAAGAGCTATCGGGCGTGGCGAAGGTTGCTCTGGATTCTATCCCACCTGCGTCCCGTCCCCGTTGGTCTGCTTCAGTGGCTTTCTCGCTACACTCCCTGGGTTCCTGACCTCTGGCGCTGGCTGGAGCAGACGGATGAGCCCTTTGACCTGGTGGCCGGGATGACGATTTGCTTTGAACCGCTGATGGAAGCAGGGCTGCGCTTCGCCCGTCGGCGGGGGATTCCTTTTGTTGCTTATCCGTTGACCCACCTAGGGGCCGGGCCTCGCCCCGGCGCCGATGCCCTCAGCCGCTTCTACACAATGCGCCATCAGGTCGCGCTGGTCCGGGCCAGCGATGCGGTGGTGGCCCAGACCATCACGGAGCGAGCGTTCTATATCCGGCAGGGAGTCCCACCGGAGCGAATCCTCGTAGTAGGGTCAGGGGTAAACCCGGAGAAGGTCCTGGGCGGGGATGGGACGCGCTTCCGTGCCCGGCACGGTATCCGAGGAACACTGGTTGCTTCTATCTCAAACCTCTCGTATGACAAGGGGACTTTTCACCTTGTAGAGGCTGTCCGACGTCTTCGCCGGCAGGGCAACGAGGTGAATTTGGCTTTGGCGGGAACGCCTCTTCAGCCTTTCCGCCGATACTGGGAGCGGCTTCCCCTGGAGGCCCGTCAAGGCATCTATATACTGGGACCCGTCAGTGATGAGGAAAAACGGGATTTGCTGGATGCCTGCGACATTTTCGCGATGCCTTCTCGTTCCGATTCCTTCGGCATCGTATACCTGGAGGCCTGGTTGCACCGAAAGCCAGTTATCGGGGCCAGGACCTGGGGCGTCACCGATGTGATTCAGCATGGGGAGGATGGTTTGCTAGTTCCTTTTGGGGATGTGGACGCGCTGGCCGAGGCCATCGCCACGCTTGCCAATCGGCCCGATCTGCGGGAGGCAATGGGTCAGCGAGGAGAGCAGAAGGTGTATGCACTGCATACATGGGATCGCAAATATCCTTTGATCCGTGACCTCTACCTGCACCTGGTGGGAAATCCGTGATGCGCATTCTCCACATCGTCCATCAGTATCCTCCGGACAAAGTAGGGGGCGTTGAGCTCTATACTCAGGCGATATCGCGAGCACTGGCCCACCGGGGTCACTCCGTGGCCGTCTTCTACCGGCGGGATGCCTCAGGTCAGGGCTTGCAGCACCGGACGGAGGATGGGGTTAGCGTCTATGCAGTCTGGGACGGAGAGGCCGGGCCGGCCCGGCGGTTCCTCTACACTTTCCGCAATCCATGGATTCACCGGGCGCTGATCCGGGCGGTGGACGAATTTCACCCCGACGTGGTCCATATCCAGCACCCGATGGGTCTCCCTGTTTCGTTGATAGATGCTATCCGGCAGCGCTCTATCCCTTTCATTGTTACTCTACACGATTACTGGTGGCTCTGCCCCAATGCCCAACTGCTAACCAACTACAGCGGCGAGGTCTGCGAAGGGCCCCAGTACTGGAACTGCGCCCGCTGTATGCTGGCCCGGGCTGGGTTCCCCGGGTTGTGGCCGGCCATCCCCTTTCTGGCCGGTCTGGCAGCCTGGCGGAACCGCCTGCTGCAAGGGGTACTGGATTGGGCTCGCGTCCTGATCGCGCCCACTGAATTCGTACAACGCTGGTATGCGGCCCACAGCGTGCCCGAGGAGAAAATCGTCGTGTTGCCTCATGGATTGGAGAAGCCTGTTCTTTCTGCTACACTATCGCGCCCCGTTGACGGCGCAATTCGCTTAGCTTACATCGGCGGCCTATCCTGGCAGAAAGGGGTACACGTGCTGGTGGAGGCCTTCTCCGGAGTGCAGGGAGAAGCGGAACTCTGGGTCGCCGGGGACGAGTCCTTTGACCCCGCCTATGTCTCCCGCTTAAAAGCACTGGCCACGCCCAACGTTCGTTTTCTGGGCCGCCTGGACAGAAAGGGGGTTTGGGAAACCCTCACCCAAGTGGATGTGGTAGTTGTCCCTTCCCTCTGGTACGAGGCTTATTCCTTCCTTATTTCGGAAGCCTTCGCAGCTGGCCTGCCGGTGCTGGCTTCCCGCCTGGGGGCCCTGGCTGACCGGGTCCGCGACGGTGTGGACGGCCTGCTCCTGCCCCCGGGCGACGTCGCGGCCTGGCGTGCGGCAATACAGCGCCTGCTGGATGAGCCTGACCTTCTACCCCACTTGCGCGCTGGTGTCCAGCCGCCGATGACGATGGAAGAACATGTGGGCCGGTTGGAAGAGCTTTATTCTAATTCTAAGTGCAATGGGTAATTTGGCCAAGGACCATCTTTAAACGAGCGAGCTTTGTTTTTAGCTTACTTTCGTTTCTCGCTATGCTGTCTGAAAGAAAAGCGGCCTGATTTATTTTGTTTTACGTTTTATTGCTGTAATTGAGGGGTTAGGTACTATAACTGCGCTGGACACTCTTAGTTAAGAGGTTTGTCTGGATGCTACTTTAAACCAGAGGGTGTAGGGTTTATGCGGATTGCTCTGGTGGTTCACAAATTTCCTCCAAACAGCTTTGGTGGCACAGAGGTTTATACTTATAACTTGGCGCGAGCCCTATCGCAGCGTCACAACGTATTTGTCTTTTATAGGGATGATGGCGACGGTGATCTCTTCCGTGAAGAGTGGAAACAGCGGGAAGGGTTCACCGCCTGGCGCGTTGGGCGCGCTTTTCATGCGAGCCAGGCTAACCCTGCAGCGCTTTTCCTGGATACATTTCTTAATCCAGATATAGAGCGATCCTACAGGAATTTCCTGACCAGCGTAAAGCCAGATGTTGTGCATTTTCAGCATGTTATGTCCCTCTCTTACCGGCTGATCACCCAAACAAGAAAGCAAGGATTACCTTGCTTGCTGACTTTGCATGATTATTGGTTTATATGCGCAAATTCGCAACTTATTTGGCCCGATGGCCAGGCTTGTAAAGGTAAAAATTGGGGTTTAAACTGTGTTCGGTGCCTCTCGGTACGGGTTGGTAGGTGCTGGGCAAAAGTCGCTCGTCCGATTATCGCCCCTTTTTTCTATTTGCGAGATCAACTTACACGAAACGCTGCTCTTGAAGCTAATCTGCTGATTGCGCCTTCGCAATTCTTAATGAACTATTATATTGCAAAAAGCTTTCCAAAAACGCGATTTGTTTTTCTTGAAAACGGAATTGATGTAAGCAAAATACGTTCTGAGGTTTGGCAACCTTCACCTGATGGGCGGCTGCGAGTCACCTACCTGGGAGCGCTTGCCTGGCATAAAGGGGTTCATATCATCGTAGAGGCTTTTAGGGACATACCACCCGAGCGCGCGGTACTGCGGATTTTCGGAGACCCTAACATCTTTCCTGAATATATGGAACGCCTTCGCCAGATGGCAAATCGGACCAATACCTTTTTTGAAGGACTTATACACAATGACCAAATTGGGCATGTACTGGCAAATACAGATATCATTGTCGTACCTTCTTTATGGTACGAGAACTCCCCGGTAGTTATTCAAGAAGCGCGGGCGATGGGAATACCTATTATTGCATCGGCACACGGTGCTCTTTGCGAAAAAGTTCGTGATGGCGTAGATGGCTTGCTTGTGCCCCCGGGTGATGTTGCCGCCTGGCGTGCGGCAATACAGCGCCTGCTTGATGAGCCCGACCTTCTGCCCCGCCTGCGTGCCGGCGTCCGGCCGCCGATGACGATGGAGGAGCACGTGGAAAGGCTGGAGGAGATTTATTCTAAAGTGGTCGGTTCTAAGACCAATAGGTGAGCAAACCGATGGCTTTCTTTAAGCGAACGCTGCTCTTGGTTTGCTTGGCCTTGGGGCTTCTTTTGGGCTTGTGGCTCCTAACGTCGGCCACGGGGGCAGAGGAGCGCTCTTCCACCCCCTATCAAAATGCGCCAACCAGAAGGGTGGTGATTAACGAGGTCGCATGGGCCGGTACCCAATGCAGCGCTAACGATGAGTGGATTGAGCTTTACAATAATACCAGCGAGACTATT
>Ga0272445_1002384_pt1 | contig 12965 bp, 14 predicted proteins | sample YNPCB0031_FD_194404 | JGI IMG/M metagenome (GOLD analysis project Ga0272445, IMG submission 194404) | Hot spring sediment microbial communities from Yellowstone National Park, WY, United States - YNP-CB-003-1 | ecosystem: Environmental > Aquatic > Thermal springs > Hot (42-90C) > Sediment... | reverse complement strand
GATCAACGAAGGCAAACATCCTTACATGCAGAATATAACACTCAGCAATGTATCAGCTACACAGCATCTAAAAGATGCAGAAAGCTATTCAGATTATTTGGTAATAGCTCTGCCTGTACAAGCCATTAGAGAAGTCATCAAGAGTATGGACCTTTCTAAAAAGGTGGTTATATCCGCATCAAAGGGGTTGGAAATAGACACTTACAAAAGAGTGTCCCAAATAGTTAAAGAAGTTCACGGTTCTGCTACGGTATTTTCTCTTTCCGGACCTTCCTTTGCGTCAGAGGTATCAAAAGGTCTGCCCACAGCTTTGGTGCTGGCAGGAGAGTATGGAAAACAGATGAAGGAAGTAAGAGACCTTTTCTTTTCTGAGAACTTCAGGGTTTATCTTTCTACAGACCTTATAGGTGTAGAGCTGGGTGGAGCACTAAAAAATGTAATTGCCATAGCGTGCGGTATATCTGACGGATTAGGTTATGGTGAGAACGCAAGGGCGGCACTTATGACGAGAGGTCTTGCGGAGATGGTAAGAATAGGCATAAGCTTAGGAGCAAAAAGGGAGACTTTCTACGGGCTTTCTGGTATGGGAGACCTTTTCCTCACAGCAAGTTCAAGCCAATCGAGAAACAGAACCTTTGGCTTTTTGATGGGTAAAGGCGTAAAACCTCAAGACGCTTTTATACAAATAGGACAGGTGGTAGAAGGTGCAGATACCGTAAAAGCCGTAAAAAAACTGTCAGAAGAGTTGGGTGTATACACTCCCATATGTTCAGCGGTATACCAATTGGTGGTTGAGGGTCAAGACCTTCATAAGGTAGTAAGATCCCTCCTTTTGAGACCACCAAAAGAGGAGTTTGAAAACCTTTAGGAAATTTTTTTTCTGACTTTTTGCAAAAGATTGTGAGCGAGCCTTGTGGGCTCTGGTATTCGGTAAAGGCAGGTTTTAAGTACAAGCTCAATGGCGGTCTTTAGGCTTATTCTGTGTCCTACAGACACATAAATGGGTTCTGTGTTATCTCTTGTCCTGAGGACCGCCCCCAAAATGTTTCCTCTGTATGTTAAGTAAGACCAACTCCCCCTTTTTGTGTCTGGCTCCTTGTAGTAACCAAAAAGCTTAGTCTTTGCAACACCAACGCTTACACTCTGTGTAATCACGCCAAAGTGTGAAGCTATACCACATCCTCTTGGATGAGCTACACCTTGTCCATCTATAAAGTAGACATCGGGTTTCTTTTTTACCCTTTGGTGTAAGCTCAGCATCAGAGGAAGCTCTCTAAAAGCTAAAAAGGTAGGTATGTAAGGGAAATCCACTATACCCTCAACCACATCTTCATAAATGGGTTTTAGTGTGTTTATGTCTATAACAACCAAACTGGCCCAGGCTTTTGTAGGGTTATTCCTTATATCTTGAAAGGTAAGGTCTATGCCTCCTACTGTGCGGATTTCCTGAAAATCATCTTTCTGTAATACCTTTTTTGCACACTCTTGCTGTATCCTCTTTAACTCATCAAGGTTCATCACTTGTTTTGGTTTCCTTCAAGCAGTTCCTTCAAAGGTGGGATGTTTCTAGGTATCTGTGGCTGTGGCTTATCGGTGCTTGACCTTCTGGCAAACTTAAACTCTTCTACTTTAACTTTTCCATCTTCTTTTATGTACATCTTGCCTCTTTTTATATTTAATATGTTGTGAAAAGGTTCTCGCTTTAGCTTCCCACCATCTTCGTAAAACACATAACCTTTATGTCCCACCTTCACATAGCCTACAATCTCTTTCTGCTGTCCTTTTGTGCTTTTTGAAAGGCTTGGAAAAACATCCTTCTTCATTATGCTTTCCACCTCATCCCCTAACGAAAAACCCATCACATAAAGAACCAACAGTAAAAAGCGCACACTACTATTATGCTCTGTTTTACACCCACTTAAGCATGATTTATATCATATTACACAATGGGTGCATGGAATCCCTGCTCTCTCAGATGATCACTTTCCCAAAAGTGATTTGTAAAGAGCGACGCACCCGAGATTTTCTTTCCTCATCCTTAATCCATAAGTGGTAAGGTTCTCTTTACCTATACCTTTCCCCTCTACGTTATGACACACACTGCATTTGTTCTGAACAAAAACCTCTCTTGCTCTTTCCATAGCAGGACCTTTTACATTATGTAGCTTTATGAGAGATAATAAGTTTATGCATCCATAGCCTTTGTCTCTTGCCCACTTCCCGTAATCTGTAAATTCTGACACGTTGTGTATCTTGTGGCAGTTAGCGCAACCGTTTTCTTGGAAGACTTTAAGCTGTTTGGATGGTTTGAGCTTAGGCTCTGCTACTGAAAGTGCAACACAAAAAAGAACTAACAGGGCTGATACTTTCATGGCTCTGTCTCCAAGTTTGATTTTACATGTATAACTAAACCATTGCCTTCAAAAGCTTTACAGTTAAAGATTTCTAACACTCTCATCTGCTCTTTCAGATGCTCCACTACTGGACTAAACCATGCCTTTGCTTTCTCATCTTCATAAATTACCAAAATTACCGTATTTGGTTTCATATGATAAAAACCTCCTCAGATTGGAGTATAAGATCTGCAACGACCTTACCATAATTTTTGTCCCTTGTTTGAACTTCAAAAAGTGGGATTTCAGCAAACTCAGCAGCTTCTAATTGTTCTAAAACTTTAGGATCCTCCCTATTTAAGCCATCAACGACCAGTACCTTTACATGGTGAAGTATAGATAGTCCGTTTGCTACGCGAAGCGCTTCCTTTTTATCTTTCACCGCTATTACAAGTATATCCTTTCTCACGATCAGCCCTCACAGACAGACAGTTTTGTCAGATAGAGCCACCAGTTCTGCATTTTGAAACTGACCGCCTATAACCACTTGGAAATTAGCACTTTCTATCCCATACTTTTCCATAGAGTATTCACAAACTACACACTTTTCTACTTGTTGGAGCAAAGAAAGAAACCTTTCATCTTTTAGAAGAAGTACACCCCTGCCGGTTAGAAAGACAGATATACCATCACTACCCAACCTCTTTAAAATATTTTCAGCGCATTCAAATGTTTTTTCATCGGTAATTATCAAATGCCACCGCATTTAACTACCCCCTACAAATCAGAAAGCGAAATACGCCTCCCTCTTCGTTATACTCAACTATCTTGTAGCCTTCTATTTTACAAAGGTCAAATATACTTTCGCACGAAGAGGGATTGTCAAGCACCACCTCTAAACATGCTTCAGGCGGCATTTTTTCCATAGCTTTCTTTGTATACATCTGGGGATGGGGACATACATATCCCCTTACATCTAAAAAGTATTTACTTTCAGACAGTTTCTCAAACTTTACAGCCATATTAAGCACCTCCTTTTAAAATTCAAATTCCTTCTGCACTCTCCTGTTAATCCACCAAGTGGTTATTTTCACCCCTGAAAAAGCTCCGGCACCCATAGCTATAAAGAATAGCCATCCGCTATAGTCTCCATTTGCGGCGGGTACAAAGAGCGCACCTATGTTGCATCCTAAGGCTAATCTGGCTCCTATTCCCATTAAGGTACCGCCCATCAAAGCAAAGATCACCTGCTCGCCAGTAGGTTTACGCCACTTGAATTCTCCTCTATAAAGAGCCATAAAGGCAGCGCCTAAAATTATTCCTATGATCATAAGGTCAGCGGCATTTATCAAAGGGTTCAGTATACCATTCTCCACCCCAAAGAAAATGTTGTGATAGAGATCTACTCTAAATATCTTTTCAATGGTCCATGCCATCCACTGAGCTTCTTGCGTAGTTATGTACCAATAACCTGGATCAAAGGCAGTCCCCTGTATGGTCAAACCACTGGTAAAACCCATCTGTTGCAGAAGTTCCCCAAAGTTATCTATACCCAACCTTTCCCTTAGGATACCAAGTACCCACATGTGCAAACCAGAAGCCACACCAAGACCTAATCCAGCTAGTGCTGTTCTTTTTGAATCCACTATCATGTTGAGTAAACCTTTTATGTCTGTAAAAACTGACTGAAAACTCTTAACATTACGGATATATCTTTTTCTAAAAAAGAATATATATGTTATCATCAGGAAGAATAATGTAGGCACTATCACACCAAGTAAAAAATTACCGATGAATTCTCTCAAAAAGATGTTATCTGAGGGAATAAGGTCAGCACCACTCAGCCCTTTAAGGTTCCACGCATACCCGGCCAAGAAGTAGTCATACCAAGATGATACAAACTCCTTTGGTATACCCATATTCGTCTGTTGCTCAGCAGCTTTCATCCAAGACTCTGGAACTAAGTATGGTACGAACGGAAATTTTAAAGTTGAAACAAAAAGTGCTTGAGCTACTGCTACGCTTGTAACTACTATCATAGCTGCAATGTTTCCTTCTCCACTTTTGTAAAGAGATCCAGAAGAGCAACCACCAGCAAAAGAAATACCAACACCAAATATGAAACCCCCAATCAGAGTATGTACACCTATAGGGTTTGCATGAAAAGGTGCTATGCCAATCAGCCTGTCTATAAGGGAAGTAAATCCATAAAGGGTTATGGCAATCAATATACCTACTGCAACTCGCGTAGTTCCTATAGCAAATAAATCTCTTGTAGCTGATGCCATGCAAAAATGCCCATACTGTAAAAACAAGCCGTATACTATACCTGCCCAGAAGTAAGCTACCATATAGGAGAAACGTATATCATATAGCATGGCTATTAAAGAGAGTAGAAAGCCAGAGGCAATTATTAACCACGCATAAACCCTATATTTAGAGGAAGCTCTTTTGAATACCATCTCTTTCATTACTGCACCTCCTTTAGAAAAGCATTTGAAATCCTAAGGTATACTGAGTATAGTTTTGTAAAGCAAAGTTGGTTGGATCTTCTTTATCATACTTCACTCTATCAGCTTGAAAGGTTACCTTAAGGGATTGTCCATTTATGTAGTAGTTAAATCCCAAGCTATACTGCTTGTTGCTGTATAATCCACTCTTCAAACCATAGTTATCTCTTTCGTATCTGAAAAAAGGTTGTAGAAAACCAAACCCTATTTTCTTTGGATACAGATATCCACCCTTTATGTAGTACCCTTTAAGCTGGGTAGATATGGGAAGTGTAGGGTCTGGGTTTTTGTTTATAGCATCTCCTACATCATACCTTATGTATGCTCCAGAAAGGGTATATACACCTGTAGGTGTTGGATACTCAAAGAAAGCGTCAACTGTCCACCCTTTATAATTTTTAGGTTCTGTTTTCGCAGGATAGTTAGCATAAGCTACATCGGGCTGATAATCAAAACCTGCACCTAAGGTAAGTACTCTTTTGGTGCCCAAATAAGTACCCTTATAACCGTAGTCTGTTTCAGGGTCAAGAAGACTTACATGCATTCTTGAAGTAAAACGAAGAGAGCTTTTAGGGGTTACACTCTCAGTCCTCCCTTTTGAGATCATTAATCTGTACTGAAATTTACCATTAAACAGATTTCCCCATACAGCACCTCCAGTATCCCTACTTGGTCCAAAAGGTGTATAAGGTAACACTTCCCCTCTATCTATATTTAATGGTTCAAGGCATGCTTCAAGGTTTTCCCTAGTAAGGGTCTGCTTGAACTTCCCAATTATAAAATGAAGAGCATCACTATCAGGAATAGGATCTATGCTTACATAAGCATCTAAAACTTCCACTTTCGATCGGGTTCTCTCACCAGTAAACTTGTTCACCTGGCCCTCAAAGGGAGCATCCAACTGGAAATAAAAACTTATCCTATCGTTATACTGCCCGTTCAAGTTAAGTCTGTTCCTCCTAAAAAATATGTCCCATAGACTACCTGAATCCTTTGAGTATCTGAAACTCCTATACTGACCCCATATCTGGAAGTAGTAATTGATCTGCAAATAGCTTTGCTCCCCATAAGTTATCACTGGACCTGCAAAGGTGTGTGTGCCAACCAAGATACCTATTGTTCCAACAAAAACAACAGTTTTCCTCATGATTATCTCCCTCCTGCTGAAAACACATGATGCGCTAATAAAGCCAAAAATTCTGAATCGTATTTTTTGCTCTGCTTCTTTACAGCTTCATATTTTTTAACCAACTCACCTATATTCTGTCCCATATGACAACTTGCACAAGTAGCACTTGGTTGAGTAAGGGGATTAGAAACAAGGTTCGTATGTGCAAGTTCCTTTTTAATAAGTCTTGGATTACCTTTATGGCAACCGTTGCAAGAAAAATTAACCCTAGTATGGTCAGTATGCCAAGGTTTTGGAGAAGGTGCTGATGCCCTCTGTCCATTATGACACTTAAAACAAGAAGTTGCACCTAATCCACAGGCATTTGCCAAAGGTATAAATACATGATGTTCAAGAAAGTATCCTGTAGGATTTTCTTCTACCAGAGCTTGCGACCCCCAAGGGGATGAGTTTTCTTTAAGTAAGTTTTCCGCAATAAAGACCACAAACAAACCACTGATACCTGCTAAAAGAACCAACCTCTTCATGGCTTACCTCCTTTTAATAAGAGAGTCAAGAGCTTTTTCCATTTCAGCACCCTTTATCTCTTTCCCACCACAACCGCATACAGGCCCTCTTGCACCTTGTGGAAGTTCGCCACTTACCGAAATTTTTAGCTCCCTCTTTGCATCCATAGCTTGCCCACATCCAATGCATATAGCAGTGATAAGTAAGAAAACAACAAGCTTCATGTTTTTCACCTCCACTTTAAGTTTTGCAAGTAGCGTGCCAAATGCTTGCCCTTTTTGCTTTTTTATGTAGATCTTGGAAAATCTGTGCTTTTATATAATACCATATGTTTCAAAAGTTTAACAGTTAAAAAGTTTTATGTGTTTCTTAAATGAAACACTAAGATGAAACATTATGATAAAGCTTAAGTACATGAAATTTATGCTGGTGCGGTTAATACAGGTGAGTATACTGTATGGCACAATGTTTGCAATATAAATCATAGACATAGAATCGTTAGGAGGTGGAAACATGCGGAAAGTAAGTTTTGTAATTGCGTTTTTGGGCTTATATTGGTTGTTTGGGTGTGGTAGTAGCGGTACCAAACTTAGCGGTTCTCCATCCGCATCTAAGCAATCAAATGAAGCCATACTGGCTTCTCTTGTGTCCAACGAAATAGCAGTTATAGACCCAAAAACACATGAAGTGGTAGGGGTCAAAAATGTAGGTGCATGGGGTGAGTACACAAACAATCATTTTGATTCTGGATCGGTGATGTGGTTTAATAATGGAAGAAACTTATATGCAATAAGAGTAGATGATTTTGACCTGATAACTTCAGCCTTTGGTTATCCTCAGTTTGGCACGCAGGACCTTTTACTCGCAACAACTTCTGACTACAGACCATCCTGCCATCTGGATGTGGAAGCTAAATCTTTAAAACCCCTGCAGGTAGCAACGCCTGTAGCCAGGGGTATAGAGAACTTTTCCCTTGAAACCACCTTTATAGATGTTACTCCCGATGGTCGCTATGTGTACGCGTCAAGAAGAGGCGAAGATGAAATATGTGTATTAGATAACGGTTTTGGAACACCAAACTTTGGTAAAATTATCAGGTGCATAAATGTGGTTACTGGACAAGTTAAAGATGGCAACGGCAATTTGATAAGAACTTATTCCACGCTTTACACAGCGGGTGGTGGTCAAGTAGAAGGCGGGAACAGGGGAGTAAAAGGTGCAGCCGGAAGATGTGATATAAACCAGAATACATGCAGGGCCGGAGTATGTGATGCATCAGTGATACTTAGAGATGATGGCAAAGTTGTATTTTGTGAACCTGATTGGTACGGAGGCACTATTTCGTGCTTGGATATAACCGACAATGATAGACTTTATCAGTATTTGCTACCTGTTTTGGTAAGAGGTTCTATAATGCCAGGTGGTTTTATGGGCACAGTCTCCACAAACATGTATAATGGCAAAAATTACTATTTTGTTGAGAACCTTGACACTTCAATGGGTTCAGATCCATGCAGAGGCTTTGAGTATGTATTGGATGTTACAGATCTTTCCAACATAAGACTTGTGCAGATGCTAGTGCCTAAGTTTTCATGCCTTGATGGTATAAATACTGACGATTTAGTAAATGGACAAACTTATACTATCAAGGTGAGGTATGTTTATTCTTACAATTACAATGCCAATGGCATGGTTGCTGGCATAGCTAGACAGGACAGCTATAATGTAAACTACATCTTTCGCAGATCAACTGGCACCTTTGTGTCCTCTGGATACTTAGAAAAGGTGAATCTCAGTGATCCAGGTCCTTCTTACATAGTTGACGCAATCCCTATAGCACCCTTTACCGATGATGCAAGACCTGTAAGCATAACACAAAAAACAAATGGTAAAGTTGTAAAAAGTGACGAAGTATATATAGTAGGTATAACTCCTGGGTATGGGCAGGTTGGTGTGGTAAGCTACAGAGGTTTTGCAGGAAACGGTAGTCCTCCCTTCCCTGTATCCAATAGAATAAATCTAGTGTATAATACCACATCCGCAGTTATGACTTTTAGCTCCGATGGGCGCAAAGTTTTCATAAACGACAGAGCTAACCCTATAGTTTATGTCATAGATACCTTCACCAAAAGTGTAGTGGATATAATACCTGTTCCAGCTGCTTCACAAGCTCTAACCACGAAAATATTACTGATGCCAGCAAAAGCTTCAACAACACCTCCACCTTCCGGTGGCAGCCCTGGTAGTGGCGGAGGCCAGCTACCTATGCCATGCGGTGGGTAATCATGTGTCTGCCTGCGAAGGCTGTCTTCCTCGCCTTCGCCCTCCTCTTCTCGTGCATGGATAAATACACTTCAGTAGAAGAATATTGGGAGAGACCCTTAAAGCCTAATGGGAAACCACCGAAATTTTACTCACCGTTGGAAGCATCTTTGGATCCAAAGGCTTGTGCTTCTTGCCACGCGCAAAAGTATGAGGAATGGGCAGATAGCTTACACTCAAAAACGATATCTTCTGGTGTGCTTTGGCAATTAAAAATGATGGACCAACTTTCAGCAAACAAGTGTATGGATTGCCATGCTCCACTATCTGAACAAAAGGCTCTGATGGCTATGTATATGAACTATCCATCAAAACCTGATGGACCTATACCATCTTATATAACAAAGGACATGCATTTAAAAGGTTTGGTATGCGCTGCGTGTCATGTAAGAGAGCACAAAAGGTACGGTCCTCCTCCCAGTAAGTCTTTAACATCTTCTATCCCCCATGGAGGATTTGAGGTCAGGAAATTTTTTCAGGATAGCAAGTTTTGTGCTGTGTGTCATCAGTTCCCAAAAGATGGTGAAAGAACTAATGGGAAGCTAAGAGAAAATACTTACGAGGAGTGGAAGAATTCAAAGTTTTATCTTAATGGTATAACCTGTCAAAACTGTCATATGCCCAACAGAATGCACACCTGGAGGGGTATACACGATAGATATACAGTGCTTAGAGCAATAAGCGTAGAGGTATGGATAGATAGAGATAAGCTTAACATAAAATTAACCAACACAGGTGCTGGACACAATTTACCCACCTATATGGTGCCAAAGATCTTCGTAGAAGCTTATCAAGGAAATAAAGAGATAGTTAGAGGTACAGTGGGTTGGATGGTTGATGAGTATAACTTGGAAAAAGAGGTCTTCGATACGAGGATACCACCAGGAAGGTCCCTAATTTTCACAGGAAATGTTGCAAACACAGAAGAGACTATAGAACTCATCATTCGTGTATCACCAAAGGAGCATTATTATAGAGCGTTTAGCAGGTTTCTTAATGAAAGAGGAGATAATTTGCCACAAGATGTAAAAGAACTTTTGAAAGATGCTATAAAAAAATCCAAGAAATCAGATTATATACTTATCCGCCATGCACTTCTTCCAAAAGACTTAGTTAATGGGAAATATACTTTAAATTATGGAGCAACTTTTTGAACTGCTAAATTTAAGCAAACTGTTGCTTAACAGAAACCCCATACTAACTTACTTTGTATTAGAGATCTGCGTAATCTTGTTGGTACTGTTTATTTTACCCTTAATAAGTTCCATATTTTGGATAGACCTTATAACTAACTCCATAATAAGTTTCTTCTGTGGTGTTGTTGAACTTGCCGTCAGTTTTCTATTTGTATTTGAATTTATAAGAACGAAAACGTTTTTTTCCTTTTTATTGTTTTTATCTTTCTATAGTCCAGGTATTTCCGATATATACGCTTCCTTCGTAACGGACATAAAAACTTTCATTTGGATAAGGGTCATAAATGCGTTTAGTTCTTCTATTTTCCTTTACTTAGGGTGCCTCTTAATAGACAAGAGGTACAGTGTTAATTCAAATATGTTTACAAAGTTCTTGATCTTTTTAGCTATATTCTCTTCAGTAGGTTTTGGTTTTATATTTAGGATAGTCAGTCCATATTTACCAGAACCATTGGTTTTTAAAAATTTAGAGAATATAGAATACGAAGGTCTAAATGGAATAACTATTTTTATTTCCATTCTATCAATAACGCTCTTTCTTGCAAGCACTTTTCTTCTATACAATAAATATAAAAAATACCAAAAAGATATACTGCTAGCTATGTCCATTTATTCAATAATGATGGCAAATATAAACTTACTGTTTACCATTTCTACTTTATGGAACATGGTATGGTGGACATGGCATGTTATGAGATTGTTAGTATATATTTTCCTGTTTGGGCTTTTTCTTTTAGGTTTTATATATCTCTTCAGTGATCTAAGCAAAAAAACTAAGGAACTTGCCGTAGCATATCATCAACTAAAATCTACTCAGGAAAGACTTGTAGCTAGTGAAAGAATAGCTGCAGCGGGAATCATGGCTGCGACCATAATCCACGAAATAAGAACCCCTATAGCAACTGTAAATAACCTTATCCAGCTTATATCTAACATGGACATACAAAGCAATTATGACACATTTCTTGAATTGAAGGGCTTACTTAGTGAAGAAGTACACCGTATAAAAAGAATAACAGAAATTTTTAACCTGTCCAATACCAAGTATATACCAAAGAAGGAAACGGTGAACTTAAGCGAAGAAATTAAATCATGGATAGAAAGCTTTAAACAGCTATATGCAAATCTTATAGCGAGGAAAAGGGTAACTATAGAAAGTGAAATAGAGAAGGATGGGTATGCAAACATAGACAAGGATGGTATTAAAATATGCCTATACAACCTCATTAAGAATGCTGTAGAATCAACCGAAGAGGGGATTATCAAGATAACGTTTAGAAAAATTGACGACAAGGTTGAATTATCTGTTGAAGATACGGGTGTTGGAATTCCTAAAGAGGATTTGGATAAGATATTTGAACCCTTTTACACATCCAAAGGTAAAGGTATAGGTCTGGGGCTTTTTATAGTGAAAAGGATAGTTGATGCTCATGATGGATGGGTAGAGGTGGAAAGCTTTTTAGGAAAGGGTAGTAAATTCTCAATTATTATCCCTGCGCTTTAACAAACCTTCAGGCTCTATACCGTAAACTCTTAATTTCCTCCAAAGGGTTATTCTGCTCATATTGAGCTTTTTCGAGGCTTCTTGCAAGGTGTAGCTATCTCTAAGAGCTTGTATTATAAGACTTTTTTCTGAAAGGCTTATCATAGTTTTTCTATCTGAAGGCTGTAATACTTTACCAGCACTTGGCAAAATATACTCTGGCAAATCGTCAAAGCTTATGAATTCTTTGTCACAATGAAGCACCGCGTATGCTATTATATTAGATAACTCTCTTACATTTCCTGGGTAGTCGTGAAAGAGCAAATGTTCCCATACGGCAGGATGGTAGCCCCTTATATAATCCTTAGAGTATTTTACCTTGAACTTCTCAAGAAAGTAATTTAAGAACTTCGGTATATCCTCCTTTCTCTCTCTAAGAGGTGGTATATGTATATGAACTGCACTTAAACGGTAATAAAGGTCTCTTCTGAGCTTTCCTTCCTCAAGAGCCTTATTTATATCTTGGTTTGTAGCTGCTATAAACCTGACATCCACTTCCACTTCCTTCAAAGAGCCTACCTTTCTGACCTTCTTCCTCTCAAGAACATCCAACAGTTTCACCTGCATATTAAGAGGCATGTCTCCAATCTCATCTAAAAAAAGTGTTCCTCTTTCGGCAGATTTTATAAGCCCCTCCTTTTCAGAGGAGGCACCCGTAAAAGAACCCTTAGTATAGCCCAAAAATTCAACTTCACAAAGTCCTTCTGGTATAGATGCACAATTGGCAACTACGAAAGGTTTATCTTTCCTATTGCTATTTTTATGAATAACTTCTGCAAGATAACTCTTTCCTGTACCAGTCTCACCAGTTATAAGTATTGGTATGTCGCTATTGGCGAATTTTCTTATGATATCTTTTAGCTTATCAGCCCACGGCCCACTACCTACGAATTCTAGTATATTACCTTCTTTAGTTCTATACATGCCTCTACTCTTTCTGTATTCAATAGCTTCTTTTATCTTTTCTTCAAGATCATCAAATTCGAAAGGCTTTTCTATATAGTCAACGGCTCCCAACTTCATAGCCTCTACCGCACTCCCCACCGTGCCATAGGCTGTTATCAATATAAGGGGAATATGAGGAAAGTTCATTATTACAAACTTAAGCAATTCCAACCCATCCATCCTTTCCATTCTAAGGTCTGTTATAATAAGATCAAAGTCTTTATTCTTAATAAGCTTCTCTACTGCTTCTTTACCATCGCTAGCTTCTAAGACATTAAAGCCTACCGCTTTTAGGAGCAAACTTAATGACCTTCTAAAATTGTGATCATCATCTACTAGTAAAATCCTTCCATACGTCATAATACTTTTATTATAATAGTTACACACCTCGGGTGAGAAATTCAGAGAAGCTGGAAATCTCTTAGGAAAAAAGTCTTGGCAGGGAGGAGGCTTATAATACCCCCAAACCCCACCAAGGAG
>Ga0272445_1002383_pt1 | contig 12971 bp, 12 predicted proteins | sample YNPCB0031_FD_194404 | JGI IMG/M metagenome (GOLD analysis project Ga0272445, IMG submission 194404) | Hot spring sediment microbial communities from Yellowstone National Park, WY, United States - YNP-CB-003-1 | ecosystem: Environmental > Aquatic > Thermal springs > Hot (42-90C) > Sediment... | reverse complement strand
GGTCGGGTGAGCAGCTTGACTTTGACGGGCTTGTCGAGCGCGCAGGGTTCGATCGTTGTGGTGAAGGTTTCTCAGGTTGAGGTGGGTACGGGGTGAGAGGGTGCCTGATCCTGTAGTCACTCACGTTATCGGTACGATCGCGCTGCTCGGTTCTGTGCTTTTAATGGTGGCTGCGATCTCTATGGCGCAGCAGGTTAACTACATGCAGGCTGTCAACCTCATGCTCTCTGAAGCCGCTGAGAGCTGCGCGAGGGAGCTGGTGGAGCTGGTTTCCGTGCACACGCTGGGCGGTAGCGGGGTTACCTACATGGTTCTCACGGTGCCCAGCTCGCTGGCCGGCCAGCCCTACAACCTTTCCATCGTGAACAGGGGGGATAACGTGATCGAAGTGAGGGCGCAGCTCCAGCTGTACAGGCAGGTTCGCGTTGTCGTCACCCCCAACTTCGGGAGGGGTCCAGTCTACGCGGTCGCGGGCACCATAGAGGTTGGCGGGGTGCAGGTTTCCAACCGTATACTGCTGCCGACGCCGCAAGGTTGGAAGGCGATGCTCGTCGCCGTGGATCAAGGGGATGCGGTGCTCGTGGGTTTTGCGACGCAGCTGGGGCCGCTGGAGGAGCAGGGGTCGCCCAGCTTTAAGCTCGTCAACTGGACAACCCAGGTGACAGGAGCGGCCAACTCCAAGCAGCTTTTCTCGTTCGCCGTCTGGAACAGGGGCGGTAAGGGCGGTGTGCAGGTTGTCGTCTACGACAGCAGCGGCAGCTACGTCAACTCGACTGCGCTCAGCGTCGGCGCGGGCGAGATCGTTTGGGGTTCGATGCTGTTAAAGCTGCCGAGCGCTCCAGGCGCGTACACTTGGAGTGTCGTGTGCAGGAACCTGGTTAACAACACGGAAGATGACACCGAGTTCTTCACTGCCATCGTGAAAGCTCCTAAGATTACAGTTGTCAGCTACACTAGCAGCGTATCGGGGCAGCCGAACACGCAAGCCAAAATCAACGTCACTGTGCGCAACGTCGGCGACGCTCCCGGCACGGCGGTCGCTCAAATCCAGGAGGTGGGGGCGAGCTGCAGCGCACCCGTGCCGGCCGGCGGGAACGGCTCCTGCAGCATCCAGGTGACGCTGCCCAGCGCTCCCGGCAGCTACACGTGGACGCTCGTTGTTCAAACGCAGGAGACGGGGTATGTGGAGCAGCGTCAAGTGAGCGTTTACGTGCAGCAGCCGGGAGCGGTTCTGAGCATCGCCTGGTGGAACAGCACGGTTGTAGGCGCTGTCGGCCAGCAGGTGAAGCTTTCGGTGCTGGTCAAGAACAGCGGGAGCAGCAGCATCCAAGCGGTGGTTAAGCTCGTAGATTCCAGCGGCAGCGTGCCGGCTTGGGGTGACTCGAGCGTGCCAGCGGCTTCGCAGGCTTGGGTAAACCTGACGGTGCAGCTGCCGAGCTCGAAGGGCGCGTACACGTGGTGGGTGAACGTGTACAGGCAGGACCAGAGCTCACCCGACGACAGCAAGACAGTTGCCGTGGAGGCGAGGGATATCGCGCTGGCTCAGCGCACCGCGTTCCTCTACGAGGACTTCGATCCGCAACGGAACGTCTGGGGTAGTGTAGGTGGAACTTGGACGCTTGTTAGCGGGGGATGGAGCGGCTACGCTCTGCAGGGGAAGGATGACGACAACGGGCTGGGCGCCGGTAAGGGTAGCGATAAGCGCTACGTTTCTGTCTACTACTGGTCGCAAAGCCTTTGGAGCTACGCTAACCCAGCTTCTGGTTTCGGCGTTGTCGTAAAACTGTACTTTGGGAGCGGCGATAGCAACGTCCATAGGGGTTTCGCGCTCCTCGACTCGAGCCGTTCGAAGCTCTACGAGGTTTCAGCTTTTAGGGTCGGCCAGAGGGTTCAGCTTTTCCTCCGGAAGCTGGACGGCGGTTGGAGCGATATCGACAATAGCGGGGAAGCTAGTTGCAGAGACGGCTGGTACACGCTCTACCTAGGCTTTTCCATGGCTACAACAGCAAGCTTCACGTACGAGCTTTACGACGCTAACGGTAATTGGCTAACAGGGAAAACCAGCAGCGTTCCTGTAAGCTTCCAGCCTTCGATTCTCGCTTTGCTGGTTGACGAGAAGGCTGGGCTTTTCGACGATTTAGTGGCGGCAACCGGCGACCCGCGCTACGTAGTGGTTACGGGCTTGCCTCAAGGGTGGAGCGCGGAGCTCTACTCCAGCGGCGGGGCGCTGGTGGCGCGCGCGCCAGCCGACTCCGCGGGCACCGCTAGGCTGCTGGTCGCCCACTACCCGATACTGAGGGGCGCTAGGCTGGTCTTGAAGGATGCGAGCGGGATGCAGGTTCTCTCTAGAACCTTGGATCTCGTGCTGGGCGGGGACGTCTACAGCTTTTCACCGTGAAAAATATATAAGGATGAGGGGATTTCTTCGTGTATGCATGCGGTGCTAGAGTACTTGGCTGTGGGCGTGCTGTTGATAGCTATAATCGCGGCGGCGGGCTACATGCTCGAAGCCCCCTCGAGGACGCTCGAAACCGTCAGGGAGGAGCAGCTGCTCACCGTCGCTGAGCGCTTGATGGATAAGATCCTGCTGACGCCCGGCTACCCGCCGGATTGGGGTTCGAACATCTACATAACTGACGCGAACCTAACGGACTTCGGGCTTGCGCTGCAGGGCGGTGCACCGTACATCGTGGATCCCGATAAAGTGATGCGCTTAGCGAACCTGAGCACGCTGCCGAACCCTCTGCTCGTGAACGCCAGCAGGCTCGCCGAGCTACTGGGTGTTAAAGGCCAGTACGGGTTTAAGCTGGTCATGAAGCCCATGATAACGGCTGAAGTTGAAACGCTCGACTGGATCAACGGGATGGCTTCGAAGTTCAGAGTGAGGGTTTTGAACTGGCAGGGGGAGGGGTTACCCAACGCTAACGTGACCGGTGTTTACGTTGTCGCACTGGTTAAGGGAGGGGCGGGTCAGCCGGAGGTTGACGATCTCAGAAACTTCAACAGGAGCTGCCTCACCGACGCGCTCGGCTACTGCGAGCTCGATTACACCAGCGACGTGAACTCCGTAAAGTACGGAAGCGGGCAGGAGCCTGCCACGTTCCTAATCCTCCACACGAAGTGGGAGGGGTTTGTAGCTGTAACCGGGTACTCACCTGTGCCGGGCGGGGCTCCGGTTGACGGCTATATAATCGGCAGCTACGTGTTCATGGAGAAGGATGTGGACGTGTCGGAGCAGCCGGTGATTAAAGGTCAGATAAGCGGCGCGGTGATCGTGAAGGACGAGATCGTCCAGGTTGTGCCCCAGTACTCGCTGCTCCTCGACCCTACAGAAGTGGACTGGTGCAGAGAGCAGCCGAATGACCCGATGTGGTGCCAGGATGTGGCAGGGAGAGTCTTGCCTTCGAGGCAGGGCGCCTACCTTGTCGGGAAGGTGGTGTACCTAGAGCGGTTATCCAGCCACGTGATCGTGTTCGCGAAATGGAGGGGCAGCTGGACGGCAGTTGTAATAAGCAGGATACCTAGCATCGATATCTCCTACGGTTCGCGAAACGTTAAGCCGGTTAACGCCGCGACGTTAACGCGCGTCACCCAGCTCTACAACTACCCCTACGTGGTTCAGCTCACGGTGTGGAGGTGGGTTGAGGGTTGGCCGTGAAGCGCAAAGGCGTCACAAGGATCATCGAGCTGGTGCTCGCCACTTCGATGGTTGTCGCGACGATAATGTTCGTGATGGCGTTCACGCGGCCGATAAGGAGCGCGTACGTGAGGGAGACGAGCGACCTCCGCAGGCTAGCTTACAACGTTCTGGATAACCTCGCTGAAGCTGGAGCTTTCGAGAGGGTTCTGGAGCCGGCCCTTAAGGGCGATGCCGGCTGGGAGGGGAGGCTCCGCTTCCTCGTCTCCACCAGCATACCGCCGGGCGTCTTGTTCCGCATGGAAATCTACAATGTTACCGTCGGCGCTGACGGCAAGATCGCGTTAACGAGGCTTGACAGGGGTGGTGTGACGAACGCGGATCCCGGGATCGCCTTCAAAGAGGCCGAGTCCGTGCAGTACACTTACGTGTGCGTTCACGATCCCGACTCGATGAGGGGTAGAGTCTTCTACCTTGTCTTGGTGGTGGGATATGCGGGCTAAGGGCCAAATCCTTGTAGCTGCGGTTCTAGTCGTCGGCTTGCTGGTGATGAGCGTTCTCGTGACAGCCTACCAAGCTCACACGCTGTTCTTGAGGACGAGGAGCGTTGTGGCGAGAGAGGCTGTGGGCGCGATCACGGCGGATTTCGAGAGGGCTTTAGCCGCGATGCTCGCGCTCGCGACGCGCGCATACTTCAACTACACCCGCTTCTCCAACTTCACCTCGAGGTTCGAGGAGTACGGTTTGAAGCCGGGCGACTTGGATTCAGCGAAGCAAGTTGCGAGGAATTTCCTGGAGAGTTGGGAGGCGGCTGTCAGGATCGTTTACGCCGAGAAGGGGGCACAGGTGGAGCTTGTCGAAAGCGTGGCCGATGTTTCCAACCTGTTGGGGAAGCCGGCGTACGTGTACGACCTTATGCTTCTGGCGTGGAACTCGACGACATCCGGCTCGTACATGTGCGCGGGGCTTAAGCTGAACCTCACGAACGCGGGTCTCTACGGCTGGAAGGTATTATCGCTTGTTGGCCTTACGCTCTCCATCGACGAGTACTTTTCGGTCAACAACACGATTAGAATTAGGGTGCTGGCCGATAACGGGACGTACTACGGCAACCTTCTCGCTAGAGGCTGGGTGGAAGTCTACTACCAGCAAGGCGAACGATGGGTGAAAGCAAAAGTGAAGGACGTGACTTACGAGGGTTTCGGCTACTACAGGATCACGCTCGACACCCAGCTTCCGGGTGGAACCCCCTTCATCGTCGTGGCTTCCGACGAAAGGGGCATCCTGGTCGTCTCTCGCGCGGTGACACCGGCCTCGCCCTCTAAGGGGAAAGGCTGAAAGGGCGAACCGGCTGGCCCTGCCGCGGATACGTTGAACCTTTCGCTTTAGGTGCTGGAGCGCGCCACCCTGCGCGCTGCTTTCTTCAGCGGTCTGCGGCGGATGCAGCTTTCCAGGAGTGAGAAGTTGGTTTCTCACCGGAAAGCAAAGGCGTGGTAGAATCCAGTGGATTTTCCGGTACTTTGCCGGCTAGTCGAGCGACAAATAAATAAGGATGCGTCTCGCCAACCTCCTGTGGGGAGATGGGTTTTCGCGCTGCTGGTTGTCGCGTTGATCCCGCTGGTAGCGGGGTTGCAGCTGGCTCAGCCGGTGCAGAAGGAGACGCTCGTGAAGATCGGGCCGGTGTGGTTGAAGGTCACGGTGAGCACGCCTTCTGAGCTGGTTGCTGCTAACGAGTACGCGGTGCAGATCACTGTGCTGATAACGGAGGTTGATGGCGACTTGAGGGTCTTCTACCTGAAAGGTTTGAGGTTCACCTTGGACTCCAGCGTGATGGAGTACGTGCCCGACACGCCGATAACTCTCACGCCCGGCCGCGCGGCTACGCTCAGCGTCAAGCTGACACCCAAGTTCTTCGCGGCGCAGATGGTCCCCGGAGACGTGAAGGACACGAGCTTGAGGATCGACCTCTCCTACTACTACGAGGCGACGCCGAAGGGTGGTGCGCCCGCGCAGGAGTCCGGCTACTACTCGGCTTTCGCCAGCATCCCGGTTAGGGTGATCGCCCCCAAAACCTACGTTTACGTCCAGCCGAGCATGAACACGACCTACGAGCCCTACATCATCAGGTTCTTCGTGGACGTTTGGGTGAACGGTGAAGGCTACATAGAGAACGCGAGGGCGGAGGTGAGCGGGGCGCCCGTCCAGTGCTACCTGCTCACCACCGGTAGGGTGAACGTGGGCGAGAAGAAGAGGTTGGAGTTCTTGATGAACGTGAGCCAGCTCGGCCCCTTCTCCAGGAGCCAGTACAGCGTCACCTTAACCGTTTCCGCTATGACGCCTTGGGGCTACGTGTACACTTACAGCTTTCCGATCACTCTCACCGTGAAGCCCGTCAGGGAGGTCGGCGTGTCCGCGCCCAGCCCAGCGGTCGCCAACGCGCTCGTACCCCTAACGGTAGCTTTGAACCCGCCGCTCGATAGGGACGAGCAAGCGAACGTTTACGTTTACTGGGGGGATAGGCTCGTCTACTCCGGAGCCTACAGCCAGACGGTCTACGCGGCTTTCCCGGAGGGCGAGGGGGCGGTGACCGTCAAGGTGGAATCGAACAAGTACGCGCCTTCAACAGCACGAACCACTTTGAAAACGGTCACCGTGGCCGAGCCGAAGGTCAGCGCTTTTATTTCGGGCTCCGTTGTGAGCTTCAGCGTAGCCCCCCTCTACCAGGGGGCGACAGTCAGCGTAAGGGCTGTGGACAGCAGCGGGAACGTAGCGTTCTCCACTACGCTCCCCGTCACGGCTCTCAGCCGCAACCCGACGACGATCGACGGCGCTACAGCCCTCCAAGGCTCGGGGACCGTACCCCTCGACCTCAACCCCGGCTCCTACACGATCGTTGTCACCTACAACACGGGATCCGCTTCTAAATCAGCCACTGTAGCCTACGAGGTTCCCGGCGCGCCGACGCAGCTCGCCGGTCTCCCGATACCCCTACCTGTTCTTGTGATCGTGATCGCTGGAGCTGCGGCAGCTGTTGCGGTGCTGCTCCTCTTAAGGAGGAGAGGGGGTGGCGGTGAGGAGGAGTGACGCGCGCGGTAGAGCTGCCGGGGCGCGCCGAAGCGCGCTGGGCTGTCCTGGGCGGAGCTACCGGAATTAAGGTCTCCAAGCGTGTTCCCGCTCTCCAGCAAAGTTTTAAAACGCGCTAGCGCAGCTGTGGTGCTCCATGATCATCGAGGTCGACGGTCGGCGCATCGAGCTCGACTGGAGGGATGCGGCGATGCTACTGGCGCTGCTGTGGGTGAAGTTCAGCGCGCTATCGCTATCGCATTTCCACGCGGTTGAAGCCGACCCCGGTAGGCTGAGGGCGCGGGTTGAAAGGTTGAAGAGCTTGGGTCTTATCAAGGAGGTTAAGCTGGGTAGGGGGAGCGTGATCTACCTCACGGACCTCGGGTACGAGGTGGCCTCTATTCTGGAGAAGAAGGCGGCCGAGCTAAACATTCTCCAGAAGAGCGCTTAAACGTTAGGGATTTACGCTTAGCACCACAAGCTAACGCGCCTATGCCTGATGAGCGCGAGGAGCTGCTGTTGAGCGTTACCTTGGCTAGGAAGGTTGTGGAGGAGGCAAACGCTGAACAGGACGTTTTGTTACCGTTTCTCTTGAAAGTTTTACCGCGGAACGGGATCGAGAAGTTTTACCGTTTGAACGTTAACGCGCAGGAAAGGATAGGGATCCGCCTTTAAAAATTGGCTAATTTCAGCCTAGGGGTTACCTTTTCACCCTGGGGCCTAAAGCTTCTCGGGCTTCGAGATCCGATCCCGCCGCTTTCCCACAAAGATTTAATAAGGGTCTTTGACACCGTTGTAGCTGGTGGTGTAGCGTGGTCGTGAGAGCGCCGTTCCCTGTCGGCGACGATGCTCCAGACTTGGGTAGGGCGGTGAGGGAGGCGCGCCGCCTGGCAGCTGCAGCTAACGCCTTGCTCAAGCTGAGGCTTTCCTCCCCGCTTCCCCAGGAGAAGCGGTTGAGTTTCGCCGCGCTCGAGCTGCTTTTGATCTTGAGCGGGGAGGGGGGTAGCGCGCCCATCACACTGCTCGCCGAGCGGGCTAGCAGCAGCACACGCCAGGTTCTAGAGACTCTAAGGGAGATGGAGGGGCTCGGCTTGGTGAAGATCATCGAGACGCCGACGAGAGTTGGTGCGATACTGAGCCCTGAAGGGCACAGGATGGCGGTTGAGCTGGTGAAAGCCTTCAGCTTGAAGTAGCTTCGAGCCGGCGTGAAGTTTTTAACGTTTTCCGGTTGAAGCTTGCGGTGAGGATCCTTCAGCGGCAGCTGAGCGGTGACGAGTGCCCGGCAAGACCGAGCTCGAACATTCCCGCTCAGCTGCGCGCGCTGCTTTCTACGAGCTGCGCGCGGGGCTTGCTGAAAGCCGTATCGCTCCCGCTGTGATGCTCTCATGCGCTAGGCACTTTAGCCTCCCCTTCCGAGGGGGTGCGGTGGAAGCTTGAAGCGGGTTTACAGTTTGGATGGTGTTTGGAAGCTGCAGTGGTTCGAGTTCGGGCGTTCGGAGGGGCAGTTCGCTAAAGGCTACGACGATAGCTGGTGGATTGACGCTAGGGTTCCCGGGGAGGTTCACGAGGAGCTGTTGAAGCGCGGTTTGATCGAAGACCCTTTCTTCGCCGATAACTGCGATAAGCGGGAGTGGGTTGAGCGCGTGGACTGGTGGTATAGGCGCAGCTTCTACGTGCCCGAGGAGCTGAAGGGGAAGAGGGTTGAGCTGGTCTTCGAGGGGTTGGACACCTTCGCGACGGTGTGGGTGAACGGTGTCCGGGTGGCGGAGTCGGAGGACATGTTCCTCCCCTTGCGCGTGGACGTGACGGACAAGCTGGAGTACGGGGCTTGGAACGTCGTCGCCGTGCGGCTTGGTGCGCCGTGGTACGAGACGCTGAGGAGGGCTGGCGGCTTCAGCGAGCGCAACTTGAACTGGAACGGGAGCTACGCGCGCTTGTACGCGAGGAAGGCCCAGTACCAGTACGGTTGGGATTGGGCGGTGAAGCTCTTGACGGTCGGCATCTGGAGGAGCGTGCGCCTCGAAGCGTACGACAAGGCGGTTTTGAGGGACGCGTTCGCGTGGACGCGAGCTCTCGGGGACGGGTGGGCGGAGCTGGAGCTGTGGGTTGAGGTTGAGTCGCTGGGCGAGTACGAGGGGGAGATCGCGTTCGAAGCGAGGTGCGGCGACTCGCTGATCTCGCAGCGGTGGCCGGTGAAGCTGCCCAAGGGCTCGAGCGAGCACCGGTTCCGCGTGAAGGTTGAGATGCCGAAGCTGTGGTGGCCGCGCGGCTACGGGCCCCAGAACCTCTACGAGGCTAGGGTGGAGCTGCGGGTGGGCGGCGGGGTGGAGGACGAGCGGAGGTTCAGGTTCGGGATCAGAACCGTCGAGCTGGTTACCGAGGCGGACTTCACGTCGAACCGGAAGGTGTTCTTCTTCAAGGTGAATGGGGTACCCGTGTTCCTCAAGGGGGCTAACTGGATCCCCGCCGACCTGCTCATCTCGAGGCTCACGAGGGAGAGGTACAGGGAGCTGCTGGAGCTCGCCGCGGAGGGCAACCACAACGCTCTGAGGGTTTGGGGCGGCGGCCTGGTGGAGTACGACGACTTCTACGACCTGTGCGACGAGCTGGGCATCGCGCTCTGGCACGACTTCCAGTTCGCGTGCGGCCACTACCCTGAGGACGAGCGCTTCCTCTCGCTCGCTCGGAGGGAGCTGGAGGCGACGGTGAGGAGGTTGAGGAACCACCCGTCCATCCTCCTCTGGTGCGGGAACAACGAGGACGAGATGCTCGAGTTCTACAGCGGCTTCGGCCTCTACAGGCACAGGAAGGACTTCGAGGTGTCGCCCGAGGTCGTGCGGCGCCTCGACCCCTCCAGGCCCTACTGGCCTTCGAGCCCGTGGGGAGGGGAGAACCCGAACGACCCGAGGGAGGGCGACCGCCACAACTGGGACGTTTGGCACGGGATGGTGCCCATCGAGTGGTACACGCGCGACGAGGCCCGGTTTATGAGCGAGTTCGGCATGCAGGCGGCCCCGCACGTGAACACGCTCCGCCGCTTCCTGCCGCCCGACAGGCTGTGGCCCCTGAACGGGCTGTGGACCTACCACTACCACGTCCCCGACAAGATGATACCCTACCTGAAGGACTTCGGCGACCCGCGCTGGCTGCTCGAGTACGTCTTCCTCACCCAGATCGTGCAGGGGGAGGCGCTCAAGACCGCGATCGAGCACTGCAGGAGGAGGAAGTTCGCGTGCGGCGGGGCGCTCTACTGGAGCCTCAACGCGCCGTGGCCCAACGCCTGCTGGGAGACGGTGGACTACTACGGTAGGCCGAAGGCGGGCTTCTACTTCGCCAAGAGGGCGTTCGCACCCATCATCGTCTCGCCCGCGAGGAGCGGCGACAGCGTCGAGGTTTACCTCGTCAACGATACGCCGAACGAGGTTAAAGGCGTGCTCACCGTTCGCGTCGTCGACGTGAGCGAGGGGAAGGTCGCGAGGGAGGAGCGGATGACAGCGAGCGCGCCCCCCAACGCCTCAACCGCTGTAGCGCGGTTGCCGTTGAGCGAGCTGGTGCGCGACCCGCAGCGCGAGGTCCTCCACTTCACGTTCGAGCACCCAGGCGGCACGGTTTGGAACACGCTGCTCCTCGCGAAGCCTAGGGAGGTGAGCTTCGCCGGCGTAGACCTCAGCGTCGAGGTGAAGAGCGCGAGGAGGGAAGGGCGTGACGCTGTGGTGGAGGTCGAGGTGTCGAGCGGCGGCTACGCCAGGTACGTTTACGTCGATGTGGTCGAAGACTTCGTCGCTATAGCGGACGACAGCTACTTCGACCTGCTCCCGGGCGAGCGGAAGCTCGTGAAGCTTAAGGTTAAAGGTGCAGCCGGCCCCTTAACGATCGTTGCCGGAGCTTGGAACGCGAGACCCGTCAGGAAGAGCGTAGCGCCGCAGTAGCGCGCAGAGAGCTCTCTCGCCTTAAGCTTTTTTCTCCAATTCCTGTTCCACAGCTTCGGCTACCTTCCACCCGAGAGGCGTTAGAACCAGTATCTTGCGCTGGGGGGCGGCGATGAGCTCGACCAATCCCATCTCGGCGAGCTGGCTGGCGAGCCCGAGGGCGAGCTTCGAGTTGAGCCCCGTCACCCTGGCGATAGCGTTCAAAGCTTCGACCCCACCCCCGCCCTTCACCACGAGCAGAGCGGCTGCCTGCTTGTCGGTGATCTCGAGCTGGGCGCTCCCTACATCCACCCTCATAATCGGTCTCTGGCGCTTCGGTACATCGCCCTTCACGTGGTGGCGTTTCGCCCTCTTCCTCATCAACGCGATCGCTTCAGAAGCTCTCTCCACAGCCTTCGCCAGCTCCCTAAGCTCGCTGAGCCTATCCTCCATCAAGCCTCACCCAAAGCCTCCTCCACCAGCTTCCAGAGGCCCGCGCTCTCGGCTTTCCTCCTCAGCTCTTCGGCCGCTCGAGCCCCGAGCTCCGTCAGCCTGTAGAGCTTGAACCCTTGAACGTTGTACTCGCTGACCAGCCCGAGGGTTTTAAGGCGCGTGACCGTGTTGATCGCGCCCACGTAGTTACCGGCCACCAGCTCAAGGTCGGATAGCGTCACCGCGTTCCAGCCGACGAAGCGCATCGCGATGAGAGCTGCAGCCTCCTTCCAGCCGAGCTCCAGCTTACGCCCATCAACTTCCAGGATCAAGAGGGTCACCGGCGCGACCAGCACCCTGCGGCTCTATTAAAAATTTCCTTCAGCCGGCTCCAGCTAGCCACGCGAAGGCTGAAGTAGCAGTGGAGACGCCGAAGTAGAGCATCAAAACCGCCAACCCGGCCAGGAGCCCCTTGAACGCCTTCCCGTTCAAGCGGGCCGCCGATCCCAACCCGGCGACCAGCGAGAGCCAAGCGTAGTCGATCCACACGTGGGCCGCGTAGAACGCTAAGAGACCCTGCACGCCCCCCTCTAGGGCTTCAGCGATCAGCGGCGACCCGACGCCCAACCACCACATGAGGAAGAACGGGTTGAAGAGCGACAGCGCCATGCCTGTCGCAAGCGCCGATCCAAGCCTCCCTGAGGCGCCGCCCTCAGGCTCGGCCGCTGAGACGATAGATTTGAACGTCAACGCTGCGAAGAACACCATGAAGGCGCCGCCGGCGAGACCTAGCAGGGCTTTAGCGAGAGGGGAGGTGAGCGCGCTACCGACCCCGTACGCTACCGCGAAAACGAGCGGGAGCTCGGCCAGCGTGTGGCCGACCGCTACCGAGAAGCCCGCTCTCCACCCTTCTTTAGCCCCTAGCGCTGCGGTGGAAGCGGTGAGGGGGCCTGGCGCCAGAGCGCCGGAAGCGCTCACCACGACAACTTTGGCGGCGAAGGCGGGATCCATTGCCGAACCCTCTAGCCGTTCTCTTATTAAGCTTAGCGAACGTTCAAAGGAAACCGCTGTTCTCCAAAAAATCTACGGCTTCGAGGAAGCCCAGGTAGTGGCTCTCAACAGTCACGTGATCGGCTTTCCTCTTCAAGCTGTCTGGAGAGTTGGCTAAAGCCACGCCGAAGCCCGCTGCTTCGAGCATCGGCTCGTCCACCGCGCTGTCGCCTACGGCAGCGACTCTCCCCGGCTCGACGCCCAACGCCTTGCAAGCTTCGAGCAATCCGGCAGCCTTGTTGACCCCGAACCTGTGCACGTGGATCGCCCACCCGCTGTAAACCGCTTCGAAGCCTAGCGGCTCAAGCTCGGCTGCCGCGAGCCTAGCAGCCTCCTCGGGGCTGAGGCCCGCTGCAGGCTTGAACGCCATGTCGACCATCCGGTACTCGTTCTGCCAGCTCTCCACGAGAACCTCTTTCAAGCGCTCCCTGACCACCGCTAGAATCTTCTCCTTGTCGCCCCTGCTGCCCAGCAGCTTGTACTTGTCTCGGAAACCTACGACCCCGCCGTTCTCCGCTACCGCGAAGCGGGTGACAGGCAGGTAGTAGGCGAGCGTGATCGCAGCTGGGTAGGAGGCGCCTGTAACGATGACCACTTTCACGTTTCTCATTTTCAACCGCTCGAGGGCTTCGACCACTTCGTGGTGGATAACCCCCTCGCTGTCCGTTAGAGTCCCGTCGAGGTCCACCGCAAGGCACTCGATGCGAGGCATCGACCCGTGCTATTTGCACGGCTTTTCAAGTTTGCGCGATGGTCGACGCGTGAGCCGCTAGTCCCCTATGTAGAGGACTCGGGGTAGTTCTTTGAAAAGCTTGTCCCCTGTTACTAGATCTTCGCCTAAGAGCAAAGCTATTGAGTAGACTACAGCGTCAGCTAGACTC
>Ga0272445_1002381_pt1 | contig 12978 bp, 9 predicted proteins | sample YNPCB0031_FD_194404 | JGI IMG/M metagenome (GOLD analysis project Ga0272445, IMG submission 194404) | Hot spring sediment microbial communities from Yellowstone National Park, WY, United States - YNP-CB-003-1 | ecosystem: Environmental > Aquatic > Thermal springs > Hot (42-90C) > Sediment... | reverse complement strand
TCTGCTAAACCCTGCGTAGGGTGGTACATATCGTCAGCCATGTTTATAACTGGGATGTTAGCTGCACTAGCCATTTCCCTTATATACGCGTTTCCAACACCATACCTATAATCTATTGCCTTATCAAGTATCCTTATACCCAATCCATGACCATATACATCATACATTGCAGCAACGTCTTTAACCGCCTCCCCAGCTTTCTCCTCTTTACCAAAGGCCAGCCTAGTAGTTGTTGCATCTATGTATGCTGCATGTCCTCCGAGGAAGTACATTCCCGACTCGAATGCTGCCCTTGTTCTAGTTGATGGTGCGAAAAACAACATGTAGAAGACCTTGCCTGCTAGAACTTTCGGAATAGCCTCCGTACCATAGTAGTGAGCTATCTCTTTGAACTCCCTTGATAGCTTCAAGGCTACCTCTATCTCTTCATCACTCCAATCTAGAGTAGATATTAAGTCTCTACCACTCAATTCCCTTACAAGGTGTCTAAGAGCCGGCATATAGCCCAACCTCTTAATAACTCTCTAGTGCATTAACAAATATAAAAAGGATTTTTAAAGACACCAGCTTGAAAACCAATTTTTAACGCTTAGTCCTCATAGAGTTAACTCCGAGGTTAAATTCAACCAAAGACACTATGAGCATTAATACTAGTTTATATAAAGTATAGGCTTACCAATCATCTACTAGTGAGACGTATGAGACATATGTGATATACGTCAATAAACAATAAATATTTAAACCCTTCGATACTGAGTATATATTTACAAAGGGGTGTATGCAGCGTGAAAACATCCACTTGGATCGCAATAGTTCTTGTAGTAGCAATCATAGCAGGTATAGCGGGGTATTTCGCTGGTCAATCCGCTGCACCAACTCCGCCTACAGGACCTACAACACCAACTCCACCCACAGGACCTGCAGCACCAACGTATAAGCCACCTGAGAAAATCAAGGCCCTCTTCATATATGTAGGGCCAATTGGAGACGCTGGATGGACATATATGCATGATATTGGGAGGAAATTCGTTCAATCACTATTCTCGGACTGGCTTGAAACCACCTACGTAGAGAACGTTAAAGCAGATGAGGTAGTCAAGTACGCTGACTTATACGTTCCACAAGGATACAACGTTATATTCACCACAAGCTTCGACTTCATGGACGACACGATCAAGGCTGCCGAAAAATACCCTGACATCATATTCTTCCACTGCTCTGGATACAGAAGGAGGAGCAATGTAGGAACATATTTTGCCGACTTATATCAAATATACTACTTGAATGGATTAATGGCCGGTGCACTCACTAGAACAGGTCAAATAGGTTATGTAGCTGCATACTTAATCCCAGAGGTAGTTAGGCATATAAACGCCTTTGCTATTGGCGCTAGAGAGGTTGGAGAAGCACTAGGTAAAAACATCACCGTCCACGTCATCGAGATCGGTGCATGGTATGATCCAACTAAAGCTAAGCAAGCAGCAGACACACTTGTTAAGCAATACAATGTCGATGTATTAGCCTTCACGGAGGACTCAACCGCGATACCCGAGTACGCTGAGCAAAACAAAGTTTACGTTTTCAGCCACTACGGTCCAATGTTAAAGTATGCCCCCACGATGACTGTTAGCGGCCAGTTGGTTAGGTGGGAGATGATATATGCAGATATATTAGTGAAGATTAAAACAGGTGTACTTAGACCAGACAACCTCGAGAACGTTGATTACTGGTACCTACTTAGCTCAGGCGCCGTTGAACTCGGCGCTGATATAGATGAAAAGGGAAAACCAGTAATGATCAATCCAATATATGAACAGACCTTGAAGAATATTATGGTGACAGATAAGCTTACAGGTGAAAAACTCAGCGTATACGACTTAGTCATGAAGAGGTATTGGCAAATGAAAATGGGTGTAACTGTTCTCCCACTGCAATTCAGTGCGTTAACACATAAGTATGAAAACCTAGAGAGTATATCAATGGCGTGGGGAGGGAAGATCGGGGCTAGGCCATATCCAATTGCCCCAGAGTTTGACCCATTCATAGGCCCACTCAAGGGATGGTGCCTTGTTGGCGGTGATAAAGCATATTCAACTTACTGCAAAGCAAAGAGCGCTGGAGAAACTGTGACTATTCCAGCAGGTGTAAGACTAGGACACGATGATCTATGGAATATGGATTACCTACTAGATATTGTAGTTAAACACTAGTCAAAAACTTTCTCCTTTTTTCCCGGATTTTCTTAATATAGCTTCGGGTGGAGTAATATTGAGTAGCCCATTGCTCTCTGTAGCAAATATAACGAAAACCTTCCCTGGAGGAGTAATAGCCCTCGACGAAGTATCCATGGACTTCCACCCAGGGGAGTTCACAGTAATTCTCGGCGAAAACGGCGCGGGAAAATCAACACTAGTAAAAATAATGTATGGCATATACACCCCCGACAAAGGGTCAATTATTCTCAAAGGGAGGGAAGTTGAAATCAAGAGCTCGCTCGACGCCATCAAGAAAGGAATAGTTATGGTCTCGCAAATCCCACAGTTAATTGATAGATTAACAGTTGTAGAGAACATTTCACTTAGTTTAACTAGAATAGGAATGTTTGAGACAATGACACGTGTTCGCAGGTTTTTTAAAGAAGTAGGCGAGAAGATAGGTATAAAGGTAAACCCAGATGCTAAAGTGTGGTCTCTAACATATACGCAGAAACAGCTCATAGAAATAACGCGTGCAATACTACTAGATGCTATGGTCCTCATTCTCGATGAGGCATTGACTTACCTTCCAATGGAGGAGAGGAGAAAATTCTACGTGTACCTCAATGAATTCAAGGAGAAGGGTAGATCGGTTATTTTAATTACACATAAAATCCCAGAGGCATTGGAAATAGCGGATAAGATCTATGTCTTAAGGAGGGGAAAACTAGTTGGGGCTCTTGACAAAGCAAGCGCTAATATCGATAAAATCCGTGATTTAATGTTCGGAGAAGCTGCGAAAACCATAACTTATGAGAGATTTACAAAGCCGTATGAGACACCTGTAGGTGATATTGTTCTAAATATTAGAAACTTGGTTGTTGAGGGTGATTATGGAGAAATAGCTGTAAACAATGTGTCACTGGGTGTTAGAGCAGGAGAGATCATTGGTATAGCGGGGGTTGTTGGTAATGGCCAAAGGGAGCTACTTGAAGCTATTGTTGGATTGAGAAGAGTCCGCGAGGGCAGGGTAGTTATTGATAACCACGATGTTACAAATAAAGGGGTAAAACTCACTAGAGAAAGCGGAGTTGGATTTATCCCCGACCAGCCACTACGCTACGCTGTCTCTGCAGATAATAACATTGTTGAGAACGTGGCAGCACTGTTCTCGAGGAAAAACTTTGTGGTTAATTGGAAGTCCATGCGTGAACTCTCAGAAAAACTTATTAATGAATACGGCATCTACCCACCTAGACCAGAAATGCACGTTAAGCTTCTATCAGGTGGAAACATTATGAAAACCGTTGTTAGTAGAGAATTAGAGTATGCCTCTAAAGCCCTCGTAGCCTATAATCCAACACGTGGATTAGATGAAGCAACTTCTACTTTTGTCCGGAGAAAGATGAAGGAGAAAGCTGTAAATAGTAAATTAGCAGTGTTATTTGCTAGCGAGGACCTTGATGAGGTTCTCCAACTAAGTGATTCATTATATGTAATGAATAGAGGGGTTTTATATGGACCCTTCGACCCTGTATCGACTCCTAGAAGTAAAATAGAGGAATTAATGGTGGTGTAATTGCGCATAGTCTTGGTTAGGAGGAAAAAGCCATTGAAATATGGAGGTTTAGTTGTAGCCTTACTCTCTCTTCTAAGTGGGATATTTGTATTTACTATATTTGCATGGTTGATCGGTGTAAATCCATATCCCGTGGTTGAAACAATTGTTACAACCTTTATATTTCCCGGTGTAGTAAAAGACTTCATTATCCTAACACTACTTGGCTACGCTTTACTAATAGCTTTCAAGGGAGCTCTATGGAATATTGGTGCTGAAGGACAAATGCACATGGCTTTTCTAGTGTCAATCTATATTACTCTCATAGTTTTCTTCACAACTGAGAAGTCTCTGCCACTTTATATATCAATAGGAGTTATTCTATTATCCATAGTAGCCGCTGTAGCTGCTGGAGCATTGTGGGGTGGATTAGCCGGGGTCATAAAGGCTTATGCAGGCGTAGATGAAGTCCCAGTTACACTTATATTAAACTACATTGCATACTTCATTGGAGATATACTGGTTTATGGTCCATTTAGAGGTAAGTATGTGTATGGCTATGCGAGAACCGATCTTATTCCAGATCCATACAAGTTATCTATCCCGGTACAAAGGCAGTTATCTGGAAACGCATTAATAGATACTGTAACTGGGTATATGGCAGAGTTCGCGACTTACGCTGTGTGGCTTGTAGCCTTAATACTTGTATTGATTTTCACTTATTGGTTATTGAATAAGTCTAATATTGGATTGAGAATAAAGATCCTTGGATCCAATCCAGACTACCTTGTATCACTTGGATACGATGTTAGAAAAACAATGGTATTGACTTTCATGCTATCAGGTGCTATTGCGGGTTTAACTGCCGCACTATACTACCATGGCTCACTGTATAGAATAGAGTATCCATTAGAGTACAATACTGCTAGTTATGGTTATTTAGCTATACTTGTAGCATGGCTCTCTATGCTTGATGTTTATCTAGTTCCACTATCAGCGTATATAGTATCTGCAGTGATACTTGGATCCCAAAGAGTAAGCTCTCTTCCAAGTGTTAGAGAAGCTTTTACAAGGCTACAATTAGGTGGCGCTGAAATGGCTTTTAAATTACTAATGTTTGGTTCTATACTACTAGCATATAGTATACTGAGATTTATTCAAGACTATGAATTAAAGGTGGTTTCATAATGATTCCCCAACTAGACTACATAATCGACAAAATCCTCCCAGCATTTGTAACATTCTACCTAGTATCGCTAGGTCACAGCATTTTTGAAAAATCAGGTATACTGAATTTAGCGATAGACGGCGTATTCTTCACCGGTACTGGTGCAGCTCTACTTGGGGCAATTCTACCTATTATATACAATATACCAATATCACCCCCCGTCATGGGTGTACTGGTTGCCACTTTAATTGCGGCAATTCTCGGGTTATTTATGTCTAGTGTATTGACTTTTCTACCAATAAGTCATGGTGCTGTTGGACTCTCACTCCAGTTCTTTAGCTACGGGGTTGGCATTATGCTGGGATACTATGTTAGATTAGCTTATGGAACAATTTATGGAGTATCTTTCGCGAGGGAGGATGTACTATACCTATCCATAATAAGCCTAGTAATAGGTGTGGTACTCCACTTATTCATAGAACGTACAAAGATAGGGGCTGCTATAAGAGCTGTTGGTGAAAACCCACACTCGGCAGCAGCCTTAGGTGTTAGAGTAATGGCTATTAGGATCGTGGCTGGAATGCTTGGATTCGCATTAATAGGTTTTGGCGGTGCATTGTTTATATTGTCGTGGCAGAGATCGTGGGATGTAAAGCTATTTACTCTTGGTTACGGGTGGCTTGCATTTGCAACAGCACTAGCTGCTGGAAGACACCCAATAGTATTAATACCTGTATCGCTACTATTTGGTGGATTAGTTAATTCACAAACCGATATTCAATCTAGACTCGGAATACCAGCAGATGTTGCAAAGCTCATACCATTTCTAGCGGCTCTAGCGTTGATGCTAATCTACAGCACTACGAGACTTAGGAGGATATTTGCCTCGCCTTCAAGTCTTGGAAAACCATACTATAAAGAGGAGAAGAGTATATAGTAAAAATCTTATTTTCACTTTTTCCAACAAACAAGATCTTTCACCGTGATAGATCACATTGTGAACAATACTTTGACCAATAAAGTGAGACTCTTCCTCAAAAGGAAGGAATGAACCCTTTGCCCTCCCTCGAGAGCCAATAGGCTCGCGCGGCTTCGCTGCGCACATACCTATAGCGTACCATAGGTGTTTATAAACACACTACAGTTTTAACGAGGCTCAGAGACCAAAAACGCAAAACGATACAAGTAATTATGAAAACAAAAACAGCCCGAATCTCTCCCGCAGTAATGGAGATCCTCGTCATCGGGGGATGTAATGAGGTCTCTTTGACTAGTATATTAAGTAAGAGAGACCTGTATTAAACCGCGGTGGATTGTATGACCGATATTTATATTCGTGGCGGGTGGATCATTACGATGGATAGTGAGAGGAGGATCATTAGAAATGGAGCTGTCGCGGTTGAGGATGGATTAATAATTGATATTGGTAAAAAAGAGCAGATGGATGGGGATTACAAAGCCTATGCAGACATAGTGATCAACGCTGAGAGAGACATTGTGCTGCCTGGACTAGTGAATACTCATGTTCACTTAGCTCAGGGTTTACTCAGAGCTTGCGCAGATTACTTATCACTCATAGATTGGCTAAAGGATAGGGTATGGCCGCTTCAAGGTAATTACAAGAAGGAGGAGGCCCTTGCCTCTGCTAAACTAGTAGTCCTTGAGATGATTAAATCTGGGACAACAGCTTTCCTCGAGACAGGGCTTGTCGGAAGATATGGACCAGACGAGATCATTGAAATGATACATGGATCAGGTCTGAGGGCCGCTGTTGCTAGACATGTTATGGACTTAAAGGGGTATGCTACAAAAGAGAACATTCTACATGAAGGATTAGTCGAGCTTGGCGATTATAGTTTAAGAGACACTATTAGGCTCATAGAGAAATATCATGGATGGGACAACAAGATCTGGGTTTGGTTTGGCCCAAGAACCCCGGGTGCAGTCAGCGTTGAGCTATATAGAGAAATAGCTGGGAAAGCGAGAGAGTTGAATACAGGGATTACAATGCACCTAGCTGAGGTACGTGAAGATGTTGAGTATACTCTAAGAGATTTCGGGAAGAAACCTGTTGAATTTGCACACTGGCTTGGATTAACAGGGAGGAATGTCGTCCTAGTCCACGTTGTATGGGTTGACGATGATGAAATTAAATTACTCAGTGAAACCAAGACGAGCGTTAGTCATAACCCATCGAGTAATATGAAGCTGGCAAGTGGTGCTGCAAGAGTATCAGATATGCTTAAGCAAGGTGTTAATGTGGCTCTAGGAACCGATGGAGGGCCAAGTAATAATACATACGACTTAATGAGGGAGATGAAACACGCAGCCCTTCTACAGCCACTTAGAACCCTGAGACCAGACGCTATTAGAGCTGAAGATGTATTGGAAATGGCGACTATTAGGGGTGCAAAAGCCCTCATGATTGATCATTTAACTGGCAGCATTGAGAAGGGTAAGAGAGCTGACCTAATCATTGTGGATTACTGGCAACCCCACCTACACCCACTCAATAACCCTGTCTCCCACTTGGTTTATACTGCAAGTGGACACGATGTAAAGCACAGTATTATAGATGGTAGACTCATAATGTTTAATAGAAAAGTACTCACTGTGAAAGAGGAGGAAGTCTTAGAGGAGGCTGAAAAAGCCGCTTGGAGCCTCTACGAGAGAGCAGGCATTTGTAAAACCCCGGATTTGAAGTGGCCCGTTGTCTAAACAATCAATAAAACTAGGTTTTTAAACCCCCTCATTTATTTTTTCCATAAAAGCACATGGTGTACTTTTTGAATTTATATTTTACAAAGTACGATCCAGACGAGAGAATAACACTCATAAGAGTTGCCAGAGGTTTAGAACCCGCAGACATTATAATCTCGAACATCAACTTAGTTGAAGTTAACACAGGCAACATACTTGAAAACGCGGCTATTTTAATAAAGGGATTTAGAGTTGCAGGGGTTTTAAAAGACAGCATTGTTGACAGGTACAGGGGTAATAAAACCCTCGTGATAAATGGAGCTGGATTCTACGCATTACCGGGATTCATAGACTCACACATACACATAGAGTCTAGTATGCTTGATCCGATTGGATTCTCGAAAATAGCTTTGAAACACGGTACAACAACAGTGGTCGCAGACCCTCATGAAGTTGTAAACGTTCTCGGATTGGAGGGATTTAAATTATTCGTTGAGACCTCTAGACAAACACCACTAAAAATACTACTCGAAGTACCTAGTTGTGTTCCACCTACAGATCCCTCAATGGATTTAGAAACTACACCAAATGGATTTCCAATAGAGGATTTCATATTAGCTATGAAGATGAATCAAGTTATTGGATTGGGAGAAGTAATGGATTTCCTCAGTGTATTAAATGGCAATTGGAAAGTCTTCGATAAAATAAAAATAGCTTATGATAACAACATGATTGTAGATGGACACGCGCCACTACTAAATTCCGAGGAGTTAAATGCATATGTATCCGCTGGAATATTGAGCGATCACGAGTCAACAAATCTTGTGGAGGCTTATGAGAAGGCTTGGCGGGGAATGTACTTGTTTATTCGGGAGGGTAGTGCTTGGAGGGATTTAGAATCAATTATTGAATTAGTTAAGAAAACAGACTGTAAGCTATGCGCTTTTGTAAGTGACGACGTAAACGTAGTTGACTTATTTGAGAAAGGCCACATGGATAGAATAATTAATAAAGCCATCGAGCTCGGCTTAGATCCCGTGAGAGCAATTCAATTGGCAACAATAAATCCCGCGATTAGACTACACTTAGAAGACCATATTGGAATCATTGCGCCGGGTAGGCTTGGCGACATAGTTTTATCCAGGAAACTAGAGAAAATAGATGCATTAACTGTAGTAGCCGATGGTGAATTAATCTACTACAATAAGGAACTGGTTAAAACATTTAATAAATACAACTACCCTACTCATGCACTAAATACAGTTAAAGTAGAAGATAAATTAATTGAAACAATTGAAATAACGCCTAGAGTCCAGGTGGAGGAGGGTTGGGTTAAAGCCAATGTTATTAGAGTTCAACCAGGCTCGGCTCTCACCAAGCACATTGTTGAAGAAGTGTATGTCTCCCTTGGTAAAATACAACCTTTGCCTGAAAAAGACATTATGTATGTTGGTGTACTATATAGGCATAGACCTAACGCAAGTTATAGCGTTGGTTTAATACAAAACCTTGGCTTTAAACTGGGTGGTGTGGCGCAAACAATAGCTCATGACACACATAACATCATATTTGCTGGTTGGAGCGTTAACGATGTAAAATTAGCGATTAAGAGAATAAAGGAGATTCAAGGTGGGATAGTTGTTGTTGATAAGGGGAAAATAATAGCTGAAATACCATTAAAACTAGCTGGCTTAATGAGCATAGAAGAACCTGAAGTAGTCTATGAAAGCTACAAGCACATGATAAGTAAACTCAGTGAGCACGGCGTTGTATTTGAATCAATCTTTATGACGCTTTCACTAGTCTCTCTGCCCGTAATACCGGAAATTAGAATTACTGACAAGGGATTAATCGATGTAAAACGGGGAACTGTAATTCCAGTCATCGCGAATTAGAAATAAGACTTAAAAACAATATTTATTACGTAAATAAAACTAAATTATTAATTTGTAAGGTGACATTATGAGGGAAAAAGTAGATGTCCTAATACGCGAGGCATTAGTTGTAACTATGAACCCTGAGAGAACAGTTCTTGATAGAGGCTACATAGCGATCAGGAATGGACTCATTGTAGATGTAGGAGTTGGAGACGGTGGAGACAAGTATTCAGCGGAGGAATCTATTATTGGGAAGAAGAGCGTGGTCATTCCAGGGTTGCAGTGTGCACACACCCACTTTTACGGTCTTTTATTAACTGGGAGTCCATGGTTTGGTAAAATCGAGCCGCCAACAGACTTCCAGCAGAACCTACAGAGAATTTGGTGGGCTCTAGACGTCCTGCTCGGCTACGACGAGGCATACGCATCCGCATTAATGGGCTCAATACTATTTGCACACTCCGGAGTAACTAATTTCTTCGACAATATCAGTAGTCCCAATGCTATTAACGGAGTACTCGACTACATAGAGCATGCTGTAAACGAAGTGGGTATAAGGGGATTTATATCTTTTGAGGCCACTCAGAGGAGAAGCATTGAAGAAGGCTTCCGAGGAATCGCGGAGAACGAGAGATTTATTAAGAAAAATAACCCAGATGAATCTAAGCTCGTGAAGGGAGCTATATACCTTCACGCAAGTTTCACAGTTAAAGATGAGTTATTTATTAAGGCTATAGAGCTTTCACACAAATACAACGCTCTAATGGCCATACACGCTGAAGAAGGCTTAGTAGATGTATACCACAATATTGAGCACTATGGTCTTAGACCCGTGGAGAGAATGCATAAACTAGGCTTCCTAGGTCCTAGAACTCACCTCGTCCACCTAGTGCAAGCTACAGACGATGAGTTAGAGCTAGTTAAGAAGACAGGGTCTCACGTAGCCCACAACCCAATGAGCAATATGTTGAATGCCGTCGGCGTAGCTAAAATACCCGAGATGCTTAAAATGGGAATTAATGTTGGGCTTGGAAATGATGGATATATATTTGATCAATTTGAGAACATGCGTGCTGCGTACCTACTGCACAAGGTTTGGCGTAGAGACCCGAGAGTTATGACCCCCCTTGAAGTCTTTGAAATGTCAACTTTGAACGTAGCTAAGATGTTCCACCAGGACAGGATTCTGGGGTCTATCGAGCCGGGTAAGAAAGCCGACTTAGTCATCATCAGGCCGAAGACCCCGAATACACCCATAAACTCTCAGTCGATATACGGCCACTTAGTCAACACTTTTAGTAGTAAAGACGTTGACACAGTAATAGTGGATGGAAAAGTCATTTTAAAAGAGGGGAGGCTTATCACCATAGATGAGGAGAAAGCCGTGGATCACGTGCATAGAGTAGTTGAGAAACTGTGGGATAAACTACTAAGTAAGGGTGCTCCACAACTAGACTACATTAAATAATAGTTTTCAACCACCCATTTCAGGAGTTATAAATACAACTCTATCCCCATTTTTCAACTCTCTATTTGGATCATCTGTTGGTACTCCATTAACGTAGAGCACGAATATGTAGTGTCCCTTAAAATACCTATCCGAGATGACTCTACTCACTCTCTCCCCGAGCACCTCTATTAAATCCTTTAATTTAGCACCATCTACTAATTCTACATCAACAATGTTTACTCCTGCTATTTCACTAGCTCTCCCGAGAAAAACAACTGTCACCTTCACACTGGACCGTTTCTCGGTAGATGGTGGTTCATGGTCTTTCATGTTCAATGGTTTCAAGACTCTCCACCATCTGCCTCTCAACGGTCTCTCCGAGCCCCCTCACCGCAGTGGCTCCCCGCCAGTCGCCTGAAGCTCACAGCCCTGCGGGTCTCGGAAGCCCGGAGGCACCACTCAAACTTATAAGTACAGGGGCTTATAAAAATCTTCTTGGGGATTCCCCGGATGACCTATATAACGCTAACATTTCCATTTAATGTCTGTTGTGATGTCGCGAAGAGGTTTCTGTCTACTGCGTGGCTGTTCAAGATCGCCACGCATAGATTGCTCAGTATTGCTAAGCAGTCCCCTGTTCTCCCAGGTACTGATATTGGCTGGAAGAGCGCTTTTAGGGGGATCGCCTACGAGGTCATTCCTAATAGGAGGTGCGCTGACGGGGTTGTAACACTTGTTAGAAGTATCTATGAATCATGCAGACAACTCAGGATAGATTTCAAGAGTGTTGAGCTCTCTGATTGGTTGATGTTTCAGCAGAGCGAGCTAGAGTACCCGGCTAGAAACATCACCCTCAAGCCTGGCTACGAGTTCCACATAACAACGGTAGACTATACCAAGAACACTCACAGAGACGTCGTGAAGCCCACTATACCAAAGAGCTACAAGCTCCTTCTAGACAAAATGTTAGAGGAGAGACAGGAGTACACAGGCAGAGTAGCTATAAAGAGCTATGGTGTTGAGGGAGGTGATCTATTGGTTCAAGGAGAAGTGCAGATAACAATACCAATAGACTTCTACTACAAGCACGTGACTAGAGCTAGAGCAAATAAGGGCAGACTCTACAGTGGTGTAGATGTAAATGTAGACAGGCTAAACCTAGCGATAGTCGACGGTAGTGGAAGCCTTAAAGACACCCACACGCTCTGGTTTAGAGAGGTGACAGCGAGAGGCTTCTCAAAGAAGAGTGCCGGGAGCATTATAGGTGTGAAAATTCGTGAAATGCTTAGTTACGCCTATAACCATGGAGTGAAAACGCTGTTTCTAGAGAACCCAGATGTTCTCGGTAAACTAAAGCTTCTATGGGTTAGAAGTGGTGACAGGATGCACGAGAACTACAACTACAGGATCTCAGTCTTCAGGAGCTCGGTCATCGAGATGATAGCGTTGAAGGCGCCACTATACGGCATCGAAGTCAAGTACGTAGATCCCAAAGGGACTACAAGCTCTAGGGAACACGATGAAATCGTAAAGAGATATGGATTAGACAGACACACAGCATCGGCATACCTAATAGCACTAAGAGGTCTTAGACATCAACGAATATGAATGTTGCAAATGAATATGAAGACCGAAACAGCCCAATAGCAATTATAACAGAGTTATTTAAAAAATGTTGCATTGATCAGATTGTGCTTTTATTAATTTAATATATATTCATATATACGTGTATATAAGTCCCATACAGGGGTGATTAAATTCGCCAATTGATAGAAGGATATATGAACACCCTATTATAACGTTCCAGCGGGGTAGAAAAATAAAGTTTTTCTTCGAAAACAAGGAGGTGGAAGCTTATGAAGGTGAAAGTATTGCTATAGCTCTATACGCTATAGGCATTGATGTATTTTCATGGAGTACTAAGCTAGGTAGGCCCCGCGGTCCTTTATGCATGATTGGAAAGTGTAGTAGTTGCTTCATGATCGTTGATGGAGTTCCAAATACAAAAACGTGTAGATTCCCAGTTAGAG
>Ga0272445_1002380_pt1 | contig 12981 bp, 9 predicted proteins | sample YNPCB0031_FD_194404 | JGI IMG/M metagenome (GOLD analysis project Ga0272445, IMG submission 194404) | Hot spring sediment microbial communities from Yellowstone National Park, WY, United States - YNP-CB-003-1 | ecosystem: Environmental > Aquatic > Thermal springs > Hot (42-90C) > Sediment... | reverse complement strand
TGGGCTTCCGCTGAACCAGGAATAATCCTCTGGAGCAACGTTAAAAAATACGATACCGGATGGTACTGCGCCCCCGTTATAAGCACAAACCCCTGCTCCGAAATACCCCTTGAACCTTACGGCGCCTGCAACCTGTCAAACATAAACCTCTCGTATTTCGTCCTTGACCCTTTTACAGATAAGGCAAGGATAGATTATGAAAACCTTGAGAGGGCTTTAAGGTACAACGTAAGGTTTTTGGACAACGTAAACGACTATAACCTTGATAGGGAACCCTTACCCGGACAAAGGGAGGCTTCAATTAGGAGGAGGAGGATAGGGGTAGGATTTGCGGGCTTGGGTGATATGCTCGCAAAGTTGAGGCTAAGGTACGATTCGGATAACGCAATAGAGTTTGTTGATAAGCTTTTCAGGTGGATAAAGCACGTGGTTTACGATGAGGGGGTGAACCTCGCCATAGAAAAAGGTCCTTTCCCTGACTTTGACCCAGAAAAGCACCTTGAAAACCCATATTTCTTGGACTTTGACGAAAAATTGATAGAGAGGATAAGAAAGTACGGTTTGAGAAATGTAGCGTACTTAACCGTACCTCCCGTGGGTTCCGGTTCCGCCCTTGCCGGGGTATCTTCGGGAATCGAGCCCATATTCGCCCTATATTACACCAGAAGGAGCGAGAGCCTAAGCCAGGAGTACTTTAGGGTTTATCACCCCCTTGCGAAGGAATATATGGAAATGTTTGGATTGAAGGACCTTGAAGAAGATGAATTTCCGGATTTCTTTATAACCGCGCATAAGATAAAGCCAGAGAAGAGGGTCGAGATGCAGGCGGTTATACAAAAGCACATAGACCAGTCAATATCCTCAACCATAAACTTACCCGAAACTACCACACCAGATGAGATAGGAAAAATATACTTTTTGGCTTCAAAGATGGGTCTGAAAGGGGTGACGGTTTATAGGGAAGGTTCAAGGGAGGGAATCCTCATAACCGAGAAAAAGGAAGAGAAAGAAAAGAAGGTGGTGGCAATATCCGGGAAAATCTTACCCAAACCAAGGCCTTATGTTATGACGGGTAAAACATACAGGTTTAAGACGGATATGGGGACGGTTTATATTACGGTGAATGCTGAGAATGGAAATGGACCTAGGGAGGTGTTTATACATCTCGGGAAATCCGGTTCCTCGGTTATGGCGATGTCCGAAGCCATAGGAAGGTTAATATCTTTAGCCTTAAGGAGCGATATATCTCCGGATGCGATAATACACCAGCTTAAGGGGATAAAATCATCTTCGCCGGTTAGACAGCCAGATGGAAGTTTGATATGGTCCGTTCCAGATGCGATAGCGAGGGCCCTTGAAGAGTTTTTAAGTGGGGGAAAGGAGAACAAGATTTTAAAGTTTGAAGTGGAAAATATAACGGATGATGGGGATGTTTTGGAGGTTGCGGTATGTCCGGAATGCGGGGAGAAGCTAATAAACGAAAATGGATGTTGGGTTTGTAAGAATTGCGGTTATACGAAATGCGAATGACAGCCTTATAATATATTCCCATCTGTTCCCCCGTACCCCTACTCGGAGGCCCGCCCGCACCACTCCGGGTAGGGGTTTTTATTTCTCAAGCTTAAAATACCCCACTATGAGGGAATATGGGAATTTCATAAATGGGAAATGGGTGCCTTCAAAAAGCGGGAAAGTCTTTGAAAACAGAAACCCATCAAAACCTTCAGAGGTGGTTTCCGTACATCCTTTATCCACAGCTGAAGATGTAAACGAGGCGGTTGAAGCCGCAAAGAAGGCATTTAAGCACTGGTCAAGGGTTCCGGCTCCAAAGAGGGCGGAGATAATAAGGAAGGCTACAGAAATCTTGCTTTCAAGGAAGGAGGAACTCGCCCGCCTTATGACCATGGAGATGGGAAAACCCATAAAGGAGGCGAGGGGGGACGTTCAGGAGGCTATAGATACGGGATTCTATGCCTTCGGTGAGGGTAGAAGGCTCTTTGGGGTGACAACCACGAGCGAGCTTCCAAACAAGACCGCTTACGTAATAAGGAGGCCCGTCGGTGTTGTCGCAGCGATAACACCCTGGAACTTCCCAATGGCAATACCTTCCTGGAAACTCTTCCCCGCCCTCGTCGCGGGTAATACGGTAGTATTAAAACCAGCATCCGATGCCCCAGCTTCCGCCGCGGAGTTCGTTAAGGCACTTCAGGAGGCGGGGATACCGGATGGTGTGGTGAATTTGGTAACGGGTAGCGGGGAGGGGGTAGGTGAGGTTTTGGCTTCCCATCCGGATGTAAGGGTGGTATCCTTTACGGGTTCGAGCGTTGTTGGGGCAAGGATAGCGGAGATAGCGGGGAAAAACTATAAGAAGGTCGCCCTTGAGATGGGGGGAAAGAACCCGATAATAGTTATGCCTTCGGCAAACCTTGAGCTTGCGGTGGATGGCGTCCTTTGGGGAGCATTTGGCACCACGGGTCAAAGGTGTACCGCGACCAGCAGGCTCATCCTACACGAGGCTATTTATGATAAGTTTATGGACCTTCTCCTTGAGAGGGTAAAAACGTTGAAGGTGGATGACCCCCTCCTTGAGGATACGAATATGGGACCCTTGGTAAACGAGGGTGCCCTTAAGAAGGTGGAGCTTTACGTTAGGTATGGGCTTGAGAGCGGTGCAAAGCTGGTTTATGGAGGTAAGAGGATAGATAGGGAGGGTTATTTCTTTGAGCCCACGATCTTCACGGATGTGGATCCCAACAGCAGGTTAGCGCAGGAGGAGATCTTTGGACCAGTACTTTCGGTATTCAAGGTGAGATCCTTTGAGGAGGCGATAGAGCTTGCGAATAATACAAAATATGGGCTTTCCTCATCAATATACACCAATGATATAAGGGAGGCGATGGAAGCAATAGAGCTTTTGGAGGCAGGTATCACTTACATAAACGCCCCTACCATAGGCGCGGAGACCCACCTACCTTTCGGCGGGGTAAAGCAAACGGGAAACGGACACAGGGAGGGGGGATGGACAGCTTTTGAGATCTTCACGGAACTGAAGACGGTTTATATTGATTATTCGGGACGCCTCCAAAGGGCACAGATAGATACCTGGGAGGAGTGAAACAGCCTTAAAATAGACAATTATGATGCTACTTTTGATATCCCAAGAGAGTGTTGATGTGCAGAAGCTGACGGAAGGAATAAAGCCCGTAATAGGAGTTGAGAACGCGCCAATAAAGATCGTACTATTTACGGATCCCGACTGCCCCTATTGTAGGATGACGCATGGAAATTTAATAGAGTACGCTAAAAACCGCCCGGATGTTGCCCTTTACGTAAGGTTATTCCCCCTTGTTCAGATACACCCCAACGCATATAGGAAGGCAGAGGTTTTGGCATGCACACCCGAAGATAAAATACCCGAGGTAATTAAGGCGATAGAGGAAAGATCCGCAAGGGAGCCCTTCAGTTGGGATTGGTTAAAATTTGACAAAAAGACCCTTAAAAAGATACAGGATTGCGTAAATAAGGACCTCGGTAAAAAGAGGGTGGAAAAGGACCTTTCCTTGGGCTTCAGTCTTGGAGTTAGGGGGACACCAACGATGTTTATAAACGGGAAAAAGCACGTGGGTGGATTGCGCACGGTTGATGATGTTGATAGGGTGGTGAGATCCTACACCGAATAAAGGAATTTGAACCGGAGACTTCTCGCAATAATCTTTATAAGGGCTTTACTTTCCTTAAGTTTTGCCCTTTCATGGCCCTTCGTACCCCTATACCTCCACGATAGGGGTCTTTCGGTTTTCAACATAGGTGTTTTCTTAACTTCCGCGGTAATTTTTGGGGTGGTTTTGAGGTTCCTTATGGGAAACATCGGGGACATAGTCGATAGGGTTTTCCTGATAAGGGCGGTTCTTAGCTTTAGGCTCTTTGTTCTTCTCCTTTTGGCTTTGCTTATATATCTCAACTCAAGCTTGTTTTTAATTTTCCTCGCGGTTTTCCTCGTTTCCGCAAGTTTTTCAATGTTCCTACCTATAGCGGATTCTTACGTTGCGGATGTTTCTGAGGATAGGGTAAGGGGATTTAGTTTAACAAGGATAGCAATAAACTTGGGTTGGGCGTTAGGGACCTTTCTAAGCTCCATTTTAATAAGGTTCGGGTACGTTTTCCTCTTTATTCTATCCGCCCTTGTCCTTATTATTGCCCTCTACGAAAGCAAACATTTGAAGGAGGTTGAAAAGAGGGGAAAGGATATAAGGTTCAGGATGGTGCTTCCGGACGGTTCTTTTATCGTTTTTTCTTTAATAACCGCCTTTGCCTTTACTCTATCCGCCCAGCTTACGAGCAACCTAAGCTTATTTGCGGTTGAGGAGTTGAGGATCCAGAAAAATCTTATAGCTTATCTCTTCACGCTAAACGGGATCCTAAACATCCTATTCCAGATGCCCCTAAGTAAGATTTTGAATAGGCTCGGTTATAACAGGTCGGTAATAGCGGGGGGTTTGTTTTTCACCTTGGGTTTCCTTACCCTACTCTTCTCGGAAAACTATTTCCATATTCTAATTTCCGTTGTTTTCTTAACCTTTGGGGAGATGTTTATGTTTCCCGTGCTTATGGCTTCCGCATCAAACAGGGCGCCAAATGGGGAACTCGGAGCGTACGTGGGTTTTTGGAGCACTTTTCAGGGTTTGGGTTTTTCCCTAGGTCCTGCCTGGGGAGGTTTTCTCCTTGAGGGTATGGGGAGGGGAGCATGGTTGGTTATGTCCCTACAATCCGCCCTTGTCTCCTTTTTCTTCACACTGAACCCCGAAAGGAAGTGTAAAGTCACCGTATGATTATCGTCCTCTTCTCCTTTCCGATCAGAACCTTATAAACGCCCTTCTTTAAGGTTGCCCTTAGCTCGCCTTTTGCTTTCAAAATGAACCTTCCATCAAATGAATAGCTCATCATCTCCCCAAAGGGGATCATAATCAAACCTAACGAGTTCAAAATCATTTGGCACAATTACCTTTTTGTTTAAGGATTTCCTTTAAAGTTTCCAAATCAAAGGCTAAGTTCTAAGTAGCCCCTCTCTTTTTTAAACTCCAAAAACTCCCTATAAATCCTTGCCCAACCTCCGCTTTAAATTCTTGTTTCTCAATTGATGAATTTATCAAGTTATCCAATTCTTTTTCAAGATTTGAAATATCATAATTATTATTTTCTAACCTAAAAACAATTTCTTTAGTAATTTCTTTTATTTTATCTTTTACGTTATTCGAAAACAATGGTATTTCAACATCTTCAACCAGCTTTTGAGTGAAAGAAATTCTTCCCCCTCTTCTTGCCCCCTTTGAAAGATAGTAATTTCTAAAAAATGCACTGTTTAAGTAGCCAAGAAGAAAGAATAAATCATCCTCTTCATAAGGTTGAATGAATAAAACATCACCATGTGGTAATAGCCCATCTTTACCCAAACTAAATCTGTTATACTTGTGCCTATCCAAGACAGGAACATAAATTCTTTTATTATTTAAGTTAGATAGCAAAAACTTATAGTTTCTTAAGGCTTGCCAATGAAACCAATTTTTATTTTGCGGTAAATACCTTTTAACCATCTCGTCTTTGAATGGTAAAAGTTTCCTGTAAACGTTTGGATAATGTTCCTTTAGCTCTTCTTCACTTTTTATACTTTCATCTACAACTATATACAATTCATAACCTTCCGTTAAAAACCTTTTACAGTTCTTTGCCTTGATAAATTTCTTTACTAAAACCTTTTCTCTATCATTAAAGTATTTCAATTCGTCTGTTGATACAAGAAAAGCCTTATCAAACCCAGAAACTAAGCCAACACCAACTTTTGCAATATCCTTCAATTTTATATAAGGAAAGTTAGCAAAGTTAAAAGCATAAGTGGACCAGGTTTGAGTATGTAAATAATGAGGAATTTCATAATAATTAAATAAATCATTGGAAGTTTCATATAGTAGCACCTCCTTTGCCTTTGTGTATATTTCCGAAGGGGTAGCTTTTGTAGATTTTATTCTTAGTATTTTTATCTTCTCGTCTTTCAGGTTATACTTTCCTTTTTTGAATTTGAAAATGATAGTTTCAGGATTTTCATTTTGGAACAAACGGGCTTCATCTAAATCTATAATAATTTCCAACTTTCCAAATTTTAAAATTGTTTCTCTAAGAAATTTGGCATAAGTGTTATAGAAAAAGTGATAAGGCACAATATATATGAGTTCCCCATTCTCTTTTAGAAGAGAGATTGATTTTACGATAAAGGCATAATATATATCTCCCTCGCTCGTTCCAATTATCTTTTTCACGCTCCTTGCCAATTGCTTAGGCAATTGATTAAAGTGTGCATAAGGAGGATTACCAATAATTAAACCAAAATGTTCTCTAAATTCATAAGTTAAAAAATCGCCCCAAATAACATTATCAAACCTTTTCTTACAATAGTCATAAAGTTCCTCATCTATCTCTATTCCGTAAATGTTTTTATATCCTCTATCCTTTAAAACTTGAAGGAAAATTCCCTTACCACATCCAGTATCAAGGACTGGATCGCTTTTGTCGATAGATGCTAAATCAACCATTAGTTCAGCTATCTCCTTTGGTGTCTCAACAAAACCTATTTTATTTTTTACCTTTTCCATTGTTTTCTGATTCTCATTATAGTTTCTTTTATTTGTCCTAAGATAATAATCTCTGTTTTTGTTGCGTTCAGGTTTTTTTCAAGAGAATCAATGGTTGCATCTATTAATTTCATACAAAATGAATAATATTCAATGGGTTTTCCTATGGATGGACTATATTTAATTTGAAACATGGTATTCCTTGGGTTGATGTAGAATTCATCTCTTACTTCTTCCAATAAGAAAAAGTTATACCCTCTTTTTTTGTTATCTACAACAAAAACCCCGTAAGATATTATTTCTTCATTGCTAACTCTTTTAAGAATTAACTTCCTATCAATTTTAATCTCTTCGGCTAACCTCTTACCAAATTTATTGTTAATGAAAATTTTAAATTCTTTTTTGTTTATTTCTCCATAACATAATAGATCATAGGGTGTTCTTCCCGCTTCCGCTTTATAAATTTCATCTTTTGGTTCTGAAAATGATATTTTTAATGTTTTTCTTGACAAAAACTCTGTATTTTTTAAGACGGTTAATACTTCACTATCTAACTTCTTTTCAGAAATATCTTTATCTCTTATTCTTTCATAAACATATCCAAAAATTTTCCTAACCTCTTTAGCTAAAATTTCTAGATCTTTATTCACTTTCACCATATTATGTTTGATAATTCTATAGTCGCTTCCAACTAAAATGCTCACTTTTCGTTCAAAAACTCCTTTGCAAAACTTAGCCTATTCCCAAGCATTGCGATCCAATAGCCACCCCCTCTATATTCCAGCATCGTACTTATGCATGAATAACCCTTTTAAATAGCCCTTCAGTCTAATCCTGATTTATTCTAATTTCCGTTGTTTTCTTAACCTTTGGGGAGATGTTTATGTTTCCCGTGCTTATGGCTTCCGCATCAAACAGGGCGCCAAATGGGGAACTCGGAGCGTACGTGGGTTTTTGGAGCACTTTTCAGGGTTTGGGTTTTTCCTTAGGTCCTGCCTGGGGAGGTTTTCTCCTTGAGGGTATGGGGAGGGGAGCATGGTTGGTTATGTCCCTGCAATCCGCCCTTGTCTCCTTTTTCTTCACACTGAACCCCGAAAGGAAGTGTAAAGTCACCGTATGATTATCGTCCTCTTCTCCTTTCCGATCAGAACCTTATAAACTCCCTTTTTTAAGGTTGCACTTAGCTCGCCTTTTGCTTTCAAAATGAGCCTTCCATCAACGGTATATACCGCAATATCTTTATTTCCGGCGCTAATCTTCAAATTACCATTCTCAGAAATGAAAAGCTCATCATCTTCCCCAAGGGGATCATAATCAAACCTGACGAAATCAACGATTGGGGTTTTTGTTGAATCCGATGATCTGTAAAGTTCAAGTCTATATTGTAGGTACCTGTAATTTACCGCATCGAATGGGGATGGAAGGGGAAGGGAGGAAGAGGATGTGTAATTTCCAACAAAAATCCAAGGTGTCCATGTTATCAGATCCTTTGAAGCCCTTACATAGAGCTTTACAAGAACCCCGGACATCGCGCAAGAAGAAAATGCCACAGTTGCGGAGAGCCACCTCCTCTGTACCCCCGCATCGTATATTGAAGATTCTATCCAGCCCGTTGGATAATATGATAAAATGGTTTCATACCACCAAAGCCCCTCCTTTCCGGAATTTGTCCCAGCCCTCACGAGGATATCTGGGTCCGCATCACCATCGAGATCGCCTATTCCAACACCAAAATAATTTCTAGGAGTTATACTTGGTGTTATCCTTGTGAAGGTCATACCGGAGTTAATATAAACGTATATGGTTCTATTACCTTGAGAGGCTACGACTATATCCAAGTCCCCATCAGGTTCAAAATCCGCCACCTGAACCCCCATAGGAATATTTGCGTTGTTATCTATAACCTGCTTTGTGAAGCTTAGCCCCCCGTTGTTTATATAAAGATAAACGTATCCACTTCCTCCCCTATCCGTTAAAACCAGATCCATCCTGCCATCCCCGTTTATATCCCCCATAGCTAACCCATAACCGTTGCTTAGGGTGTTATCTATTACAACAGCCGTGAAGGTCGGTGGAGTTCCCCCGTTGTTCCTGAATATATAAAGCCTGCAAGTGGTGGATAGGGCTATATCCTTCCTCCCATCGTTATCAAAATCCCATATTAACACATCCCAAGCTGAGCATCCTAAACTATTACTTATCATCCTCTTGTTCCATCCGGAACCCGTATTTTCATACCACCAAAGTCCACCCGCGAGCCAAGAAACCGCAATATCAACATCCCCGTCGTTGTCAAGGTCCCCGGCGTCTATTCCCTCCGCCTCACTTGACCCACCCATATTTGGATCTATTACCACCGTAGAGAAGCTCATACCTCCATCGTTCCTGTATAAAACCACATCTTTACCGCTTGACGGATGAGAGACCGCAAAGACATCCATATCCCCATCGTTTTGATAATCCACCGCAACCACTTCATCCACGCTTGCTATATTCGGATCTATTGTATACCTCGTGAAATTCCCACAACCCGAGTTTCGATACCAATAAACCACGTTTGGCCCGCTCTCATCAGATACCAAAAGGTCGTTTGCACCATCAAGGTTAAGATCCACTATATCGGGATCGTTATCCCAACCACCTATTGTGATATCAACAAGGTGTTCCCTTAGATCCCTATAAACTCCCGCAAGCCTAAGGTATCCGGGAAAGAGGTAAAAAACCGAAGGTGAAGAGGAGCAGAAGGTTGAACCGAATGATGAAACCGTACCGCAAACACCCGGTCCACCCGTCCAATCGGTTTGCATCACCTGGGAATAAAGAGGGAGAAAACCCCCAAACCCTACCGCAATGGCGATTTTGAAAATGCTTTTCATATTGCATATTTTATGGCGGTGAATTTTTGGTGTCAAGGCGCCTATGTTATCAAATTTAGAGATTTACAAGAACCCCAAACATTGCACAAGGCGAAAGCCCCACTGTTGCTGATAGCCACTTCCTCTGCACCCCAGCATCATACTTACACATGCAAAACCCTTTCAAAAAGCCTTTTAACCCAATCCCCATCTTCTAAAAATAGTATGTTTTTCTCCTCGTAATCCCATTTGAGTTTTATACTTGCTTGCCCTCTTTGCAATTCTTCGTAAGGAGTGGTAGAGAGAACAAAACCCTTCACCTCAATTTGCCAGTTTTCATATTCCTTTCTAAGGGTTTCCCTCAATCCCTTCGAAAGGAAATTAATCTTTTCATTATTAAGCACATCTCCCAGCATCTTTAGTCCCTTTGGTTCTATGAAAACTATGTAAATTCTGTTTCCATTCTTTTCTCTTAGCCAAAGGATAAAGTCAGGATAAAACTCTCCCCAGTCAAGCATAAAGCCCACCCCTTCCCTTGCCTCGTTCCTGAGTAAAGCTATGTAGTATTCATTCAAAAGTTCTCGGTTTTCGTTTAAATAATCCCTCAAACCTTCCAAAAACCTTTTCTCCCCTTCGTTCAATCCCGGCGGAGAAATGCTTATACCTTCCTTTTCCAAAAGCAGTGGGACGAAGACAGAATTATTTATAACAATCCTTGGCAATATATCTTTTTCCTTCCGTTCGCACAAAAGGGCATCCATATTTTCAACAAGCTTTTTTATCTTTTCAATCAATTTTTGTTCTTGCGCAGGCACGGTTAGTTTATAGTATTCAACCTTATCGGAAGCAGATTTAAGCAGGTTTAATTGTTCTCCCGCAGGCTTGTAAGTTATAATGTCCTTTTCAAACTTACCCTTCTCCCTCTTGTAAAACTTGTCTATGTAGCTTTTTAGAAGTGAAATTGCTATGTTTTCTAAATTCTTCAGATCCTTCAAGTCCTTTACTTCAAAATCGTTTGGCACAATAACCTTGCAGCAAACTATCTTATTTCCATTAGAGATTACCTTTCCAGTGAGGATTTCCTTTAAAGTGTCCAAATTAAAGCTAAGGTTTAAGTAGCCCCTCTCCCTTTTGAACTCCAAAAGCTCCGTATAGATCCTTTCCCAATCAAAAAGCTCTATATCCACAAGGTCTGCGATGCTTTTTGACGCAGTCTCAGTTTCAACTTGAGAAGATTGGACATCTTCCCTTTGCTCCTGTGCCATATAGACCGCCATGCTTGGCACCAAGTTAACAGAAGCAGAAATCGTTGTATCTACCCTCAAGTGTAAAACCCTCTCCCTTTCAAACCTTTTGCTTTCATCTTTGGTAGGATAGGGAAAGTCCTTCCAAAGGTCTCTGTTTAACACACGTACAGGCACTTTTATTTCTTCAAACTCCACCTCTTCTTTCTTTATGGCATCCAAAAACTTACCTATGTAGTCTGCGGATATGCCGTATATGTTTAAAGTTTCAAGGGTTGAGATTTCAGGATTGCCAGACCTTTTGAGGGAAAGGTTTTTACCCTTTAGCCTTACGCCTCTTCCAAAAAGCTGGATGATCTGCGGACCTTCGCCCTTTCCGATGTTCAAAAGTCCCATACAGGAGACCCTCCAAGTATCCCATCCCTCTATGAACTTTTTGGAACCGATGAGTATGTTAATGGTGGAGTTTTCTCTTTTTATACTATCAAAGAGAGAATCGCTTATTGCGTCCTGTTCTATTTCAAAGCCCTTCTCTTTTAGTAGTTTTTTAAAGGCAGACACATCACCAATATTTACCACGCCAAAGTATGCGTTTTCTCCAAGCCTTAGCCCAAACTCTCCCTCCGACCTCTTTATCTCAAGAATCCTCAGCTTCCCCCTACCGTTGAAAACTTTTTCGTAAAGGTCCTCCAAATCAAAACCCCTCCTTAACCTTTCAAACTTATGCCTAAAAATATCCTCCCCCTTTTCGTTTTTAAACTCTCCCCTTAAAATCTTGCTAACCCTTTCCTTCAGCCAATCCCTGTTTAAGCTATTTCTTATAAGGTCTAAAACCTTTACTATGTCTGAGTCTATGTTTTTGCCCGACACGGTGGAACCTACGAATATCCAAAGTGGCTTTTCTATGTTATGCTCTCTGGCAATCCCTCTTTTTTCTTCATAAACCAAAAGTTGTTGGTAAAAGTCCAAAAGGTTAGCACAAAAAGCCATTTCTGTAAAGTCATCAATCTTTGAGTTTTTGATGTTTAGCACCCAAAAGTCCTTTCCGTAGCCATCAAGGTAAAAGTATTTGTAAGAATAGTCAAAGATTATAGCCTTTGCGTATTCCTTTAGGATGTCTTCTTTGTCTAATATCTGCCCAAAGGTGGCACTGTATTCAAAGGCAAAACCCTTTTCAATAAGCTTGTCCCTAAGCCTTGCCCACTTCTTTTCTTCAGACCTTTTGCCCTTATGCCCCTCATCCACAAAGATTAGATTTTTCCCCTCAAAGGCTGAAATGTGTATAGACTTTCCCCTTCCTCTTGTGTTTTCCGCTAACTTTGTGATCTCTATTATCAAAACTTCATAGTCTCCTTTTCCGCTTAAATTGGGATTTTCGCTGTAAAGTCTGCATGGAATACCGCTTTTTTGCATCTCCTCGTAATGCTGTTTGGAAAGCCCCTCGTTGGGAGTGATTAACAAAATGTTATCCGGTTCAAAGGGTTTATAACCTTCAAAGGGTTTACAACCTTCAAAGGGTTTACAACCCAAAAATTGCAAATAGTTTATGTGCATTATGAGGGTTTTGCCAGAGCCCGTTGCCATCCAAAAGGCAAGCTTTTTAAGGTCTTCTTCCGAAAATTCGCCGACGGTTTCTCTTACCTTTTTCTCCAAACTATTAACAAATCTGTTTAAATCTGCCAAAAAATTCTCCTTTTGGTTTGTTAACCTATCTAAGAATATCTCCGTGAATAAGACCGCCAAGTATTGAAAGTATTTAAGCCTTATCTTTTCCTGTCTTTTTTGTTTATTTCCCCTAGGTATTCCCGTATATTTTGGTCGTATCTTTCTAGCTCATCCTCTGAAAGCTTTACTCCTCTTTTGTTCTTAAGATATGTGGCAAAGCTTGTTAAACCATCACTTTCGCCCTCTTTTACTTCTTTTAGCTTACTCAAAAGTTCTCTGTTATCCTCTTCACCAAAAAGCCGTAAAAAATACTTGTTTAAGACCAAATACTTTTCAATGTTCATGGCTAAACATAAGCTTTTTGAATTCAGGTTCTACATTCCGGACATCAGGTTTAAAGCTTTCAAAAGCTAAGGCATGCTGTCCGTTTATGTATATAATCCCCGGTTTAAATTCCTTCAAAACCCCCTCTATAAAGTCCCTGTCCTTTTTGTAATCCTCCTCCGCCCATCCTTCCGAATAAACCCTCCAAACAACCGCCACACTTTTGCCCTCCCTTTCTCCCAATACAAACGTGTATATGTTCCCTTCCCT
>Ga0272445_1002379_pt1 | contig 12982 bp, 17 predicted proteins | sample YNPCB0031_FD_194404 | JGI IMG/M metagenome (GOLD analysis project Ga0272445, IMG submission 194404) | Hot spring sediment microbial communities from Yellowstone National Park, WY, United States - YNP-CB-003-1 | ecosystem: Environmental > Aquatic > Thermal springs > Hot (42-90C) > Sediment... | reverse complement strand
ATTACCTATATTCAAGTTTTCAACACAGATAACATCATAATTACTCACATAGAATTTTGATAGTTTGTGGAGGAAGTCATCTCTTTGATTTGTAAGCTTCTCATAGAGCTTGGCGAGTTTTATCCTCTGCTTTTCATAGTTCTTTGAACCCTTCTTCTTTCTTGAAAGCCAATGCTGAGCAATTCTTATCTTTTCAAGTGTTTTCTCGTAGAACTTTGGATTCTCTATCTGTCTTCCATCGCTATCCGTTAGGAAATGCTTTACTCCCACGTCTATGCCTACGACTCTTTCAGGCTTTCTCTGGGCTACACATACCTCTTTCTCAACGTATATGCAAGCAAACCACTTCCCAGAACTATATCTTTTAATTATCACTTGCTTTATCTTACCGTCAACCTGCCTATGGACTCTTATCGGTATATTTCCAATCTTTGATAAATGCAGTATATCAAGCCTCTTACCTGTCTTTATGAGTTTGAATCCGCTCTGATTGTAGACGAAGGTTTTATACCGTCCTTTGCTTTTGAACCTCAGCCTTCCAACTTTCTTGCCATTCTTCTTCAACCGTGATAAAGTCTTCAGATTTGAGTATAGCTGGTAGAGAACCATCTGTAAAACCTTAGAGTAAACCTTGTTCAGCTCAGGCTTTTCATGTTTCAGCTTAGGCAGTTGAGACTGTAGCTAAAGCCTGCTTGGAATTTTATCTCTCCACTGAGCTAAGAAGTAGTTATAAGTTTGTCTACACAACTCTAGAGTTTCCAGTAGCCTTTCTTCTTGCTTCTTCTTTGGATATAATCTAAACTTGTAGGTTAGCTGGATTGCCTGCACTTCTCAATCAGTCTCCTTATGACTTCGTTATAGGATTGCCTCGGATGAACCTTCAACTCATCCAGCATTTTTTTAGTCTCTTCGCTAACTTTTATCGACTTCCACATAAGTGGAAGTATGTATACTAACTATATAAACTTTTCGGCTTTCATCCCCCAGCTTTCGCAAGGGGACTTCCCGCCAATAGAGTTAAACGCGAGGTATGCGAGCGCTATTGTTCCAATTATAATTAGCATGATTGCCAGATCATGCCAGAACCAGATTGGCGCCTCAAATATGTAGAATGGTGAGGGGAAATTTTTATCCCAGCCTCCTGGAACCATATTTCTTAGCGGTCGAACAACGGCTTCCCACATTAACCAGCATCCCAAAATATTTATCGCTGTTGATATTATGCAAAATAGTTTTGTCCATTTCATTTTTTAGCCCCTCTCAAACTTGAATGTTTTATATCGTTTCAATGCATCCCTCTGCTCCGGCAGGAGCATCAGCGAAGGCGGGTTCTCCCTATTTTGAAGAAACTTCTGTGCTTTCATAAGGAAAATAGCCACCGCATCCGCAGCGATGTTTCGGATTAGATCCGGAGTGTTTTCAGCGAATTCTCCATCTTCAACATTGCATTCGGCGTCGATGAGGCGTGAGGCGCCTCGAATTAATATTTGAATATAGCTTTCAAAAGCGGCTTCGCTGGAAAAACCGAAGTTTGAAGCGGGCAGATATCCAATTCTCTGCTTAACATCTTCAACTGATGCGTATAACATCCCGCTCCGCTCTTTCAATAATCTTCTTCGCTATTTATTTAGGTTAAATATATTTAAGTGATTGTCCATTTTTGCTTATAGGCTGCATCTAACCCTTTTTGCACCATATATTACACCGTGATTGCCATATCCACTGAGATCTTTCACATATGAAGAGCCGCGCCACCTGCTAGGATCAAGCCATAACACCAACCCATCGCGGATAGCGCTGAACGGTCTGCCCTTTCCATTATTATGCAGCCACTTTATCTCATATTCGCTTAAAGCTCTATTATAGACCTGGACATCAGCGATAAGCCCATTAAAAAATGAACTGCTGTAGCGTCCAACCCAGAATTTTCTGTTCACGCCGCTTAGATCGTAAGGGTAGTTCCGCGTAGATCCCTGCTGCACGCCGTTCACGTAGGCTTTGAAGTTGCCTGCGGAGTCCCGTGTCATGGCTAGGTGATACCAAACGCCCCACGTTATTACATCGTTAGAATCTATAGCGGTTGAGCTTTGTCCCTCCGCATGTATAAAGAAATGCCACTTGTTGAGATCTGCTCTTCTGCAGATCAGAATGTTGCCGGAAAACTCACGGTTCAGGACACCTGGATATGACCCTGTTCCAGCTCCCAAACAGTTCGCCCAAGCCATCAACGTGAACTCTCCTCTTCCCAGCCCGGTCAATCCGTAGCCGCAATCCACCCGATCGTCCACACCGTCGAATAATAGCGCTCGCCGTATGATTCCCTTATATTTCAGCATGCCCTCTTCTCTTTGGTTTGCCTCTTTCACCTTGAGCAATGCGGGTTTTCCGCCGCCGAGCAGTATATATTCCATGTGCTTTCCGCCAGCCGCACATGTCAGCTGGCTCTGGAATAAAAAATTGGGGAATTGAGAAAAAAGAGGGAGGGATTAGGATTTCACTCTGCTCTTGAAATTATGCCCGCTTCTTTGAGCAACTGTATGATCTCGTTGATCTTTGCGGCGACGCTGGCTCTGAAATTGTTCTCATCTGCTTGGCTGTATGAGGAGCCGGCTGCTGCTATTGTGTTACCTGCTGTTCCGCCGCTGCTATCAGTTAGGTCCGCTATTTCCTTCGTTATTTTCGGCATAATTAATCACCCGCTTATGCTGTGAAGTTTGTCTTTATCTCGCAGACAGCCTTATTATCAACCAGGGCGATGCCGAATGTGTAGCTGCCCGTTAACTTAACCTTCCTGTTCACTGTGTCCCTTTCGGTTTCAAAGAGCATTTCACGCTTAGGAGCGAAAACAACGGCATTCTTATGGATCAAGTAGCATGATGCTTTGCCGCTGGCGTGTTCAGGCAGATATGTGCTTACAACGATGGGTATGCCCATGAACTCAGCAACTAGCCCCTCACGCACAACATCGGGCCTAGCATAGACTAGGGCTTGTGTACCCGCAATATCCATGTATAGGTCTTTATATGCTGTTGGGCCCAGCACTAGGATGAAATCGCTTGGTCTCAAGGCTTTACCTTGACCTGCAACCATGTAGAGAGCCTCGGCAATCCAGTCGGCGTCGAAGGCAACCGCCGCTGAGGTCTTGTCCAGCTCCGGGACGCCTGTGTCTGCGAGAAGCATATCCAAAATAGCCTTGTCAATCGCTCTTATGATTGCGTTTTCAAATTGGGCTTCAAGCTGAGCTATTAGATCCTCGCTTAGCTTCTCAATGTCGCTGTATGGTATAGATGTGTAGAGCGCAGCCTCCTTAAGCGTTGTTTGCACAACACCATAAAGGCTGGTCTTCTCTGAAAGCGTGCCTCCAACGCTTGTTAGGACATCAGCATCCACAGCTTTCACGTAGGGTATGAAGACAGTGTCGCCTAGGTTGCCGCGTATCTCATTGCTTCGGGCAACATAAGACATTATTGAAGCCGTGTTTTTCTCAGGAAGCCTTATCGGCGCTTCCCACTGCTCCTTCAGTCCACCATGCTTTAAAGCCTCAAGGATCTTAGCGTATCTTTCGTTTCTAGCGGGCTCAACAACACCTTTTCCGCCGGATTCAGAGGGCTTCTCAGCGAGCTTAGAAAGGCGGTCTTCTAGGATCTTCGCTATCCGCTCCTCAAGGCTCTTCAGATCAACAACAACCTCAACAGGCTTCTCTTCAGAAGACATATTCATCTCTCACCCTTCAAAATTTTAAGGCTGCTTATTTTTCGAGGAGCCCATCCCTCGGCGCGCCTCATCCAGGCGCGTGTCTCAAAAATGAACCTAGATAACCTAGGTGGTTACTGTGGAAAATCCCAGCATCTAGGTTTCCAAAACCTAGAATCTAGGATCCTGGACGCTAGGGTTACAGGTGCACAATGATTTTGCCGATCTTCTTCGCTTTCTTCAGCCGCTCAAGTAAGCTTCTCTTTTCTTCCGCTAAGTTCTGGATTGTCTTCTTCTGCTCCTCAATAGTCTGCTCAAGCATCCTAGCGTATGTTTCCGCGACTGTTTCAAAAGCCGGCGGCTCCTTTTCGAATTGATCGTAGTGGCGGGCTAAATGAGTATAGACGCTTCTGCGATCAGCAGGCGGAATATCTACGCCTCCACGGGCTCCCATAAGCGCAGCCATAGCCGTCGCTACGCCTCTCCAGACAACGCATAATCTACCATCTATTATGTCATGATGAGGCAACTTATAGGAGCCGAAGCTCTCCGGATCATCGCTGTTATACCATGCGAAGGCTTGCCTATACTTCGCCCAATCGATTTTCTCCTTGTCGCCTGAACCATCGCTTGATGCCCATTTGCGCACACGCTGTTCAGCAGCATCAGCATCCCACTCACGTTCTTCAGGCGCTTTCGGTGTTTCATGAGGCTTAACTGCTGCTTCAGCGAAGTGGAAGATGCTTGAAGCCAGCTCCCAAAAGCGGGCTGCGCATTGCGGATGCAGCTCATACTTGCCTATCGTTGCCCGGTCACTTAGAGGTCTGCCGCATAGGAAACATGTTTTCTGCTGCTCCTCTATTTTCTCACTCATTTCCTCCTTTTCCTCCTCTGTGAACGTGAAACTTTTAACAATTTTTTCAATAGGGATAATACGTGTGAGGGGTACGCCGGGTAAAACATCCTTTGTGAGGAGAGCCAGCCCTGTGAAGATCAGTCCTTTGGGCTTAATTCCATTGGCAGCTTCAGCCTCACGATAATCGGCTTCAACGGAAACATGCAGAATCTCTTCATTATCAATCTTCCTGGCGATTTCAGGATCTTCAACTCTGAGGATGCATTCAACAGCGCCATCCTCATATTCAGCATCCACTATTTCGACTCCGGGAAGCGGTTTTTCATGGTTGAGACTGACGGGCTTACCGATCAATGTCCTAGCCGCACGGATCAGCTCATCCTCAGTGTAAACGTTTCTGTTCATTGATTCCAATGGGAAGAGCGCTTCAACCTTATAGTAGCGGGCTGACCCATCGGTTTTGTAAAGCGCTATTCGCCCAGCGGCCCAGCGGAAATCCTCCCGCGTCTGTGAACCGTAGGGCTTATCGGGATCTAAACCTAGCTTCCTAATCCAAGCCCAGAATACCCGTTCACCGGCTTCTTCGCCGTATCTCTTCACAAATATGTTCAGAATCTTTAAAAAGTCTGGGTGGAGAGGAATCGCCTTCACCTCCTTCTTCAATCGGTAAACCCATCCTGCGCAGTAGGTCCGCAGCCTGCTTGCTTGTGATAACATAGCTTTGCGCTAGAAGCGCAATGTCACGTATGGTTATCTGCTCCAGCCCCGTGCTAGGCTTACCCCAGCGTAGCCGCGGAACCTCACTCAGCCCCATCTTTTCGATGACAGGTCTGAAGATTTCCTTCTCGATTTTCCGCTTCAAATACCGCTGCACCCCATCCACATGCCGCCGGATCACATCCAGCTGAACACGGGCGGATGCCTCGGTTGCGTTCCGCAGATACGTCATTATCGGAGCCTGCATGGATTCATAGATTTCCTCATTAATCTTGTCGAGGTAATCAGTGTATTTGCCGCGGGGATCCATCTCAAGCGTTTTAACTTCCAAATCATCCTTCGAGGCGTGGCCCACGAAAATATCCTCATCAGGCGGCCGCTCCGAAACCGCATTTTTCAAATCATCAGCGCTTCCCCGGGTGATCCAAATGTTAAGCGGGCTGGCGTATCGATGCACGATCCGGCAGATGTCCTCTAGGATTTGTCTTTTATACTCAAGAAGCGTAGCGACAGGCTCAATAATGCTTATGCCGTATGGGTTGCCCGGCAACTCATTATGCGCAAACCATATGATCTCGTCAACCGTAAAGTCAATTATCCTGCCGAGCGTCCTCTGCCTATACGCCTCAACCTCACCCCGCTCATTCATACGCACATAAACTGTACGGGGCGGCAGCGGCTTCAGCTGAAGCAGCCCGTTCTGCCAGTAGCGTTCAACTGGGCTGAAGCCGTAGATAAGCATGTTCATGCATGCTACGCGCAGCACACCGTCTAGGTTCACCTGCTCAGCATATGCGTCAACGGCTTCCTTCGCCGCCTGATCATCCGCGTCGGTGTAGAAGCCCACGCCTACGATCATGTCGGTTAAAGCGTTTATCGAGGCGTGAACAACAGCGCTCTGCCGGTAGAAATCCATGTATTTGCCGATGTTCTCCGGGTGAGGCACATATCCCTCATAGGCGATTTCTCTACCGATGGTTACTCCTTTCTGTTCCCGAAGCGAATATTTCTCTCCGGATGCAAATTCTATTTTTCGCCTCTTAAACAGCCAGCTCATTTCGGAACCCTGCCGGTTACGATTTCAATTTTGCCTGGAGATTGCGAAGCGGCATAGACGGCTAGGGCGACGGCCCAAAGGCGGTCGTCGTGGGTGTTCTCCGGATGTGAGAATTTTATTTGCCCATCCTTTGTTAATTCGAATTTCTCAATGTTTATTTCAGCGATCAGGTCCGGATCGTATGGGATTCTCAGCCGCTCGCTCTGCATATTCTGCTTCATTACGCCTAGTATTTCCTGCTTCATCTGGGCTGTCAATGTGACCCCTTTAACGTTTGGGATTCCGCTCCGCTCCATATCTTCAACAATGTATGCGCCGACCCCCGTTTGATCGACATAGACGCTTCTCACATGCCTATATCTGCCGCATAGAGCCTTTATGTAGCCGATGACTGATGCATATGGCGTTTCAAGCGGGAACCGGAATATATGTATGAGCCTTAAGTCATCGTCAGCCCGCTCGATGACTGCGACAACACTGTGGTCAACCTTTCTGCCTAGGTCGCAGCCCACATAGAACTCTCCTGAAGGCTGATCCTCGAAGCCGAAGTATTCGAGCTCGGCGTCGATGCATCTTGTAATCAAGTCCTGCGGAAAGTATGAGTCAGCGTCCTCAACGAATTGAGCCTCAAACTCACGTTGGAAGCGTTCAGCGGGTAGGAAACGGCGCATCTCATCAATGAACTCCTGCTTTATAAGCCCCGCCTCAACAGCTTCCCTCCATGTTACGATATGCTTTGAGAATTCCGGATCATTATTCATGCGGTAAAAGACTGAGTCTCTACCCCAGGGTGTGCTTGAAACTATTAATGTGCCGTCTGTTGTCGCCAGCATGGGATAAAGAACATTATAAAACACGAGTTCATCATTTCGGAAGAATGCCGCTTCATCCGCTATGCACTGGTTTACAGCGTAACCTCTCAGCAGGTTTGGGCTGTTCGGCAAGGCGACGATTTGGCTTCCGTTTCTAAACCATATGACTGTGCGCTGCATCTTCATTATGAGCCGTCTGCGCATTTCCTCTGGAGCAGCCATTATGAAGCCTTGGATGCGGTCCATCATTATCATGCTTTGGCGCAGGCTTGGCGAAACGATAAGCGTTAGGGTGCGCGGATGGGTTGCTGCATACCATATTGCCCTCACAGCTATGGTTGTTGTTTTCCCGGCTTGTCTGCACATGCGGACAACAATCCGTTTGCTGTTATCCCTCAGCAGAGCCTCCTGGTATGGCAAAGGTTTAAATTTCAGAATCTGATTTGCGAATACAACAGGGTCTTTTGGAAGCTCATGTTCTTGTCCGCGCTGCTTCAGCAGCTCCTGTATTTCCTTTATCTTCCTCCTCCGCCAGAGATCCCGCTTCACGGATAAGCCTCTCCGCCTCCTCTAACATGATGTCAATTTTCCTTTCATCGAAGCCTTTCGCAAGACTGTTGATTATTTGGGCAACATAAGCAGCCACCCTAGCCCATTTCTCCCTCTGCTTCAAAGTAATCTTCACAGGTTGCCCATCAACCATCTGATATTTTATTTCACCCCTAGCTATGTCTGATGCGAGATTGAAGATTTCCTCGAGGTTTTTAAGAAGCTTCATCCTAATCTTCTGCGTGTCAGACTGGGCAATCCTACGAATTCTCGCTATGCGGTTCAGAACCACAATTTTAGATTGATTTTTCATCCTAAAATTGATACCCCCCTATAGGTATATTTTTTTAAGCGCAGACGCTTGACTTTTAATGCTCTGATCGGTATAAGCGTGTTTTTATCCGGGACATCGATATGTATGCCCAGCACCTTCATGACGTCTATGCCTAGCAGAGGCTCAAATCCCTTTCCGTAAATTGCCCATGTGTAAAGTTTCTTCCCGGCTATTTCCAGCAGGATGTATGTTGCTCCAGCCTGCCTTACGCTTCCATCCGCTAGAACAGCCTCAACAGAACCCTTGTCTTCGAGCTTTAGCTTCTTCATTATTTCCTCGGGGATAGCGCAGCCCTCAGCCCCTGTGTCGACTAGGAACTCGATTTTCCCCTTAAGGCTTGTGTTTATTGGGTTAGCGACAGTTGCATTTATGAAGATGTAGTCTTTTCCACCTAGGTTTTTCAGGCGGAGTTTCCCCATGTTTTTCCGCCGTCCCCCGCTTCGCTCATTTGCCCACAATGATGCCCACTATGTTCCCTATCAGCCCGCTTATCACAGCGAAGATCTCGCTGCTCCATGATCCAAGCGTAATCATGTGGATGGCTTCCAGAATGCTTAGGCAGACTATGCATGCCGTGCTGAAGTAGAAGAGCAGCTGCGCCCTCAGGCTGGGCGGAACCTCGACTACCTCATCGTGAACATTAATCGTTCTTGTAAGGATCTTTTTCGCTATGCTCTTCATCTGACCACCTCAAGGAGACTCCCGACTTTAGTCGTGGAGTATCTGACTCCGCATGCTTCACCCCGGCTTGAAGCGCACTGAGGAAGAAACTGTGAAAGATGATCCTGTAATTCATGTCGTAGTAGCCCGTTCCATGAATGTTGAATAGAACCGTGCCCGCTGCTGCTGATGGATAGATTATTGTGTACGTCCTGAAGATTTTAAGGTCTATTGGGCTGCTCCCCGCACTAACAAGGGCGGGCGCATAATAAAATGTTCTCCTATGCGGCGGGATCGGTCTGACAGCGACAACCTCACCGGCTTCTCTATCGAATATTGCGCGCCTAGCATATCTGGCAACCTCAGCCTCCAATCTGCTGATCCTCCTCTCAAAATCGAGGAGTTTAATCCGACCTCCTCCGGACAAGCTTATCCCCACAATATCTATGACAAAACGCCTCCGGAAAGAAGATTAATTCCATCCCCGATTGATGGATGAAGGCTGAAAAATTGGTTTTTCCAGAGCCCGTTAAAAAATTACGGCTTATAAAGACGGGCACCCAGAAAACCCAGAGCTTTAGCTCTGGGATGAATGGGCAAGGTTTAAATATATGTAGGTTTAAGAAATACTTGGGATGTTCCCTTGCAGAAAGATGTTCAGGTATGCGTCGTTGGAAAAGTTTTTCAACCTAACAGGCTGAAGGTTTTAGCCTTAAACAGAGTCCTCAGCGAGTACTTTGGGCTTGTGAAGTGGTATCTCCACTTCAACTCAACGTCAAAAAGTGTTCTACACGAAAAGGGCTATGAGACAGCCAAAGAACGCTTCAACCTAAACACCGCTTTAATCCAAACTGCGAGGGACAAGGCTGTTGAAATATTGAAAGGCTTCGAGGAAACCAGGAAAGAGAACAGCACTTTAAGGCTTAAAAGGGTATCCATACGCTTCGACAGTAGATGCTACAACTTCTCTAAGACGACAAACGTTTTAACACCATACTGGCTTACATTAAGCTTGAATAGAAGGGAAAGAGTCAGCCTACCGATAGTCTTTGGTGAAAAACAAAGAGAGAGGATTGAGGAAGCTTTCAGAGGCGAATGGCATTTCACAACCGTTGAGATGGTTAAACGTAATGGAGAGTGGTATGCTCATTTCGTTCTAAAGAAGACTGTTGAATTAGTAGATGAGCCTGAAACCGTGATAGCGATAGATAGAGGTGAACATAACCTGGCTGTAGCAGTAGCAATATCAAAAAGTAATCCGAATAAGCCTATGAAGGGGCAGTTTTGGAAGGGTGAAGAAATCAAGCAGATAAGAGGGCTATACAGTCATATCAGGAGAAGGCTTCAAGAGAAGAAGCTTTTGAAGAAGGTTAAAAAGCTTAAGGGAAAAGAAAGACGTAAAGTGAATCAGCAACTACATATAATAGCTAATCAGATAGTCGCTTATGTTAAACAGTTCTCGAAACCGATAATAGTAATGGAGGATTTGAACGGGATAAGGAATAATTTCAAGAAGTCTAAAAAGCTTAATAGAAGATTCCACAGCCTGCCTTTTAGAAAGCTTCAAATAATCATCGAATACAAGGCTCTTCTCGAAGGGATAGAAGTCAAATATTTAACGAAGAAAGAGACAAGAGGTACGTCGAAAACATGCCATAGGTGTGGGCATGTTGCCCAAGTTAAAGGGAGAGTGTTTAAGTGTCCAAAGTGCGGCTTAATCTACAATAGAGACTTGAACGCCTGCATAAATATAGCCCATGCCTTAAAGAGAGGCATGGGATGGGGGAGCCGTGAGCCCCCCGAACCAGCAAATGAGGAGATAGGCGTAAAGCCTACTCTAAACGTTGGAAGCTCCCGACTTTAGTCGTGGAGTAGCTCACTATAGGCTTAGGATTTGAAGTGCGATAGGGGCGATGTATAGTCTGAATGTTTAAGGTTTATTGTTGTTGTGGAATGGCATTTTCGGCAGTATATGCGCATGCGCTCCCTGTCGGCTTCAAACTTAAATCTGAAGTTCTCAAACCTTTCGTTCCCGCATTTCGGGCAGACTATCCTCCGCCACCTTAGGGATCTATAGAAAAGGGAGTAGCCCTCAACATCCCTTAAGCCTATCATCCTATCCCTACGTCTCATTCGGTTCAGCATCCTCCCAGCCTGGATTAGCCCTCGCTTTTAAGGTATTTCTTCCACATTTTACTATATTTATGAAGTAAAATGTTCAATCAAATATTTAAATTTTACTGTAAAATTGCCTCAATAAATGCTCCATAAGCATGCACAGCGCGCTTCAGGCTGATGAGCCCCCATAAGGCTGCGCATGCTCAGAATTCGGGAAGTATTCTCGGTAAATCTGTTTCTTATTTCTATTATAGTTAAGTATATATAAAAGTGATTGCATATATTATTTTTGGGAGAAAAAGCATGCTTAAGCGTCTATGCGCCGATAAGGGCGGCATAAGCCCATTTATCGCTTCAGTAATCATAGTAGCCATACTAATCCTCATTGGGATAGCTATTGCGTACTGGCTGAGCGGCGCAGCGGGATCATACGCGAAAGAAGAATTGAAAATTGTTAGCGTTTACGCGGAGAGCACAAGCGTCGGATGGAGAATAATAATACAGGTGAAGAACACGGGCTCAGCTGAGGCAGCGATAAGCGATATCCTGCTAAACCAGAAGTCGTGCGCTGATTACGCCGGAGAACCATGGCGGCTATCCCTAGAGTCCAACGGCGCCCCAGTGGCGGATCTGAGAAAAATCAACATAGTTTTGAAGGCTGGCGAGGAGAAAAAACTTGTCATAACCACTAGGGATGTTGAACCCTTCACTTATGGCGTGATCCTTAAGGTTCAGCTGCGCTCAGCCAGCGGGCAGGAACCCCCGCTGAAAGAAGTAACGCTGAAATGATAGGTTCCCCCGGGGGAAGCGCGTCATTTTTCTATTCTAATCTTTTGCTAAGCATTATAATTAAATATCATAAATATATATTTTATTGTAATTAGATATTTATATTTGTGATTACATATTTAATGTTGACGCCGGGAATAAATATGAGCATATATGCCGATAAAAAAGGCATAAGCCCAATCGTCGCAACAATACTCATGGTTGCCGCAACCGTTGTCTCAGCCGTTGCGATAGCGTACTGGATGGGCGGCGTAGCAGGGCTATACACGAGATATGAAAAGATAGAAATAGTCAACGCGCATGCGGCAACCGGCGCACTTAGCGCTGGCGGGGAGGGATGGACCATAACCATATCATTAAAGAATGTGGGCTCAGCGGACACTTCAATAGAGAACATTCTAATAAATGGGAAACCATTCAGCCATTACACACATGAAGGTGGCTCATCAATCACAGTTAAAGCAAACGGTGAACTTTTCGATACCGATAAGGGTGCCCCTCTTAAGGTTGGGCAGAGTGTAGAGTTCATAATTGAGATACCGAAATGCGACGGAGATCCCAACTGGCCCTTCACTCCCGGCGTCAGCCTTGAGGTTCGCTTACGCTCCGCCGCCGGACAGGAATACATAAGGACTTTAGCCATATCGTAGTCGCACTGGGAAAAATTGATAAATATCATAAATATGTATTTTAGAGTAATTAAGCATTTATATTGGTAATTGCTGATTTATGTATTGTGCGAGGAATACGCATGAGTAGACGTCTATGCGCAGATAAGAGGGGTATAAGCCCTGTCGTCGCAACAGTAATCCTAGTGGCCGTAACAATCGTCGTCGCAGTGGCAGTAGCATACTGGATGGGAGGCATAGCAGGACTATACACAAGATACGAAAAACTAGAAATATCCAGCATATACGCAGAGGGGAATGAAACAGATGGATGGAATATAACCGTAACAGTGAAGAATACTGGCTCAGCGGATGCAACAATAGACAACGTCCTATTGAATGGAAAACCACACGGCACTGTTTCCGCAGGTCTTAATGTAACATTGCCCGTTTCTCTTACAGTGGGTTCGCAAAAAGCCATAACGATTACTATTTCACATGAGGGCTATGAATCTTTTGCTTCAGGCGTCAGTGTTGAGGTTCGGCTACATACTGCCGGCGGTCAGGAATATCCCAAAACAGTTACGCTGCCATAAAAAACTAGGGATCCGAGTCTCAGAGGGCTTAATCCCCCTAAATCCCCTTTTTCTTTTTTCTGAAAAATTTTAAGTCTCGTGTACAGTTCTTGCTAGATCACTTAAGTAATATATTATATGCTGGAGAGCCGCAATAATCCCGCGCGAATTTTAATTCAACAAGTTAGAGAAATGCTAAAAATAAATGCACCCT
>Ga0272445_1002376_pt1 | contig 12987 bp, 14 predicted proteins | sample YNPCB0031_FD_194404 | JGI IMG/M metagenome (GOLD analysis project Ga0272445, IMG submission 194404) | Hot spring sediment microbial communities from Yellowstone National Park, WY, United States - YNP-CB-003-1 | ecosystem: Environmental > Aquatic > Thermal springs > Hot (42-90C) > Sediment... | reverse complement strand
TTTATTTTCTAAAAAAATAAAATAAAATTATGTCTTCAGGGGAGGAACTATTAGTATTTATTGATGGAAAATTCTATCCAAAATCAGAAGCAAAAATTTCTGTTTATGACCATGGTTTTCTATATGGCGATGGAGTATTCGAAGGAATAAGAGCTTATAATGGAATAGTTTTTAAACTTAAAGAACATATAGATAGGCTTTTTAATTCAGCTAAAGTTTTAATGATAAATATTCCATATACTAAAGAAGAAATAATCGAAATGGTTTTAGAAACTCTTAGAAAAAATAATTTAAAAGAAGCATATATTAGACTTATAGTTACTAGAGGCATAGGAGATTTAGGCTTAGATCCTAGAAAATGTTCAAAACCGACAATAGTTATTATTACTCAACCATGGGGAACATTGCATGGAATTGAAGCTAGGGAAAAAGGGATTAAAGTTATTATTCCATGGGTTAGAAGAGATAGAATTGATGCTACATCTCATGAAATAAAATCTTTAAATTATTTAAATAGCATATTAGCTAAAATTGAAGCTAATAATGCAGGTGTTGATGAAGCATTATTTCTTTCTGAAGATGGTTGCATAAGTGAAGGAGTTGGAGAAAATATATTCATTATTAAAAATGGAAAAGTTTTTACAACAATGAATAAAGCTGGAATACTTCCTGGAATAACAAGAGAAGTAGTTATAGAAATTCTTAAAAATCTTGGATATGAAGTAATTGAGAAAGATATAACACCATATGAATTATTTACAGCTGATGAAGCATTTTTCACAGGTACTGCAGCTGAAGTTACTCCAATAAGTGAAGTTAATGGAAGAATCATAGGAAATGGAAAGCCTGGCCCAATAACTAAAAAAGTAATGGAAGAATTCTTCAAAGCTACAAAAGATCCTAAAAATGGAATTCCAATATATAGAAAATAAAAATTTATATTAAACATTTAATCAAAAAATAAATAATAAAATAGAATTATAGAATTTCATTTATTTTTTTAAAGAAGGTGCTTTTAAAAATGAAGCAAATTTCTAAAGGAGTTATCTTAAATTATAGAAGAGGGCCAAAATCTCAAAAAAATTATGAATATTTAATAAAATTTGATTCATGCAATTCAAGAAAAGATGCTATTGCTTTAATCGGAAGAAAAGTTGTATGGAATAAAAATATTACTGGAAAAATAATTGCTCCTCATGGAAATAAAGGAGTTGTAAGAGTACGTTTCAAAAAAGGTTTACCTGGACAAGCATTAGGTACTTTTGTATTATTACTATAAAATTTTTACTTAAATTAAAATTAATGAAAGTAAAGTTATTTTAGCTTATAAATTAAAAAATATTTTTAATCATTTCAATTAAATTTTCAATTGCCGCTTCTATAATTTCTTTACCTTTTTCTGCTTTTGCATTTAAAGGATTTCCACTTTCAGGTAAAACTCCACTTTTGGAAATTTCAGAAACATTCATTGTAGCATTATACATAGCATATCCACTTGAATTTACTTTACTAAATTTATTATATGATGCATATTTCTTAGCTTTTTCCAATCCAGGAAAAGATTTATCTTCAAATTCTTCATAAGCTTTTAAATTTACAAGTTCAGGATGAGTAAATAAAGCTGTAGATGTTTCATATTCTCCTGCATGACCAGGCAGTGATATTTTATCACCAAAAAGTTTTATACAAAGTTCGATTGGAACTAAATCCCAATAATTTATCCATATTGCTTTCATTCCCAATTCCTCTTTAGCTCTTCTTGCAACTATATGTAATGCTGGTCCATTTCCTCCATGGCCATTAAGGAAAATCACATTATTCATTCCATGATGCTTTATGCTTTTACAAATATCTAATAAAAGCTCAATAAAAATTTCATATCTAAAACTTAAAGTTCCAGGAAAATCCATATGAAAAGGAGATGTACCTATAGTTGTTGGAATACAAACTATAGCATTTGGATATATTGCTTCTGCAGCTTTTTTTGCAATATAAAATGCTGAAAGAAAATCATGTTGTAATGGCAAGTGAGGACCATGTTGCTCTGTACTTCCTGTAACAATAATAATTACTTTAGCTTTTTTAAACATTTCTTTTGCTTCAACCCAACTCATTTCTCCTAAAATAACTTTGTTTCTCATATTACTTTCAATATTTTTTTCATTTATAAATTTTTAGATAGCATATTAATAAAAAATATTTTTTAATCATAAATGATTTCTATAGAAAATTTTATTCATAATTTTTTATAATATATTAAAATTTATAATAAAAGAGAAAGATTTTTTATATATTTACAATTATTTAAAAGAATATAAACTACATAATGATATTAATTATATGATGCATTATGGATGTGCTTGAAGAATCTGGAAAAAAAGTAGTATTATTAGGAAATGAAGCAATTGTAAGAGGAGCATTAGAAGCTGGTGTTGGATTTGTTGCTGCTTATCCTGGAACTCCTAGTTCTGAAATACCAATAACTTTTTCTAGAATAGCAAAGAAAGTAGGTTTATATTTTGAATATTCTTCTAATGAAAAAGTTGCTTTTGAAGCTGCTGCAGGTGCAGCATGGTCTGGAGTTAGAGCTCTTGTTAGTCAAAAACAATTTGGTCTTAATGTTGCAGCTGATTCTATAATGCCTGTAGCTTATACAGGAGTAAAAGCTGGATTTGTTATAATGGTAGCTGATGATCCAGAAGGTTGGAGTTCTGCTCAATCAGAACAAGATACAAGGTTTTATGCTAAAATGTTTAGAATGCCAATGATTGAACCAAGCAATCCACAAGAATGTTTAGAATATACAAAAATTGCTTTTGAAATATCTGAAAAATATCAAATTCCAGTTTTTTTAAGAACTACTACAAAAGTTAGTCATTCTATTGGAACTGTAAAACTTGGAGAATTAAAGAAACCTAATACAAAAGGGAAATTCATAAAAGATCCTGATAGATATTACAATATTCGACCACATTTACAAATTCTTCATAATAGATTGGATAAAAAAATTGAAGAAATAGAAAAAGAATATGGTTATAAACTTAATAAAATATTTAATGGAGAAGGGAAAATAGGGATAATTTCTTCAGGAGTTAGTTTTGAATATGCTAAAGAAGCATTACAAGAATTAGGATTAAATCCTCCAATTGCAAAAATTGGATTAGTACATCCTATATCAAAAAGCTTTATTAGTGATTTTATTAAAGATAAAGAAATAGTTCTTGTATTAGAAGAACTTGAACCATTTATAGAAGAATTTGTAAAACAAATTGCTAAAGATGTTAACGCAAAAATTATTATTCATGGAAAAGATATTCTTCCAAGATCAGGTGAATATAATCTTGAAATAATAATTCCTGTATTAGAAAAAATATTTAATAAAAAATTTAATATAGATTTTAAAAATCATAAAGAAATGGTAAACCTTGCATTAAAAGATATTCCTCCTAGAAAACCTGTTTTATGTCCAGGTTGTCCTCATAGATCAACATTTTATGCTGTTAAAAAAGTTTATGGAAAAGATACTATTTATGCTGGAGATATTGGATGTTATGTTTTAGGAGTATATGAACCATTCAATATGCAAGATTATGTTATTAGTATGGGTGCAAGCATTGGTATTGCTCATGGAATAAGTATAGTAAGCGATCAAGAAATTGTTGCTTTTATAGGAGATTCTACATTTTTCCATGCATCAATACCTGCAATAATAAATTGTAAATTTAATAATAGTAGAGCTCCACTTGTAGTTATTTTAGATAATAGTGTTACTGCAATGACTGGCCATCAACCTCATCCAGGTTCTGGATTTACTGGAATGGGAGATAAAGTAGAACCAATAAAAATAGAAGAAATAATTAAAGCTATTGGAGCTGAAATGAGAATAGCAAATTCATTTAATCAAAAACAATTAATTCAAGCTTTACAAGAATTAAGGAAATTTAATGGTTTAAAAGTATTAATTAGTAGAGGGGAATGTAGATTATTAACAACTAGAAAATTCCGTGAAAAAGGGATTGAAATTCCTAAATTTCAAATAGATAAAGGAAAATGTACAAAATGCGATATATGTATTAGAGATTTTGCTTGTCCTGCAATAATGAAAACAATTAAGAATGAAGAAGTAATATATTATATAGATTTAGATATATGTACTGGTTGTGGTGTATGTATGCAAATATGCCCTGAAGGAGCTATACATCCTATTAAAAGAGGTGGAAAAGAATGAAGTATGATATATTATTAATGGGAGTTGGGGGTACAGGAGTATTAACAACACAAGTAATTATAGCTAGAGCTGCTAATATGGAAGGATATTATGTTAGAGGTGTTCAATTACATGGTCTTGCTCAAAGAGGGGGGATAATACCAGCATCTATAAGATTTGGCTCAGAAAATGAAGTTTCGTCTCCAGGAATAATGCAAGCTAATGCTGATCTTATTATTGCTTTTGAACCATTAGAAGCACTTAGAGCTATTTATTATGCTAGAAAAGATAAAACAATTTTTATAATAAATAATTATCCTCTAATACCAGTTTATGCTAATATTTTAAATATTCATTATCCAAGCATTAATGAGATTATTAAAAAAATAGAACCATTCGCTAAAAAAATTTATGTTTTTAATGCTTCTCAATTAAGTAAAGAAAATTTTGGAAATATTGTTTTTGGAAACGTTATGCTAATTGGAATAGCTATAGGATTAGGAATACTTAAATTAAAGGAAGAAAGTTTACGTGAAGCAATAAAAATTACTTCACCAAGAGAAGTAGAGAAAAATATTAAAGCATTTGAATTAGGTTTAAAATTAGGAAAAGAAAAATTAAATGAAATATAAAAATATATAAATCAATATTAAAAATATCTTTAATTAAGAGAGTGAGGGAAATGTCGATTCCTACTTTAGTAATGTTAGCAATAATAATATTTACAATAATACATGCTATTAAAAAGAGAATAGGATACGTATCTCTTATAATAATGATGATACTAATATTAATTTATGAAGCTATTATAGATGGATTTTATTTGCCAACTGTTTTTATGATAATAATGGTTATGAGTATAGCATCAGTTTTCTTTATACTTGGAGATATTCTTGGATAAAAAACTTCAGAAAAATTTTTATTTCTTAGCTATAAAAAATGAATAATATAAAAACTTATATTTTTCTAAATTTTCTAATTAAATGAATATAAAAAATAGGTTTTAGAGGATTTTCTATGAACATTAAAACAATTGAAGAAATAATGAAAGAAATACATAAAAAATATAATGAAGATCCTTATGGATGGAAAGTATTAAGTGGAATAGATAATAAAGGATTTATAGATTTATATTTCATTCATAAAAATAAAGCATGGCGTTTAAAAATTTGGCAATTGGATCCTTTTAGAAATGTTGGTTATGGTATTTCTTTAGAAAATTTTGGAGAAATAAAAAAATTAAAAAATTATCCATTATATGGATTTAGAGATTTATCTAAAAAAGAAGCTATTGAAATACTTACTCTCCCTCCTAAAGAAGCTATTAAAAGGCTTATGAATATCAAACCTGTTCCAATAGATGAATTGAATAAACCAATAATTGTTGAAGGCCCTATAACTTTTTCTAATAAACCATTAAGTTTTCTTTCAGAAGAGCAAAGGAATTTAGATCAAAAGCTTTCTAGTGAACTTGAAAAACTTCTTATTAGAAAATATATTGATAGAATAAAAATTTATGGTTAATTTATTATAAAGGGAAATGGCACGCTACATAGTGTTTTTCATTTGTTTTCATTAATATTGGTTCTTCTTTAGAACATTTTTCTTTAGCATATGGGCATCTAGGATGAAATCTACAACCTTTTGGAGGATTTATTGGACTAGGCACTTCTCCTCTTAAAATTATTCTATCACTTTTATACATTGGATTTGGAACAGGTACTGAAGAAAGTAAAGCAAGAGTATAAGGATGCTTTGGTTTAGAGAAAACATCTTTTTTAGTACCCATCTCAACAATTTTTCCAAGATACATTACTGCTATTCTATCAGAAATGTATTTTGCTACGGCTAAATCATGTGTTATAAATAAATATGTTAAATTGAATTCCTTTTTCAAATTCATCATAAGCTCTAAAATTGAAGCTCTAAGAGAAACATCTATCATTGAAACAGGTTCATCGGCAACAATGAAATCTGGATGAACAATCATTGCTCTTGCAATTGCTACTCTTTGTCTTTGCCCTCCACTAATCTGATGCGGATATAGATTAAAGAAATCTTCAGGCGGACTTAAACCAACTTTTTCAAGCATTTCTAAAGCTTTTTCTTTTCTTTCATTTTTATTACCTATTCCATGTATTTCTAAAGGATGCAATACAGCTTCTCCTATTTTCATTCTAGGATTTAAAGAAGCATACGGATCTTGAAAAATTATTTGCATTCTTTTTCTTAATTTTCTAAGTTCTTTAATTTTAATATTTGTTATTTCAATATTTTCAAAGAATATTTTTCCTTCAGTAGGTTCTATAAGTCTAAGAATAGTTCTTCCAGTAGTTGTTTTTCCACATCCACTTTCTCCTACTAAAGAAAATATTTCTCCTCTCTTTATTGTAAAAGATATTCCATCAATCGCTTTTACATATTGTCTTACTCTTGTAAAAATTTTTTCTAAGAAACTTTTTTCAACTGGAAAATATTTTTTAAGATTTATTACTTTAATCAAATCATCCATTTTTATCACTCATATAAAAAACATCTAACAAAATGTTCTTTATCTATTTCAATTAATTCTGGATTTATTTCTTTGCATTTTTCCATTCTTTTTATACATCTAGGAAAGAATCTACATCCTTTAGGTAGATTTATTAAATCAGGGGGGTTCCCTGGAATAAAATTAATTTTTTGTTCATCTAATTTTATATTTGGAATAGATTGTAGTAGCCCAATTGTATATGGATGAAGAGGTTTTTCATAAATTTTATAAATATCAGTATATTCAACAATATTCCCAGCATACATTACAGCTACTTTATGGCACCTTTCTAAAACTATACTAAGATCATGTGTTATTAATATAATTGATAAATTATATGTTTCCATTAAATTCTTCAAAAGGTCTAATATATGTGCTTGGACTATAACATCCAAAGCAGTTGTAGGTTCATCTGCAATTATAATATCTGGATTTAATGATATTGCAATTGCAATCATTACTCTTTGTCTCATTCCTCCACTTAATTGATGTGGATAATCATTAAATCTTTCTTTAGGAATTCCAACTTTTTCAAATAAAGATTCAGCTTTTTCTTTAGCTTCCTTTTTAGAAATTTTTTCATGAACAATTAATGTTTCAATCAATTGTTCTCCAACTTTTTGAAGTGGATTAAGAGAAGTCATAGGATCTTGAAAAATCATTCCTATTTTTTTACCTCTAATTTTCTGCATTTCTTTTTCATTTAATTCTATTATATTTATTCCATTCAAAATTATTTTTCCATCTATTATTCTTCCAGGTGGTGGAACAAGCTTTAATATAGATAATCCAAGCGTTGATTTTCCTGATCCTGATTCGCCTACAATACCTAAAAATTCACCTTTACAAACATGTAAAGTAACATTATCAACTGCTTTAATAGTACCACTTAATGTTTGATAATATGTTTTTAATTTTTCAATAGATAAAATTTTTTCCATTAAGGTCTCACTTTCATTCTTGGATTCAATATTTCATTTAATCCTTCTCCTATAAAACTAAATCCAATAGTTAATAAAATTATAAATAATCCTGGAAAAGTTATTAACCACCAATATCCTGCTGGAAGAAATTCTTTTCCAGCTCTAAGATCATATCCCCAATCAGGTGTTGGAGCAGTAACACCTAATCCCAAAAAGCTTAAGCTTGCCTCTGTAAGAATTGTGTCTGCAACACTTAAAGAAAATACTATTGTCATTGTTGGTAAAAGATTTGGAAGAATATGTTTTATCATTATAGTTCTATCTTTTGCTCCAATAGCTTTCATAGCTTCAATGTAAAGTTGTTCTCTAATTGAAAATGTTTGACCTCTTGCCATTCTATAATATGTTGGTACATAAACTATAGCTATAGCTAAAGCTGTATTAATTACTCCTGGTCCTATAACAGCTGCAACTGCGATAGCTAAAATTAATCCTGGAAATGCATAAATGCTATCCATAATTATAGATAATATACGATCTATTATTCCACCATAATAACCTGATAATAATCCAAGAGGCAAACCAATAGATAAAGAAATAATAGTTGATAGAATTACTACTATTAGAATTGTTCTTGCACCATAAACTATTCTACTAAACATATCATATCCTAATCTATTCGTACCCATCAAATGTTTTAATGAAGGTGGTTGAAGAGATAATCCAACAGATTTTGTAGGACTATAACTTGTTAGGAAGGGAGCGAATATAGCAATGAAAATTATTAAGATTACAATAGAAAATCCTATGATTACTAATTTTGCTCCTGAACCATGTGGAACAATTTTTCTCAAGAGCTTATTAAAAAAATTTATTATTTCCATATTTTCACCTAATATCTTATTCTTGGATCGATGTATGCATATATTAAATCAACTATTAAGCTTACAAGAGATATTATTATTGCAAAGAAAACTACTGTTCCTTGCACAGTAGTATAATCTCTATAATTTATTCTTTCCATTAAGAAAGTTCCTATTCCAGGCCATGAAAAAGTTGTTTCAGTTAATATAGCACCTGTTAAAAGCAAAGCAAATTGCAAACCCATCATAGTTAAAATTGGTATGAAAGCATTTTTTAATGCATGCAGTAAGATTTTTCTATTTGGTAAGCCTCTTGCTTTTGCAGCTATTATAAAATCTTGTGAAAGAACTTCTAGCATGGCTCCTCTTGTTAATCTAGTAAATATTCCTGATAAAACAATTCCAAGCGTGATTGATGGAAGAATTAAATGTTTAAGAGAACTAATGAAGCTAGGCCAATTAGAAGTAATTATACTATCCAATAAGAATAAACCTGTGATTTGTTGTGGTTCCATTCCTGGGTCAATTCTACCAGCAACAGGTAAAATTTTTAATTGTACTCCAAAAAACATTTGAAAAAGCATTCCAATCCATGGTATGAATAATGCATAAGAAATTATTCCATAAATTCTAATAGTTGAATCCATCCATGATGAATATTTATGAGCTGAATAAACTCCAGAAATTAAACCTATTAATAAACTAACAATGAAACCCATTATACTAAGTTCAATTGTTGCTGGAAAATGTTCTAAAATTTCTATAATTACAGGTCTTTTACCCCATATTAATGATTTTCCAAAATCTCCTTTAATTATTCCAGAAAAATAATTAAGATATTGAATATAAAGTGGTATTGGTTTACCAAATTCATCTATTAATCCTAATTCTTTTTTTAATTCTTGAATTTGCTCAGGAGGGGCTTTCATACCAACTATAGCAGTTACTGGATCTCCTGGTAAAATCCTCATAATAGCAAAAACTATCGTTAATAGAATTATAATTGTTGGAATAGTCAATAATGCTCTTGTTGCAATGTATATTCTTAAGGACACCATTTTCTTAAACCCTTAAAAAATAAATACGAGAATATAAATTTTTATAAAAAATAAAAAAAGGGAATTTATTGACTATCCACTAAAGAAGAATAGCCAATATCTAAGGAGCATTGTTGGATCAAGGAATATGCCTTCAACATTTGGTTTAGATACCAAAACTAATTTTCCTTGGAACATTGGAATTATAGCTGCATCTTCAGCCCATATTTCTTGAGCTTTTTCGTAAAGTGGCGTTCTTTCCTCAACAGTAGGCAGAACTGAAGCTTCTTTTAATATTTTTGATAATTCTGCATTGGCATAAGCATATCCAAGCCATGAGGCATTAACAAATGCTGTTGTATAATCATCTGGATCAATATAATCTGGATACCATCCAAATAAACTTATTCCCATTATTCCTTTTCTAGATTGATCTACATAAGTTGTCCATTCAGCACTTTTAATATCTACTTCAATCATTCCAGTTTCTTCCCAAGCTTCTTTAACTAATAATGCTACATCTGCTTCAGTATCTCCATAATGAGTTGGAGTATACCACAATTCGATTTTCAATTTATTTGTTTCACTATAGCCAGCTTGTTTAAGCAAATTTTTAGCTAATTCTATATTATGTTCACCATATTTTTCTTTGAATGCATCTATATGGCTCCACATTCCAATTGGAATCATACTATATAATGGTTCTGTTAATCCTAAGAAAACTCTTTCACATATTGCTTTTCTATTAAGAGCAGCTGCTAAAGCTTGTCTTACAAGTTTATTATCAAATGGCTTAATCCTAGTGTTTATAACTATGTATCTAATGAATCCACCTGGGCACTCTACTGTTTTTAAATTTGGCTTAGTTTTAAGATCTTTTATATCTGTAGGTAATAATGTTCTCCAAGCAACATCTATTCTTCCAGCTTCTAATTCAAGTCTCATAGAAGTAGCATCTTTAAAGAATCTTACTATTATTTGTTTAATTTTTGGTGCCCCTCCATAATAGTATGGGTTTGCTTCAAGTACTAATTCAACATCTCTCGTCCATTTAACTATTCTATAGGGTCCTAATCCTCCAGCTGTTTGATCACTATCTATTTCTTTTGGTTTATATGCTGGATGTACTGGAAAGTATGGAGGTGTAGCCAATAATGCTAAGAAATATGAAACTGGTGTGCTTAATGTGAATTTTACAGTTTCAGAATCTAAAGCTTCCACATTTTCTACAAAATCTGTTACAAGCCATGCTGGATCACCCTTGATCTCCATTACTCTTTTTATTGATCTTACAACATCTTCTGCAGTAGCAGGTGTTCCATCAGCGAATCTTAATCCAGGTTTGAGTTTAAAAATATAAACTAACCCATTTTTTTCAATTGTATGAGATCTAGCAATTCCATATTCTAATTCAGTAGTTCCAGGCACATATCTCATTAACCCTTCCATAGTATTTGAAAGTACTTCCCACGTGAAGAAATCATATGCATTTGAAGGATCTATATCTGTAACTTTATCGGTTACTCCTATAATCAATCTTTCAACTACTGGTGCTCCTGTAGTAACAGTTTTTACACTTGTTAAAGTTTTTTCAAGAGTTGATACTACTGTTGCTGTAGAAGTAATAGTAGATACCATTCCTGGAGCTGTGACAGTTGTCGTTACTCCTGGTACTGCCGGAGCCATAAGCATTGAAACTAAATAGCCTAAAGCTAAGCCTACTACTAATGCTACAACTAAAGCTACAGCCATCGTTGTAGTTATTGCTTTTTTATTATTTTTTCTCATATTTTACCACATCTAACCTTTAAAGTTAATCTTATTTTAATATTTAAATTTTTCGGAAAAAATATAAATAAAATTTATAAAATATTAAATATTCTTTAATTTTTTTATATTTTTCATTTACTTAAATATTATGGAATTTTTCCCATCTTTTAAAAAGATTATGCTCAATTTCCATAATATCAAGAATTTTTCCAATAATAAAATCTACCAAATCATTTATCTTTTCTGGTTTATGATAAAATGCTGGTGAAGCTGGCAAAATTATAGCTCCTATTCTTGCTAATTTAAGCATATTTTCTAAATGTATTGGGTTCAAAGGAGTTTCTCTTGGAACAATTATTAATTTCCTTTTTTCTTTTAAAATAACATCCGCTGCTCTTAAAATTAAATTTTCACTATATCCGCAAGCTATTCCTGCAAGTGTTTTCATAGAACATGGAATAATAATCATTCCATCAATTTTTGTTGATCCACTTGTTATAGGAGCTAATAAATCATCTTCTTTATAAATACGATAAGCTAATTTTTCAAAATCTTCTCTTTTCATTTGAAGTTCATGTTCAATAATTTTTTCACAATTGTTACTTATAATTAAATGTACTTCAATATTTTTTTCTTTTAATACTTCTAATAATCTTTTTCCATAAATTACTCCACTTGCACCAGTAAGTGCTACTATTAATTTCATATTTTTTTCCCTTTTGTTTTACTCTTAAATTATATACTAAATTTTTCTACTTATTTTTAAACTTAAATTTTCCAAAGTTTGTTATTAATGATTTTTCTTAAAAATTTCTAAATTTTGTATATAAAATGCTTGATTTATTAAAAAATGTTTAACTTAGTCTTAATGATTAAAATTCTTCTTTTAATATTTTGCATATCTCTTATGGATAATGAAGTTTTTTATATAGAAAAATAAATTAAAAATTAAGTTTATTTTAATTAAAAAATTTACTTATTTATTAAAGGATTACTTATTCCTTAAGCCAATTTGTTAATGAAAAACAAATATGCATTCTCTTATCATTCTTTAAATTATATTTTAAAATTGAAATTTAAAAAATTTTAAAACATCTCCATATAGAATACTAATAATATAACCAATAAATATAAAAACAATTAATGGAAGACTTGGAGTAACCCATATATTTTTATTTTCAATAAATTCTATTTCATTTTTTCTAAAATAAAGAAAATACAAATTTCTTTTTTCCATTTATATTTTTCTCGATTGAAGTTGCAAATCTTTTTTAATATTCTTAGTTTTATATCCAATGAATAAAGAAAATATTTTTCTATATAATCTCTCTTCTTCAAATCATTCAAAAATATTTTCTTTATTTAAAATTCTATATAAATTATAAATAAAAAAAAATAAAGGAATTATTAAAGAAATTATGCAACTATTTGTTAAAACAATTATTGAATTAAATTTTGTTGATGCTTAAATATTTTTTTAAAATATTTTTTAAATATATAATAATAATCAAAAAAAGAGGTGATAATATTAGAAATAAATAAAATAATAAAATTAAAAATAAATAATGAAAATCTAAAAGAACTTGAAAAACTATTAGCAATTTGGAGATATTCAGTAATTCAAAAAAGGAAAGGAATAAACATTGATAATCTT
>Ga0272445_1002375_pt1 | contig 12995 bp, 7 predicted proteins | sample YNPCB0031_FD_194404 | JGI IMG/M metagenome (GOLD analysis project Ga0272445, IMG submission 194404) | Hot spring sediment microbial communities from Yellowstone National Park, WY, United States - YNP-CB-003-1 | ecosystem: Environmental > Aquatic > Thermal springs > Hot (42-90C) > Sediment... | reverse complement strand
AAACCTTCACTACTAGGCTACTACGCCCACTGCTCATTCACACCAGTTAGCACGCTAATATGTTTTGCAGTAGCCGGGATAATTTACTGGCTTGAGAAAAGAAAGCAACAATGAAAAAGTCGACAAGTGAAGACTCAATGCTGAAGATGAAACTTTATAAGATAAGATTTTTCTAGATGCCATGTTTAATCGATTTGCCAAGGATCGCATATCGAAGGCATCGAAAGAGCATGCGGAATAGTCTTACCTAGGAAGGTAATAGAAGCATACCTAGACTCAAAAGCTGAAATTTTACACATAAGATTTTCGGAGCCTAGAAGAGTGGAATGCGGAGAACCACTACCACTAAAAACATTAGCCACCACATTCAGAGATGAAGATGCAAACGAGAACACAGCAATAGAAATTCTTAAACCAGAGGATCTTCTAAACGAACTCAACCCATATCTTTAACGCCCGAAAGGCTATATTGCCTATTTGTTCCGCTTCAACCTGTCCATAAGTTCATTTATACTCCATCGCATCCCCTCTATTAGGGTATTTCTGCCGTTTTGGAGGATTATTCTCCTTTCATTATCAAAGACTTATAATGGAACTAGGGCTTGAATCTATCTAGGTATGAGTCCCACTAGATTCGAATCCGGCGGAATCTTATAAAGAGAATTGAGGGAAAAATTCTTTTAAAGGTCCGGGCGGGATTTGAACCCGCGACCCCCAGCTTACCAAGCTGGTGCCCTAACCAGGCTGAGCCACCGGACCTTCTATTTCTGGTTTTTAGATTTGTCTCATTTAAATTTTCTTTTTAATAAAAATTTGGGTTTTAAGTTACTTTAGAGCCTGGTGGTGCTGAGCCGTCAACGGTAAGCCAGACGGGTTTTCCTCCCACATCGGCGGCTAGTAGCATGCCTTTTGAAACTACGCCTGCGATTTCCTTGGGTTGGAGGTTTGCTAGTATTATGAAAAGCTTACCTATGAAGTAGTCAGGCCCGTATATGTCCGCTCCTCCGACGACTACCGTTCGCTGCTCTCCACCTAGGTCAACAACGGCTTTAAGTATTTTACTCCTACCTGGAATTCTCTCAGCAGATACTACCCTACAGACCCTTATGTCAAGCTTTTTAAACTCTTCAATTGAAACTTCACCCGACAAGTAGACACCTCAACTGAAGATGGATAGAAGTTGTGTTTAAATGTTTACTTTTAACTGGGCTTTAAATTGTAGAGTTCTACGGGGTTTTCGTAGAACCACATACGGGCGATTTCTAAGGCTTCAGAACGTTTCATAAGACCTCTGGAGACTCTACGCGCTAAAACTCTAGCTACGTCTTCTTTAGCCATAACGAGGTGACCGTAGATCTTCTCAACTGGAATCGAGTAGTCTCCACCGAAACCTATGATCTTGTTAATAGGTATTAGGTCAACCCATTCGCTTAAAGCTGAACATGTCATCTCTTGGCTTATCACGTGACACCAACATAAGTTAAGCCAAACGTTTGGGAAAGTTTTACCGATGACTCCTAATTCTCTAACCCAGGGGATTCCTGCGTGGTATAAGTCGAATTTCGCATTTCTATGTCTTCTAAGCATTGGAATCATGTGTATGGGGTTTGTCGTTGAAAAATCTTCCCAGTTGCCAGCTAACATGCCCGTGTGAACTGAAATAACCATATCCAACTCTGAGGCTATTTTCACAGTTTCATTAACTAGAAAATCGTTTAGAGGTTTGGGATCTGCCAACTCGTTCTTTAAAAGCATTTTAAACATTCTATCGGCATCCTCCCTTGAAACATCTACTGTTCGACGGGCTAGGAATTTGAGACCTACAACGCCGTCACGCTTCCACATCTCCATTCTAGACTTGACATAGGAGAGGTAGTCTTCAAGAGAGGAGACGTCAACATTAGGTTTTAAACCTCTAGCCTCTAAGCTTTGAGCGTTTGATAGCTCCGTTAAAAGCCACATGGGTAGAATTGGAATTAAAATGTCTCTATCTTCTTCAGGAATCTTCCCTATTTGGGTTAAAACGGCTTTTATACGGCATTTCTCCCTCAAAACTCTCCTGTAGAGTCCAGGTTTATTAGCATCCTTCATACGTTTGGAAACTTCTAGGTAGTTTTCATCTGTTAAATCGTCTACACCGTAGAATTCTCTAAGTGCTATACGAGCAGCTCTAAAGTAGCTTGTATGCTTGCAGACTTCATAGTACGGTTTGAAAACCCTCCATCTCTCTTCTATTGGAAGAGATGGGTTTAAAACTCTATTGAAGTCTCCAAAACCCTTAAACATATCCTCAGGTAGACCCGCTGTTATAAGATCTGTAAGCGTATAGTGGGAGAAGAGCGTGAAGACATCAACGTCCTTGGAAACCCTATACTTCTCAGGAGGAAGGTGTTCATGAGCATCTACAACATGGAAATCTTCAAACTCGTTTAAAAGCCAAAGATATACCTCTCTAAGAGACATGAAAAGTAAATTATACTCCGAAAGAATAAATGTTTTACCCTCTACTAAAGAAAGGTTTTAAAGAGAGATAAACATGGCTAAAAATAGTGGGCCCGTAGCGCAGAACCCCACATTGCATCTGCAATTGGGGTGTGCAACTAGGATAGCGCGGCAGCCTCCTAAGCTGTCGGTCGTGGGTTCGAATCCCACCGGGCCCGCTTCTCCCCACAAAAGTAGCTTAAATTGGGTTGCTTTTCCTTATGGATGGGGCAGGCCTCTTTTCTGAGGAGTTAGGGTATCAGCTTGTTGAGCCCTATGCCATGTTCTCTGGTGCGTTTCCTGAGGGGCTAACCACCGGCTTTCAAAGTTATACAGGTGTAGCTGAGCCTGAGCATATATGACAGTTTCGCACCCATATCATTTAAGTGTATTCCAGTTAATGACGCATATGATAAGAGCTTACGAATTTTCATAACGGCTTCTCAACTTACCTTTTACAGTCAGTCTCTTCCTAGCAGAAATTGAATTTTTTGAATAGCTTATTCATGAGGGTGGCTTCTTCTGTGTGTAATGGAATTAGACTTTTAGGCTTTAACGTCTCAATTATGTCGCGGAATTGATGTGGTAAGTAGTGTCCGGATAACCTTAGTCTTAAGGCTTGTATTCCGAAGGATTTCAGCCATGTTCTTAGAGCCCCTTCCTCAACTTCTTTTATTGATTCTCTTGGCTCAGGATCCATTAGAACAACCACTGAGCCTGTTAGATTTGGGCTTTCTCCCCATATCTTTAATTTTCTGAATATTTGGAGAAGCCCCACTGGTTCAATTATAAGCACATAACTCTCAGGGTTTTTAAAAACATCATTTATTAAACTTATGTTTCTGAGTATTAGTGGTGTAGGGACTTCGAGCTCTCTGCTAACATATATCTTATCAAGTGCCTCTGGCCTTAACTTCTCAACTTCATCTATAACCCATAGTAGTCTCTCCGACCCTATTACTAAATTCCTTCCCATTAGTAGCGATGAGTCCAATATTGCCATGAAGGCTTCTAGGTCCAATGGATCTATCGAGATATGTGTGAGTTCATATTCCCTTAATAAGAGGGAAATATAATCTCTAAACATAGATGCTGTTATCGAAGTATACTCTGCATTGAAGTTTGTCCCCTCGAGTAAGGCTATATCTACCCTATCAATGCCCACATCTCTTATGGTTTCATCTAGCCTGTGACATACGTTGGTTAGGGGTTCAAATCTTAAGTCTCCGCTGTAAAAGATGGTTGCATCACTCCCAGCATATAAGAAGGCACGGGATGGGAAGCAACTATGGCTTACTGGTATAGCCATAACATTGTTTTCATCTTCTCTCCTCAATTCAACTTCTTCAACCTTAGCCGTGTAGTCAGGTGGAACATAGGCTAGCCAGCTTCCAGGCCTTTTATACCACGACGCTAACGTGCTCTCTAGAACCTTCATGCTCGGAATCTTAATGCTCACTTCAGGTGGGATTGAGCTGAGTAATCCAGTGTGGTCTAGATGAAAGTGTGAGATATACAATGCTGAAGCTTCTTGGAGTGCTTCTAATGGTGGTACTGCTCCAATCGCACGTAACTCTGAAAGCCCAAGCGGTTCTATTCTACCACCATAGAATTTCCTGAGAACTGAGAATCTAATTCCATTATCAAAAACGATTTTTCTGTCTCCATCCTCTATGACAATGCAGTTTCCACCAATTTCATCCAGTCCACCGTACACTTTAATCTTCACTTTACCATATTTACACTCAAACACTTTTTGTTGATTCATGTTATTTCATACCCCTAGAAGGCGGTATCGCCTTATTTCAACAGTACTCCATTTAGCCCTATTCACGGGATCTCTTATTGCCAGTAATCTTGGGTTACCCGTTGAGAAGCCGTAGACTATGTAGAGCCAGTAGTTATTACCAAGCTTCTTTGCGTATTCGTACTCTGTCTCGGTAAGCTCAACTGTTACGTCAAGGTGCCATCGGCCTTTCACTTCAATAAACCTTACCTCGCCAGTCCTCGGATCCACGCTCCTGATGTCATAATGTTCTACTTTGCTTACATCTTCGGGGTTTCGCTGGTTTTTCCTCTCAAACTCTGTCGCATATTCCATGGCTTTTCGCTCAACTTCCTCTACGGCGATTGGCAGGGGATGCATCTTAGCCGCTTCGTTTACTACAACTATTACTCCTAAAAGCTTTTGTGAAGCTGAGATAAAATGTGAAGCACTTTTACCTTCACTTTCTCTTGGAATCCACTCTTTATGTGGAAAACTGAACCCTCTCTCCACTTCGGCAAGATATCTTATGTATTCATCAATTATCACGTTTCGGTAGTTATATAGAACCCTTGCTCTAACCCTATCTCCAAATATCTCCTCATGCCGAAATTGATCTCCGACTCCAACAACGTTGACCAATAGCTCACTGAAGGCCTTCAGAAAAGTTAAACCTCTATACGTCTCAGTTGAAGCGTCTTCTTTAACAGCAACTCCCATAATTTCTGAGTATGTTGGTCTCCCATCGACATAAGTGGTTATCTCGTAAAGATACAACTCCTTTATATTGGAAAAATCTTCTGAAGATGGTTTTCTCACAACCAATGTAATTGGCGATTTTACCTTTACATCTCTTAGTAGGGACTCCATTGCCCTGTATATGTCAAGCAAAGTTTTCAGTCCAGTTATATGCGTACCTTTAATGAATAGTCCTGACTCCCTCTCTTCAACTTCATAATTATGCAACCTAGCAATTGCAGTTAACAGGTTTTTAAGAATTGGTTCAGCCTCATTTCCATATAATTCTCCAAGACCTTCTCTGAGGAATTTCTCTACTTTTATTGGATTTATTCTGGTTAAACCTAAGCGTTCAGCCTGCTCCTTCAGCCTCATTAATGCTGCAATTATTCCTTCAACGTACCTTTTCAGCCTCTCCTTGCCACCAGCTATAAATTCTATCCAAGCCCTAAACTCACTATACTGTGGCCTTCCCTTCTCAGTTGTTAAGGGTATTTGTAGTATGTCGCAGACAGATTTATCCTTTGGCAACATATCTATCTCCAGCTCTTCGCCTATGGGCACTTGCCTCTCTATTCCCGATATCATCCATGAGAGAAGCTTCGCGTAGAGTATCTCAAGTGCCGCTATATCGCTTTCAACAGTCAAGAGCAGGCTATAGCTGTGGACATCTCTTTCCTGACCCAATCTCCAAACACGACCTATTCTCTGAACTATTTTAACCGGGCTCCAGGTTGGCTCGTAATGGATGACAATATTGGCTACTTGTAGGTTTAACCCCTCAGATGCGACATCTGTTGATATTAGGAGGTGTAGGTCTCCGCTTCTAAGCCACTTTTTGACATCCTCTATATCGTAGCTTTTCACATGCTTACTGTATGGTGTCGGCGGTATAATTTCCCCTGAACTCACCATCGCTATCTTGTCAGCGATATCCTTTGGAAGTCTATTTTTAAGCTCCGTAAATAGGTACTCGGCCGTATCCTTAAACTCCGTAAAAACGACTACCTTTTCACCACTCTTTAAGTGGTTAAGGACTACGTTTATCAGAGATTTTAGCCTTGAGTCTCTTTCGCCTATAATACTCTTAGCTAATTCATGTAGCCTCCTCAATTTTTCAACGTCCTTGTCTCCGAGGAGGATGCTACATTCCTCAGCAAATCTCTTCAGTATTTCATCAACGTCGGCGGCTTCTTCAGTTTCATCTTCATACAAACCGCTATCTTCAAAGGAGTAGCCTAAGAGTGCGTCAGCTATTAGACTTGCCTCTTCATCAAGTCTCCTCTCCATAGCCGTTATATCCATGGTTCTTAGAAATTTCATTCGCTCTGCTCTTCGCTGAAGTATTCTATCTAACGTTATTATTGCTGCTCTTGGACTTGATGACGCTCTCTTAGCTATTAGCGTCATGAGTAGTGGCAGGGCTTTCGGCATTTCGCCAACCATACTATAGTATTGTAGAAGTTTCGCACGTAGGAACTCTACAAGTTCTCTATGGAAAGATTCTTCCTCCTCCGATGCTTTTACTACTCTAGCCTTGAACTTGCAGTTTGTAAAAATCTTCATTTTCTCGTAAATATCGTTTACATCCGGTTTTGTTCGTCTGAAGATTATTGAACCCATGCATATACTGTAGAACCTTTCATCATCTAGCTCTCTTGGATCGGCTTTTATGAATGGATCTATAAGCTTAAGTCTCTCAATGTAGTCTTCTGGTTTGCCTCTATGCGGCGTGGCTGTTAACATTATGACATTTACGCTTGGTCTCCCAATTAACTGGCTTATCAGCATAAACCTCTGGGTTTCATGATTACCTAATTTGCCAACTCTATGTGCTTCGTCTACTACTACCAGATCCCATGCTGTGCTTAGAATCCTCCTTCTATGATTCTCCCTTTTGATAAGGTCTATCGATGCTATGTAAATGCCTTGTGGAAAACCTAAATCATAATACTTTGGTATGGTATCCCTTTCTACGCGCATGACGTTTGTTAAGTTGAACCTTTTAAGTTCTGTTAACCACTGTTGCACTAGGACTCTTGGCACTAGAATCAATACCTTTTTAACCCCCTCTGTTTCGAGGAGGTATTGGATAAGCATTATTGCACTGATAGTTTTTCCAAGACCTATTTCATCACCTATGAGCACTCTCACTGGCTTCCTAGCGAACAATTTGCCCATTAATTCCAATTGATGGGCAAACGGGTATACTGGATCTTCCGAAGTTACGCTCTTTCTTAACATGAAGAATAAGGGATGATATCTAAAGCCTTCAATCACAGATTTAAGTAATGCTTTGGCTTCATCATTGGGCTCGTATTCTGTATAGGATTTTGAGGGACTTGGCAACCCTATTCACATCCCAATAATTACCTCTTTCATATGCGTTAATAAATCTCGAGTACCAGAAGAGCACCTCGATCTCACCCATTGAAGTTACTGTTTCCAATAGAAGCTTACCCAAGAAGTCATTAACCGTTTGTCTTACTCCACTGAATACTATGAGTCTCCTAATCTTTTCATCGACGTTTTCACCGCTCACTATCAAGAAATCTCCTTTATCTTCGAAATTGGTCTTAAAGTATTCTAGAGCGAGTTTAGTTGTCTCCTTGCTTATTCTTGCTTCGAAAAGCGGTTTTACTCCTTTAACTGGATAGCCAAGGTAGATTTTCGTATTATCGACGTAACGTTTACGCACTTTTCCAACTCTTTTCTTACCAAAGGTTATTATTCGCTGTATTTCACTCGTCACTCTATTCACCCGGTTGCTCGCATACGATATCTTATTTTATGCTCTCCAAGTGTTTTCCTCTCGTCTTCTGTTATCTCAGGCATGGTGAAGTATTCTCCTCTTACTGGTTTCAGGCTTAGGTTTAGTGAAGCCGCCGTCTTAAATAATTGGAATCTATTTATGACTGCCATTACCAGCGTTAGTATATCATCGATCTGTACATTATTTACGTTTAATTCTACTGATGATTCTCTTTCACCCTCGGTCTTCATAGCTATCTTAAAGTTGGCTCTGGAAACCATAGCGGCTCCGCTTAACCTCCTCCTCAATATATCTAGAGGCTTGATTGAAAACTTCTCCTCAATTATTATTTCTAAGTCTTCAATTCTAGAACCTGCTGGCGGTGCACCCTCCATCCAGCCCGGTTTTCCGCCTAAAACTCTAATGAGTACTCTCGCCACATCTAATGGTGTTCCTTGGGGGTCCGTTGCCTCTAGCGTATACGAGTACTCTCCTGCTTGTTGCGGTGTTTCATCTATTGTCCAATCGATCCTTTCTTTGGTGAAGAGATTGTCTATTCTAAGTTTCCGTTTGTCTATTTTCCCGGCTGAAGGCTTTAGAAGGATTTCCCCTGTGTACGGACCCATGCGGGTGACATAAACTTCTATGGAGGCTGGTTCACCGGGGTTTACTTCAACCAGCGGCTTAACTAGTTCAAATTTAACGGATATTGTTCTGACAACTTTGACTATTGGGGCAACTCTAAGCTGTTCTAGGTCGAATTTATCTATGTTGCCGAGTATTTCTTCAACGGCTATTCTTTTACCATTGATTATAACTACGTATTCTTCTATTTTACGTTCTCCTCCTTCAACCAGCTCTCGCTTCTTGAGAGCTTTCATTTGTTCTTGTAGGGCTATTCTCCATGGCAATACTTCATCGTTATCATCTAGCGTTGCAACTATTTCGCCTTCCGATACTTGCGGTGCCTCAGCTTCATACATCCTCTTAAAGTATACCCTTCCTCTAAATTTAACTCCAATTCTAAGCCTCTTCACACCATCCTTTATCGCGTCTATTATTATTTCTCTCGGCACCGCTGGTAATCTTGGGTTTGAGTAGAAGTAGTCGACTATTGCTCCAACAGTTTTTGGTTCATGTCCATCTGATATGTCTATGCCCACTTTCCTTAAGTAGTAGTCCAGTATGTCGTAGTCCATCTCCGTTTTAAGCTTACCTATACCAGTTGAAGATAGGGTCCTCTCCGCGGCGGTTATAATACTGTCCGCCTGCACTGCGAAATCTATTTCTTTAATTGTGTTAGCCAATCTTGTTTCATCATAATCTGGATAAGCTATTCTATCAAAGATTCCCAGCGTATTCCTTACGAGGTTTTCTAAAACATCTATTTTGTAATCTTCAAGTTTTCTCTTTAGAACTTCTCTAGCTACCTCTGCTTCTTTACCCCCTAATACTCCCGTCAGCTTCTCTATTATGCCTTCCTCCTCCAATTCGTGGCATGCTATCAGTTTCTTAGCATAGTCTAAAGCCCATCTGATGCGTTCCTGTTTGCTTGGAAATACGACATAGATCGTATTTGCATATCCCCTTATGCCTCCGCTTCTAGTTTTATAGAGAATCTCCTCTAACTTAGCTCTCCTCTCATCTTCTCTCTCTGGAACATTTAAGCAGGCTAGTAGTATGTACCTCCTTGCATTTACGTCTATTGGCTCGTACGTTTTAAGCGCTTGTGATAGTTCTGCATCAAAAACTTTTGGCGTTATTCTTGCTGCTCTCCTCTTGGTTACGAGGTCGGCTGTTTCCCTAAGAAGTTTATTGGCGTATTCTACAACTTTGTTGATTGCTAGCGTATCCTCGATTTTTCTAGCTCTTTCCTCCACGTACTTTATTGGGGTTACATATTTTGTGAACCATAGCCTACCTGTTTTATCATCTTTGACGACGTAGAGTAGGTTTCCGCTTATCCATCTCACTGCATCCACTATGTCTTTTGGCGCCCACCCCTCCTCATGGAATGTCGCCGGCTCATAGATCATTTGGGCTAAGTCTTTCTCTGATGGGAGCGCTTCTATTTTCGGCGGTATTATTGCTAGCCCTCCACCATAGACAAATGTTTTTACTAGTAGCGTTATGGTTGCTATCTTTGCTAAGAGCGGCTTATCCGCAAATAATTTCACTCTTTCATTAATGTCCTCTTCCACGACTGGTTTGAATCCCTCATATTCTCCCACCAGTAACGTATTCCTTATTGGGTCTTTAGTTAGGTCTATGTGCCACGGCATTATCAGATCGTAAGGTTTATCTTTTTCACGTAAGACTTCCCTTAAGACTTTCCTGCTTATTCTTAGTAGGTCTCTAGTCTTCTGCAGGGCTTCATGCATCTCTAGGATATCTATTAATGTGCTTATGTAGAGCGGGTGGAACGGGTATGTCTTCAATACTTCTCCTATTGGAGCTGCTTGTGCCCCAAAGACCTCCTTATTTTCCTCATAGGTTCTCTGGAGCATTTCATGTAAATCTCTAGCCCTTCTCTCATCTATTTCCTCAAATAGTCTTGTCCTTAGAAGGGCTGGTACATTTCTCGGAGCTATAGGCTCAATATACTCTGTGTAAACTCTTCCGAGCGCCTTGAACATCCTCTCTATCGACTGTCTTATTGCCAGATACGTTATTTCAACCGCTATTCCCTCCTTCTCCTTTCTCTCCGCTGGCAGTGATGTTATTAAAACTGCGTTCTTCACCAACCCCATTGTTGTCGCCAGTGCTTCCATGAAGTTCTCTATGGCTGAACTGTATCTACGTAGGTTTTCATCTGGTGTCTCGTGGAATTTTTTGATGTAATGGGCTATTTCGTCTATGAGGATTATTGCACTTCGATTCTCTAGGATTCTTAAGAGTTTATCTGCTTCTGGTGCCACTTGTCTCTCATCGTATTCTCTTAAGATGCTATAACTTCCTAGTGTGTGGGCTACGTATCCCCATAATGTGCGAACCTTGTATGCTTTGACGTCTAGTGGACTTATTGGCGACGGAGCTAGCTCTGAGAAAAACCCGTCGAATATTACCATGTCTGGTTTTCTAAGTTTGCTTATCTCCTCTACGAACTTGTTTATACGTGCTTTGACACTCTCATTCTCTGGTGTGGCCTTCACTAGTGCATGAGGAGCTTTTAGTGCGTGATATATCGTTAGAAGTGTATGTGTTTTCCCTCCTCCATAGAGGGCGTTTAGGACGAGTATCTTTTTGCCGCTTTCACCCCTTAGCACGTTTAAAATGTTTCCTAGTATGCTTGCCATCTGCTCCGTGATTAATGTTCTCTGGAAGAATTTCTCTGGATCCATATACATTTCATGTTCTTTTCCTAAGACTACTCCGCCTAGTGATGGGGCCATTTTCTCGTCTAAGGCTTCGTCATATACGTCGCTTCTAACTCTATTGTCTCCAGTTAACATTTCAATTTTCACCTCCTAATGGAATAAGTCTAGGGTTCCTGGGGCTGCTGCCCCAAGCACGTCTGTAACCTGCTTAGCCAGCTCTCTCTCAGGGTCTTCTGCTGGCAAACCGGAGGCCAGTATTCTGGCTAATGCTACTGCCTCATCGAATAATGCTGGCGTCCTCCCTCTAATCTCATCAGCCCTCCTCCTAAACTCTTCTTTTGGCAGTGTAACGGCATATTGCTCTAGCAGGTGTAATGCATCTATTGCCGTTGCTATACGTGGCTCCCCCGGGTCTAAGTCTCTGATAGTTAATGTGTCTTCTATCGCTTCTCTCGAATTTCTTGCACCCCATCTCGGCTCTAGAAGAATGTGCCTTTCCCCATCTCGAAGTATTATGTTTTGGCCTCTTAGGTTTTCTAGGTCACTTCTGGTTCCAATTGAGAGTATTATTGCTGTTGTTCTATCAAGGACTCTCCTCACCTGCCTTGGCCTTCTGCCAACTAAAATCTTCGCTAGTAGGTAGAACATTGATGCTGGGCTTAACTTCACCCCAGCCGCACCATATGACCTTGCTATGGCTTCAGCCGTCGCCGGATAAATGTAGTTCTCAACGAGCCCTTTTATCGGGCTTTCACTGGTTGTTTTAAGCCCTATTAAGCGTTCGTATTGTGTGAACTGTGATAATACTTTGCCTAATACTGCCACGAACAGGTTTACCCCCTCAAGTCCCGCTTTACGATACTCATATGCGTCCTTTGAGCATACTTCTACAGCCCTAGCGTAAACATCATCTAACAGAGCTTCGCCCAACGTGCCCTTCCTCCAAACGGCTACAATGGCCATATCAAGCCGAATTTTACCCCTAGCGACCACACTTTCAGCGGATTCGGTAGCAATCGCATGGGCTGTTGTAATCCTCATTCTAGCATTAAACCAGCCAGCCTCAAGAAGAGCCTCCCAAGCATCAGGGCTAGTATGAGCATAATACGTTATAAGTAAACCATCATCCTTAAGCCTAGAAGCCATAGTCTTAAAGGATTTAGATAGAAGAGATTTGAAATGGTCTAATGCATCCACCTTTATTTCAAAAAATTTGATTCTTCCCTCATTCTCGCTGATCTCCTTTAAAGCAAAGGTTTTCCACTGGGTCTCAATTTCATTACCGAACTCGTCAAAGAAGGCTTCCGCATGAAATCTGGGAGTAAGCTTCAAAACGTCAAAGAACTCCTTAATATCACTTAAAGCCCTCTTAAGCCAAACATAGTAAAAGTCGCTAAGTTCAACATAAGGGATGTCATCCCTATAAGGCGGATCAGTAACAATTAAATCAAACTTCTCATTAGAATCAAGCTTGCTCAACACAGTAGCATCATCAAGCAAAACCCTGGCCTTAGTAGAGTTACAAGATACTGCTAAAACAAGGTAAGATAAGCTTTCAACCGCATATGGTAAAAATGTGTTAACGCCTAAGGCGGCGCTAAACTCGCACCAATTCCACATCATTGCTATACCTCTCATGGATAGGGATTGCTTTACTTTTAACATACCCCAATAAGTGGCATCCCAGCATGTAACTACAGAGTTATAACGTACATAATTTGCAAGCCATATCGCCAGGTATGTTGTTGTTGCTTCTGCGTATTTTAACGCTTCTTCTTTGCTTAATCCTTCTTTGATCTTTTCCTGTTCTATCTGTTTGCCTCCTTCGCGTATTAGCTTGACAAGTTTTACGAGGGCTAGGAGCTGGTGCGGATTAAAGAGCTTATACCACTTATCTGCACTAAGGATGGGAGTTATTCGCCTTACTTCATATAGCGGAATA